>ERZ825384.2669-NODE-2669-length-17478-cov-6.202376_pt1 | contig 17478 bp, 11 predicted proteins | sample MGYA00519931_ERZ825384 | MGnify/ENA primary metagenome ERZ825384 (study PRJEB31778, sample SAMEA3449200) | human gut metagenome | biome: human gut; feature: human-associated habitat; material: faeces | place: United Kingdom | collected 2010/2012 ...
GACGTGTCACCACGATACGCTGCGAGATGAGCTGGCTGTCTATGGCATTCCAGTCTATGTCCTCTTTGTTCCAGTCGGTATGTTCCTGTTCACCGAACAGTACGGTCAGTGCCGGAGCATACTTTTCCGAAGTCACCACCAGCAAGCGGTCTCCTTCCCTGATTATCTTCTCGGAAGTGGGAATGCTTACGTTGCCGTCCCGCCACAGACGGGAGATTACGAACTTCGGATAATTCAAGCCGCCTATCTCCTTGATGCTTTTATCGAAGATGGCCGGATTGTGTACTTGAAACGCCGCAATGTAAGTTTTGTTCGCATCGTCCTTCTCTTTCAACTCCAGATCTTCCTTACGCGCCAATGCCTTGCGTATTATCAGCACGGCAAAAATAACGCCCACTACCCCCAGCGGATATGCCACGGCACATCCCAAAGCCGGCGTACTGGCTTCCAGCCCCATTTGCTTCAATGTCTGCTGTGCCGCACCCAGCGCCGGCGTATTGGTGGTAGCGCCGCAGAGGATGCCCACCATGTCCGGCAACGAAATATTCAGGGTATAACTGCCCAATACGGTCATCAGCGTACCGAGGAGCACTACTCCCAGCGCCAGCATATTCAACTGTACCCCGCCCTTGCGGAAAGAGCTGAAAAAGCCCGGCCCCACCTGCAGTCCCAGTGCATACACAAAAATTATCAGTCCGAAACTTTCCGCATAGTTCAGCATCTGCGGGTCAATGGACAGTCCGAAATGTCCGGCAAGAATACCGGCAAAGAAAACAAACGTCACGCCGAGGGAAATACCGCAAATATGTATTTTCCCCAACCCTAATCCGATAGCGGAAATCAGCGAGAGCACCACCACCGCCTGCAATGCGGAGTGTTCGACAAACAAACTATATAGCCATTCCAAAGTGTTACGGTTTTATCTACATTTAGAAGTGCAAAGATAGGAAGTTCCGCGAAGCCTAAAAAAAGAAATGCAGGAAATTCACGCAAAGCTCCTCATTTCCCGCCTTTCACTTGTGCAAAACATCTTTTATCACTACATTCACGGCATGAAATGCCTTATCATACCTATTATATGTATGCTCCTGTCGCTGGCGGGATGCCATGAACGTAAACCGCTCCCCAGCCTTGAGTTCGCAGACAGCCTGCTGACCGATGCCGGCGATAAATCCGGAGCTTTGCGCATCTTCCTGCAAATCGAAGAGCAGCTGCAAAGCCGGCAAGACCCTTACAATAAAGGGCTTCTCTACGAACGCATCGGCAGTATATACTACGGACAGATGAACTACGTCCGCGCCTACCACTACTTCAAGCAGGCCAGAGAAAATTTTCAAGTATCCGACAGTCTTCGTAAGGAAACGGAAGCCACGCTTGATATGGCAGCCTCATCCTACCGCCAGAAAGATTTGGAACGTGCCATCAGGCTGTATTCCGCCGCCCTCGACCTTGCCGACGAACAGGCAGACGAACGTCTTGCCGGAGCAGCCCTCAGCAACCTTGCCTCCCTCTATGTAAAATCGGGCAGAAAACAAATCCCCCAGGACCTGCTGCTACGCATCGAACAGTCGGCACGCAAGGCATCCCGCTACAGCGCACACACCATGATAGACGTCCAGCTTCTCAAACACCGTACGGACAGCGCGCGCCACTACCTGCAACTGGCAGAGGCGCAAGACAATGACGTGCTCGACCTGGCCGAACTGCAATACACAGCCTACCGGATAGAGGCCCTCTCCGGAAACTTCCGGAAAGCGACCGACCATATACACCGCTATATCTACCTCACGGACTCCCTCACCCGCTCCACCATGCAGGTATCCGCCGGTATAACGGAGAAAGAGTATTTCCAGGAACAATCCGCCTTTGCCGAATACCGGATGAAGAACCGCATCTTCTGGGAAACCACCGTTATCTGCGGCATATTCATCCTCGCCGGAATAGCCGTTTATATCATCCGCCAGCGCCTGCGCATCCAGCGCGAACGCAACGACCGCTACCTGCTGCTGGCGGAAGAGGCCCGTGCCGAATACCGGGCGCTCACCCGGCAACTGGAAGGACGGCAGAACACGGAAAAACGGCTGAAAAGCCTGGTTGCTTCCCGCTTCGACATCCTCGACAAACTCGGAAAAACCTATTACGAACGCGAGAATACATCATCGCAACAGGCAGCCATGTTTCAGGAAGTAAAACGGATAATCACCGACTTCTCGGAAAACAGTGAAATGCTCCGGGAACTCGAACAAATGGCAGATACCTGCCATGACAACGTCATGCAGAAACTCCGGCAGGACTTTCCGGCAATGAAAGAAAATGACATCCGCCTGCTCTGCTACATCTTCACCGGATTCTCCCCGCAGGTAATCAGCTTGTTCACGAAAGAGAGCGTGGCAAACATATATGCCCGAAAATCCCGGTTGAAGTCGCGCATCAAAACTGCCGGAACACCCCATACCGATCTGTTCTTATCCCTTTTCGGATAGATGTCAGAGCCGTGTTAGAAAAAGGCAAAGCCTCATTTCATAATACACTGTAAAACAGTAGTATAAAAACGTACCTGTTAGATTTACGCATTCAAATCGTAACTCCCGGAAGAGCCGTATTCACTATCTTTGCAACCGGAACAACGATTAAAAATGTGTAAGAATATGAAGAATAAGATTATTTTTTTAGTATGTGCGGTCTTCCTGACGGTAGCATGCGAAAAGGAACAGCACACAGGAAAAGAAAGCCGTGTAAGCGTAACCGTTTATGACGAAAACGGAAAAGCGATGCCCGGCATTCCCGTAAAGATGTATGACGAAAAAGACTACAAGGCATTCGAGCAAGATAACCTCACGCCTCCCACTGCCGGCGCAACCGCCAATGCGCAGGGTATCGCCCTATTCACGCTGCCCGGCGAAGTATGGTTCTCCGGACAATCGCAGCGCTTCCTGACATTTGTCGTACAGGAAGGCGGCGGTCCGGACAACTACCGTATATGGTCCGTCGGGAAAACGATAGATGCCGGAAAAGACATACAGCTTGAAATCCGCCTGACTTCCGCTCTCGCCCCCGGAGAAGAGCAGCCGGAAGACAAAGGAACACTCATCGGGCTGTCCATTGCACAGCCGCCTCATAAAATTGCATATACTTTGGGAGAACCACTCGATTTGGACGGACTCCTGCTGACCGGCGTATATAGTAATGGCAAAGAATATCCCGTCACTGTAACTCCGGAACAAGTCAGCGGCTTTTCTTCCGATGCTCCGGCAGACCGGCTGGTACTGACCATCGGCATAGAAGACCGTCAGGCAACCTTCACCGTCAGCATTGCTCCCATCCGCGTACAGGAAGGCGTACTGACAGAAATATATAAAGGATACAGCGAAATCACGCTTCCCCCACACGTAACAGCCATTGCACCGGAAGCCTTTATGCAGAACAGGCAAATCACCCGAGTCGTGATGAACGAGGGACTGACCTCTATCGGCGAAATGGCCTTCTTCAACTCCGGCATACAGGAAATCGTATTCCCGTCCACCTTGAAGCAACTTGCACCGGACCTGTTCTACTACTGCGACCGGCTGAAACGGGTCGACCTCTCGCACACCCAAATCACCCGGATTCCCGAAAGCGCTTTCGCATGCTCCGGAGTAGAAGAAGTATTACTGCCGTCTGCACTCACAGCCATCGGAACACAAGCATTCATGATGACGGAACATCTGAAATCCGCAGTAATCCCCCAAAGCGTCACACATATCGGTATGGAAGCATTCCGGGGAAGCGGCATCACCACTGTACAACTTCCCAACAGCATCTCCACCATAGAAGCACGTGCCTTCTACCTATGCCCCAACCTGACGGAAGTATCCGCATACGGTCCTGCCTCAAGCAACCATCCGGATGCCGTAATCAAAGAGCACTGCCTTGTAGGCTGCCCCAACCTTGCCCGCTTTGAAATTCCTCAAAGCATAAGCATCCTGGGGCAAGGCCTGATAACCGGCAACCAAAAGGTACATACACTGACCATTCCCGCCCGCGTCACCCGCATCGACTTTTCCGCTTTCGACAATACCGGCATAAAAGAGGTCATTGTGGAAGCCCTCACACCGCCTGCCACTTCCGAAGGCGAATGGTACGGATTTCCGGAAACCATAACAAGCATTTCCGTACCCGCACAAGCCGTCGAAGCCTACAAAACGGCCGAAGGCTGGAAAAAATTCGCGGATAAAATCAAGGCACGCTCCTAAGCAAACCCGAGCCCGGCATTAGACTCTCTCTTTAACATTATAAGAGGTCGTGCAAAATGCACTTGATTTTTTTCAGGCACGGAAATACAAATTACACGGAAAACACGGATTTTCTTTATTCTTCTTCCGTGAATTCCGTGAAATCCGTGTAATCCGTGCCCGAAAATATACGCTGCTCTCTTAGAATCTGTATGCAGCTCCTATATTGATAACCCCCTGGTCGAAATCGCTTACCAGCTGGTATCTGAACTCAAAATTCATCGCCCAGTTACGAGGCAGTGCAAATTCCGCTCCCGCTCCCAGATTTACACCGAACCGGCATTCGTTATGATTGCCGTTATCGTCGATATGCACATGGCCTTCGTCCATATCAATATCAAAGTCGTGCATGTCGAACATCCAGTTGGACAATGTCAAACCGAACAACGGATAAAGCTTAACGCTCTTGGCCACCGGAAACAGATAGTGAAAATTCACGTTCAAATCCAGCATGCTTACATTGTCATTCTCGAAGAAATAGTTGAAAGACGGCTCTATACGGATAGGATTGGTAATATTGTACTGATACTTGATACCCAACCCGATACTTTCGATTTCCGTTCCGTAACTCAGGCCAAAACCTATCGCCTGTTTTCCTTTCTGTGCATGGGCACTACCCAACAGCACAAAAAGCAATCCGAATAAAGTTAATACTTTTTTCATACGTTCATTTTTTATTAATTTATTTAAGTTAGAGTGTAATATTCGGCAAAATTAATGTTTTAATTCTATTTAGGAAATAATACGCATTATATATTTCATACGCCACAACCGCCCGGATTTTGATTATCTTTGCATGCTGAATATACACCTATTTCATAATATTATTTTATTTATTGCGAAAAAGAAATGAATTTACTTTTATTGAACACTCCCGCCACCGGTGGGAAACTCGAACAGGCATTGGAAAAACTGATAGATTTTGGAATGGATGCCGGCAAGGACATATTAATCGCCATTTTAATCTATGTAATCGGACGTTTCATCATCAGGCAGATAAGCGCGTTGGTAGCCAGAATATTCGAAAAGCGGAAGATTGAAACCAGCGTACAGACCTTCCTGAAGAGCCTGATAAAGATTCTGCTGAATATGATTCTTGCCTTTGCCATCATCGGCAAGCTCGGTGTGGAAACCACCAGCTTTGCGGCACTGCTTGCATCCGCAGGTGTGGCTGTAGGTATGGCGCTTTCCGGAAACCTTTCCAACTTTGCGGGCGGACTGATTATACTGATTTTCAAGCCGTTCAAGGTAGGCGACTACATAGACGGACCGGGAGTAAGCGGCACGATAAAGGAAATACAGATTTTCCACACCATACTGTCCACCCTCGACAACCGTATGATTTATGTGCCCAACGGAAGCCTCAGCGGCAATGCCGTCACCAATTACAGTAAACAGGACAAGCGCCGTGTCGAATGGGTGTTCGGCGTAGAGTACGGCGAGGATGTGAAGCGAGTAAGAGCCGTGCTGCAACGCATCATCAATGCAGACAGCCGCATATTGGACACCCCCGCTCCTCTCATTGTCTTAGGTTCACTGAGCGCAAGCAGCGTCGATATCACGGTACGCGTATGGGTAAAAAGCGCCGACTACTGGAGTGTACTGTACGATATCAACGAAATCGTCTACCAGACATTTAATGAAGAAGGCATCGGATTCCCGTTCCCGCAACTCACCGTACACCAGTCGAAAGAGTAAAAAAACAGAGGATGTTCCCCAAACACAGCATTCTGTCGCAATCGGGAAACATCCTCTTTAAATATCCTCTTCAAATATCACCGACCCGGTTCAGGGCAGGCACCGGCTCATTCCTTTCCGCCGGCAACTATCTTCCATGCTCCGGCACTCAGCACCGCACCGATAAACGGGCCTACAATGAAAATCCACAACTGGCTCAAAGCCTCTCCACCCTGAAAGAGCGCAGGGCCTATACTGCGAGCCGGATTAACCGAAGTACCGGTATAACGGATGCAGGCCAAATGTACAAGTACCAAAGAGAGACCTATGGCAAGTCCGGCAAAATTACCGGCGCCCTTCTTGGCATCGGTAGTGCCCAATACCACCAGTACAAACACAAATGTAAACACAATCTCGGCCAGCAGGGCGCCCGTTACGGAAACTCCTTCCTGGCAGGCATTAGCGCCTGTTCCGCTCACACCCGAATTGGAAGTCAGCACCCAAAGAACGGCAGAACCTAAAATAGCTCCTATTACCTGAAACAGCATATACATGCCGGCATCCTTTCCGCTCATACGGCCGGAAAGCAGGCAACCGAGCGTTATCGCCGGATTAATGTGGCAGCCCGAAACGCCACCGATAGTATAGGCCATAGCCACCACCGACAATCCGAAAGCAAGCGCCGTACCTATTACCGTGGCCGCCAGATTAGGGTCGGCCGATGTGCACGACAGACTGACTGCCGTGCCGCAGCCCATAAGAACGAGAACCATGGTTCCCAGCATTTCTGCAATGTACTTTTTCATAACATCAATTTATTAGATTAAACTTAAGGCATCCCGATATACCTTATATATAAGGCAACATAACCGGATACCAACGGTGCAAATATAAAATTTAAGCAGCATTTATTCATGCTTTAACATAAAAAAAGAACTCAATTATTCATTATAGCGGAAAAATCATTCATAAATTCCTTTAATCATTTTTTAACAATACCGGCTTACGGCTTTATCAAATTACAGTTATAACTTTGCACATGATTAAGGAAAGGAAATCACTCCTTGTCCAATATTTACAGAACGAATTACAAAATGAAAAGTCAAACCAAGAAAATACTCAAACTGTCCGGTATCATACTGGGAGCACTCACAGCCGTTGCAGGCATATTGATTGCCGTAGTCCTGAACTTCATATTCACTTCCGAGAAGCTGACTCCCATAGTATTGGAAGCCGCCAACCGCAACCTGAACGCCAAGCTGGACATGAAAAGCGTGGAGCTTACCTTTTTCTCAACATTCCCCCGCTTCGGAGTGCAACTGACCGACGGAACCCTGGTTTCCAAAGCCATCCGCGACACGTTGTGGCAACGGACCGACACCCTGATATCATTCAAAAAGGCGGTAGCGGTGGTCAACCCCATGGACTACCTGCGGCAACAGAAAATCAGCATCCACCGCCTGGCGCTGGAACATGCCGATATCTACGCCTATAAAAACAAAGACGGCATTGCCAACTGGGACATCACCGTTCCGGATACGGTACAGTCCGTCTCTTCACCTGCCGGAGACGCCATGAACATCGACGAGCTCGACATCCGGCAAATTTCCATCCAGCACGCCACGGTAACCATGGACGACCGCGACACACGCATTTTCGCCAACCTATGGGACACAAACCTTACCCTGAAAGCCAATATGAAGAAAGGCCATTCCATGCTGGCAGTAGATTTCCGCAACAAGAACCTTCTCTTCTGGCAAGACGGGCAGTTGTTGGCAAACCGCATCGCCACCCACCTGCGCACCGACCTTGAACTGAATACCGCCCGACACTCCCTGCTCCTGCACGATGCCATGATTGACATCAACGGTACGAAATTGGGAGTAAAAGGAACCGTGCGCCGCGACACCGCAGCCAAAGCGCTCGACGTCGATTTGCAATACGGACTGCACACCCCCTCGCTGGAAACCGTACTGCACATGATTCCGGAGAGCATCCTGAAAAAGGCAGAAGTATCGGCAGGAGGAGAAGTAAGTTTCATCGGCACGCTGAAAGGCATGTACGGCAAGCAGAAGATGCCCCTTGCCACGCTGGACATCAGGATAAAAGACGCTTTCGCCAGATACGCCGGACTGCCTTACGGCATAGACAAGGTAAACGCCGACTTTTCCGCCCGGATAGACCTCATGCGGAACACCCCCTCTTGCCTGAACCTGAAAATCTTCCAGTTCAAAGGCGCCGACACCGACATATTGGCCGATATGAAAGTGGACAACCTGCTCACCGACCCGGACATCACCTTTCATACCCGCTCCACCGTCGACCTGAATACGCTGGCGCAGATTTTCCCTCTTCAGGAAGGCATCGGCATGGATGGAAAGATGAATGCCGACCTGAAACTGCGTTGCCGCCTGTCCACCCTCAAGAAACAGGATTGGGGACGGATAAAGGTTCAAGGCAAAATCAGAACGGACAAACTCGTGCTACGCCATACCCAAAAGAATTTCGAGTTCACAAGCAACGCTACGCTGGACTTTGCCGGCAACGAATGGCTCGGAGGGCGTGTTGAAATCAAGGATATGACGCTCCGCTCACCTGCCCTGAACTCAGCCACGGAAAGCTTTACGGCGGCAATCAGCACCTATCCTTCCCAAGACACGCTGCGCCCTGCCAAGACGGAATGCAAGATAGAGATGAACAAGTTGAGAGTATCCCTGGCGGATTCGCTCGACCTCTTTTGCGGAAAATCATCCGCCCGCCTCAAGCTGCAACCCGGAGAGCACAACCCTGCCAATCCGCAGATAGGGCTTACACTGGAAGTGGACACACTGTTCTGCCGCATGGGCGACACCCGCCTGGGAATGGACAAAGCAGGCATCGGAATAACAGCCGAAAAAGTACGCGATTCGCTGTGGACACCCAAAGGCATCATCGGTTTCCACCGCATGGTGTTCCGCACCCCGGAATGTGCACTTCCCATACAGGTACAGAAAACTTCCGTCACGGTAAACGACCGCGTCATCACCCTGCGCAATGCCACCATGCGCATCGGCAAATCCGATATCACCGCTACCGGTTCAATTCACGACCTGTACGGCGCCATGCGGCATCACAAGCTTCTGCGCGCCAAATTGGACGTATCGTCCGAACAGTTGGACTGCAACCAGTTGATACGGTCGATATCGCTCCCGTCGGATACACTAGCTGCGGAAAGCGATACGGTCTCCACCGAAGTAAAGCTGTTCGTCATCCCCAAGAACCTGGATTTCGAACTGCAGACCGATTTCAGGAAAGTCTATTACGAGAAAGTCACATTCAACGATGTCCGCGGAGCTGTGGACATCCGCAACCAGTCCGTCTACCTGAAACAGCTCAGCATGAAAGGCATGGGTTCCGACATGAACACCACCCTCGTCTATCAGGCAAAATCTCCGGAAGAGGGATTTGCCGGTTTCGACTTCCGGCTACACAACATCAACATTGGGAAGCTGGTAGACTTCGCCCCTTCCCTGGACACGATTGTCCCCATGCTGCGCTCATTCGAAGGAACGGTCGATTTCAATGTGGCTGCCGCCGCTTCCCTGGACTCCGCCCTGAACATCAAAATCCCCACCATGCGGTCGGCCATTCATGTCAAGGGAGACAGCCTTGTCCTGATGGACGGTGAGACTTTCGCCGAAATCTCCAAAAAATTCTTCTTCAAAAACAAGAAAAGAAACATGATAGACAGCATATCCGTAAACATCGGCATCAAAGACGGAAATGTAACCGTCTATCCGTTCGAAATATCAATGGACCGTTACAGAGCGGCGGCAGGCGGCACACAAGGGCTGGATATGAAGTTCGACTATCACATCTCCATCCTGAAATCCCCCATTCCGTTCAAACTGGGCCTGAATATATCCGGAACTCTGGACGATATGAAGTTCAAGCTCGGCAAGGCTCGCTACAAAGATGCGGTCACACCGGCAGAGGTACATAAAGTCGATAGCGCGATAGTCAATATGGGGCAGCAGATTGCCGAGGATTTCAAAAAGATTATGAAAAGGTAAATTTTCAGCGAATCGCCAAAGACAAAGAGGGGATGCAGAAAGACGCTTGATGATTTTTTTAGGCACGGAATACACGGAAAACGCGGATTTTCTTTATTTTTTCCGTGAAATCCGTGTATTCCGTGCCTAAAAAGAAACATTCAGTAAATGTCTCTAAAAAGTAAGATGGCACATGAAGCTGATAGATTAAAATTACATAAGCATAAGGCTGCTGAAAATACAACAATCCTATGCTCACTATTAGCTACCTGTAAAGCAAAAGTAACCCAAGGGAATGGCTGAATGATATCATAGCCAAACTTCCATATTATCTGGAAAAGGACTCCGGGAAAAATGTTCATGAACTTCTTCCTGATGTTTGGAAGTTGGAGAAGTCTAATACGAATACAAGTGGAGTTTAAATATTTATATTGAAGAAAAAAAACTCGATATTAACACAATGTTAAAGTTGATATCGAGTTTTCTATTTATGAAAAAGACAATGTGTACTTTATCAGATGCTTACAAAGCAGAACAGTTTATAATTTCAATACTACTATTTATTTGACCGATACCAACACCCTTACTTAATCTCTCGCCCTAACGCATCTACCCAAATATTGTTTCCTTTGTGATAAATCATAATGCCTGTTGTACTACTTTCTGTAGTCTTTCTGTCAGTACAAAAATAAGAAAAACCAATTGCAGAGTTTAAAGGCTTCTCTTGAAAAGAACCAACACATTTAGTATTCACAGCCTCTACCTTAGATAATTTGGTAACTTCCAAAGCATCATCACTAGATATAGTTAAAAGATAGATGCCAGGCTCATCAATCGGGTATGTTTCATTCTGCTCATTCTTTAAAATACATCTACCCTCATACATAGATATTAGTTTAAAATTACTATATAATACTTTTTTAGAGTAAGTTATAACAGAAGGTTTGGAACCAGAAGTTCCAAATGTAAAGAAATCAACATCTGTTATATCTTTCTCTAAATCAGACATATTTGCAGAATTAAAATAAGCTTTTTTATGAACAAATGAATGATTCAAATCTTCATCAAAAATCATAGGTGTAAGCTCATTATTAAAACTAATTTGAATCTTTTTCTTAGGTCTATGAGTAGAATATATTACGTTTCCTTTAGCATCTTCCACAATAAAGGATCTACAACCTCCACTTAGATAAATTTCCAAATAGGGTGCTATGCTAATAGCTCGTTTATCTAATTGCAAAATAAACTCATCCAAAAATACACTAAGATTTATTATCTTACTACAATTAATTGTTCCATCTGGACTGGAAGATCCTTCTGTCCAAATTTCAGAAATGCTCTTTTGAAGTCGTTTATTAACCGCTCCCTTACTATTATGATCATAATACCATAAAAATGATTTATTCTGCTGCTGATAATTACTATATTGTTTCTTTACATCATAAGATTTTTGATTATACTGATATACACTATACATACTTCTTATTTCTGTTGTATTACAATCTTTGATTTTGAATTTAGATGCTTCAACATATGACTTTAAATCTATTAGAACGTTTGTACAATTATCCATTTCTATATAAGTTGAATTTCTTATTGATTCGGACATCCTTATATAATTAAATCTATCTACAGACCATTTGTACAAAGACTTAATAGGACAATCAATATCTTCAAAACCAATACTATTAAACACATTTCCATTAATAGCATCAAATTTATTTCCGCGTCCATATTGCATGATGCCATTTTTGCCAGATAATCGGCCTCCATTAAACTGATTTTCATTAATCCATAATCCCTTGCCTTCATCTGCTCCATTCACATCAAATACGATACAATCATCGCATTGTTCTATATGTTGCCACGTAAACACACAATATTGTATACCAGAGTATGTAGCATTTTCAGGATCTCCAGCATCAAATTTTACTCGCGGATACAAATTGATACCTTTATTAAAGTTTGATATTTTAAATATATTAAATGTGGCATTATATACATTATTACTCAATTTAATAGCGGAAGCATTTCCTAATGCTATTTTATTTCTATTTCGTAAAGAATGTATGTCCAATTGTATCCAATGTTTAGTTATAACAAAAGCATCATAGTTTCCGTTAGTTTCTACATTACTCAACTTAATAGTTTGATTTAATGTCTTTATCATAACAGGAGAAGCTAAATAATAACATCTTCCATTCCCCTCCCAGTTCAAAATATTAGAATTAAAACAAACATTAAAGATTGGTGCATTATCAAAATTTCCATCTCCAATAGCCCCCATCCATTCTACATAAAAATGATTTGAAAAATCTCCTTTAAATGATATTGATTTAAATATCTGATATAATCCGGCTCGTATATTAGTATTACAACCTTTTATACAGCCATTTTGTACACTTCCGCCTTCAAACTGAAGTGTACTCCCTTGTGGAACAATTAATTCCCCACCATCCAAATCATAGTCATACTGAATAACATATGTTGTATTAGGCTCATTCATCATAGCTTGTGTTAATACATTTTTCCCCAATACAATATGTTTCCTTAAAATTTTATATCCCTTTCCACTAAAATCAAGAGGGTTATATTTACGGTCAGCTCGTTTTAAGACTCGTATTCCGTTTCCATTATCAACACTTGTAATATCTTCTTCATCAGCGGTACTAACTGTTTTACCTATATTTGACTCTGCTATGCAACGTTTAATCGTTCCTATTAAAGTTTCCGAATTAATACCTAATGAAAAAGTACTTGACATCTCTTCTTTTCTCCAAACTTTTACATCACTCCATGTACCTCCATTAAAAACCCATGTTTCTAAACTACCTGAAGCATTAATAAAAGAACAGCGTACATCCTTTTTTCTTAGTTCACTAGGAATTTTTGTTATAGCCATATTTAAAGTGTACTTGTTACTACCATTAATACCACCTTTAGGACACAAGACGGACACATTAATATCTCCAACCGACAAAAAATCATTACTTAACGATAACTCACCCAATAGAGTTCCGCCGTTCATCCTCATAGGGAATATGAAGATAAAGCAAAGCATTGTGTTTAGCACATAAGCTAATGAGATTCTATAATTTGTATTATACTGTTTCATATTAAAAAATTTCAGCAAATATATTGTATACTTGTAATCATCATTTTTGACTTAAAATAAAAAAGCATGACAGATTATTACCATCACGCTTTTACCTTAACTAACAAATAAATATGCATGCATTTTCTTTTCTTTGAACATATTATAATCATCATTACAATGCGAAAATTCTATCTTTATGAAGTCTCCCAAGAGATTCTATCAAAGATTTGCTTCTATCCAATCAAGAGATTCTTTTCGCAATTTTCCCAAATTTATTTGTTCTTGTTCTTTATCATAAAAAGGATTAGCATGAGTAATTTCTTCATTTACTCTCAATCTACACTGATTCAATTTAACTTGCTCCAACAAGCTACTTTGTCTATCATCACCATTAGTCGGAGTTATTGACAATAAAGGAACACCGTAATTTAATGCAAAAGCAGTACCATGAAAGGAAGAAGTCACAACCAAAGATGCTTGGGCAAAATAATCAAGAAATTCCGATATAGTAGATTCTGTTGCATCTTCAATCTTCAAATTCTTTACATATGGATCGTGACCTTCGTATCCCTCCAATGCTATAATTTTACACTGCAACTTATCTTGATAATATTTTAACACATCATATATATACGGACACGGTTCGAAAGCATATCTTAGTAAATATAATAGTATATATTTTTCTGATTTCAAAGATTTCTTACGTAGAACATCCCACTGATTAGCACTAAGCAACAACGTTGGATCTAAAACTAATTGTGAATTTCTCAAGCCTAACTGTGACAAAATTTCTATACCATGCGCTTCTCTTACAGATAAAGCAGAAAACTTAGAAAGTTCTTTTCTAAATATTTCTATATATTTTCCATCTAATAATTTACATGCAAAACTAGATGCTATAGATATTTTCTTCTTATCCGTATGAGCAAATTCCAAAAGAAAAGTAGGGTCACAATTCGTGTATTTAGTATTCCATACTTGATCACTTCCTATAATATAAACATCATACATAGTACCTTCATTTTCTTCCATATCTTTCAGAGTACCATAAGGTGAGGTAAGATGAATATGGCTTTTTACAAATTTTTTCAAAAGTTTCGCCTTACGGTGTTTAGCTTTCAAGCCCAACCAATTTCCTACTTTACTTTTAAAACTCATTTCTGGTACTCCATGTCCTTTAGCCCATTCTCCTCTATTATGATCATAGTTAAGTACCCGACACTTATATCCAAACTGTTCTACAACACATTGCGTAGCATATGTTTGTAGAACACTGCCAAAATTAGGTACAGTAAAAATAGTTACTATCAGTGCTTGTTGCATATTATTATTTAAAGATTTTATTAAACTTCCCTATAATTCTACTAAAAAAGACCAATTGTTTCATTGAAACGGATTGTAATTTAGCAAAAAAAATAACAAATGACCATCCCATAGGATATTTTATCTTAGTTTTTATTTGCCCTTCTGCTACTCTTGCAAATGGATACTCAACTAATTCACAATTCACATTATTCAACACATCCATTCCTTGTTGAGTAAATGCAACGCAAGCGGTTACACCTTTGTCTTCTTTAGCATAAGTCTCTCCCCACATATCACCAATACGAATATCTGCAGATGAATGATCATATTTGAATTTACAATATTTATAACATGCTTTACCCAAGCAGTTATTACCTAAAAACATATTATAAAAGGTATCTCCTTGGGTCCATCGAGAATTAACACATCCTTTTTTCTCTTTTATTAATAAATTGTAAGAATCATACCAATCAACAACTTCTCCTCTATCTGATGGACTAATAGTCATCGCCCATGAATCATGCCATCCATTCTGTTTGTTTCTCCAGGATACAAAATCTATATTTCCCAATTTATCCTGTTGTTCCTTAATATATTTATCCCAAACAAATTTACTTGGCACACCGTGACAAAAAAAGTCCAATAACACAAAATTTTCCTGACACTTCATTTTATTGATATAACGGCGAAGCGAATCTATCTGACAAGGAGTTCCAGAAACCAAAAATTTGTCCTTTCTATTGATCTCCTTAAATCCTGACAATGTATAGCTTTGGATATACTTACTCCCCATAGATAAAATAAACTCATCTACAGAAGAAGCGACATAATGTTCGGCTTTAGCTCTTTTAACATCATATTTTACCCCTATAGCTTTATACCCCTTGCCAATCAGATATCTCCCAATTTCGAATCCAACGCCACCACTAGCACATATATGCCGCACACTTTTTTCCTTACTCCATGCTCCATAAGAAACTTTTGGAAGTTCATTCAAAGCTATTTCTGAGTGATTATAAGAACACACTTCAAGGCACAATCCACAATTTACACATTTGGCTCCATCTGTAATATAAGGTTCATAGAAACCATTAGAATTAAGACGAACGTCAATTATCTTTTTAGGACAAGCAATTGCACAAACAGCGCAACCATAACATGAATGTATATGAGAAATATTATTCATTAATATAATTTTTAATCATTTCTTCAAACGTTTTTACCAACAAAATACTACTATTTTCTCTTTAGAAATTTAGTTCGTATTGTTCGCATAACCATTTCTTTTTCACTTTTACACGTTCCACAAACATATATTATACAGCACATAATAGGCACAAATAATATAAATAAAAGCAATCTATAATATCCTCCTGTTCCTGCATAGATGTATAAGGCTATAGGTAAAGATAATGCTGTTACAAACACAATGGGAAATATCACCTCCCTAACATAGTTACGAATTGAGAATTGCAAGTAATATTTAACAAACAAGACACGAACTCCGACTGTAAAACCTGTAATAACAATTTGTATAATTAAGACTACACTTGGAACATATCCATACATTAAAAACAAATAACTAACAGGTAAATTCAATAATAAGCAAATACCAGTAACAATTTGAAATCTTTTAATTTTTCCACCTGCTTGCATGGCTGCCCATAATGGTCCTGTTAAAGAGTCAACCAAACAAAATACAGAAGTTAATATCGCAAAAACAGCTGTATGCTTAGGAGGATTTTCTAACCATATCTCTAATATTAAGTCAATATTGAAAATTATAGGAAATACAATTATCAACATTAAAAAATAGGAATATTTAGATATACGGTATACCAATGTTTTAAAATATTCATAATCACCCAAAGCATAAGATTTTACTATTTGAGGATTAACAGCCAACTGCAAATTTCCAATAAAAGAAACAACAGCATTACGTATTTGATTGGTAATACCTAATACTGCATTGATCGATACTCCCCAAAAAAGATTTAAAATTATATTAGTTCCTTGCTTATAGCCCACATCTGCCAATCCGCCAAATAAATTCCAGACAGAAAAACTCGTTAATTCCACAAAAAGTTTTTTATTTGTTTTCAAATAAAATTTATTAGCTACAAGAAATCTATGACAATAATACCAATAAGCAATATCGATAATAATAACAACTAGCAACAATAAAACAGAATAAACAACTAGTTTATCACCTGATGTTATTGCCAATACCCATACAACCAACAGCTTTAAGAATGTTTCCACAATACTTATATAGGCAAAGAAGGCCATCCGCTCATTAGCTATAATACTAGCATTATAAGGAATACGAATAATATTCACACTGGTTGTAGCAATTGCTAACTGATAAATTACATTGGTAGCATACATTCTATCCACAGGAATTTCCAACTTAGTATTTACAAACCAAAGTCCAACCGTTTCTGCAACAAAAACAATAAAAAGAATTAAAATAAAATGAGAAAGAAGTGAAGTAGAGAAAATAGACTGGATATATTTTTCATCTCCTTTTCCGATGGCTACGCTCAAATACCGCTGCGTAGCGGTAACCATGGCATTACTTAAAAAAGAAAATAATACAACTACACCAGCCACCAAATTATAAATACCAAAATCTTCTACCCCTAATTCATTCAGAATAACTCTACTGGTATATAAAGAAACCACCATGATAAGAATCATTCTAAAATAGAGTAACAACGTATTTTTAGCTATTCGTTTACTATTTGACTCTTGATTAGACATACTCTAAATTTATTAATAACAAAATTATTAAAAACAACTACTTAGCGAAACAGTACAACCCATTCTATTGCCTATGACAATAATCACTAATAGTTCTTCTTTTATTTCTTTATTATAAAATGATATTATTCTAAAATCAAGTTCTGCAAATAGCAAACTAAATCGGCACAACAATACTTGTAGTCTATATAAAAAATATAAATCAGCAATCTTAAACTTGTAATCTACAAAAAACAAAAGACTCCAGAAAAATAAATCCTAGAGTCTTTATAACTGTGCCTTGTACACCCTCAGGGATTCGAACCCTGGACCCACTGATTAAGAGTCAGTTGCT
>ERZ825384.2702-NODE-2702-length-17316-cov-5.014078_pt1 | contig 17316 bp, 20 predicted proteins | sample MGYA00519931_ERZ825384 | MGnify/ENA primary metagenome ERZ825384 (study PRJEB31778, sample SAMEA3449200) | human gut metagenome | biome: human gut; feature: human-associated habitat; material: faeces | place: United Kingdom | collected 2010/2012 ...
TGGAGCGTATCTGTATCGATACGCTCCATTGACTGTTTTATGAACACCCATCTAAGCGTGGGGGTTATTTATTGCTTGCCGGTTTTGATTACACAAGGCTTTCGCCCGTCATTTCACTTGGCTGGGGCAGGCCCATCAGCTTCAGCATTGTGGGGGCAACGTCCGAAAGCCTGCCGCCTTCGCGGAGCGTTGCGCCTTTGTACGCGGGGTCGATTAGTATAAGCGGCACGGGGCTTGTTGTGTGCGCGGTGAAGGGCGTGCCGTCCGCCTCAGCCATCAGCTCGCAGTTGCCGTGGTCCGCCGTAAGTATCGCGCGGCCGCCGTTTTTAAGTATTGCGTCTATTACGCGCGCCGCGCATTCGTCAACGGTGTGCACGGCTTTTACCGCCGCTTCCATAACGCCGGTATGGCCTACCATGTCGGGATTGGCAAAGTTGAGTATCATCATGTCGTACTTGCCGCTGTTTATGCGCTTCACGGCCTCTTCCGTGACCTCATACGCGCTCATTTCGGGCTTCAGGTCATATGTGGCCACCTTGGGGGAGGGGATAAGCGCCCTGTCCTCGCCGGGATTTGGGGCCTCCACGCCGCCGTTGAAGAAGAACGTAACGTGCGCGTACTTCTCCGTTTCAGCTATCCTCAGCTGCGTAAGCCCATGCGCGGACACGTATTCGCCAAGCGTATTCGTAAGCGTTTCCGGCTTGAATGCAACCGCAAGCTTATCCTCAAACGTTTTGTCGTATTGCGTCATGGAAACATAGGTGAGCGGGAAGCAGCCGTTCCGCCTTTCAAAGCCCGTGAAATCATCGAAAAGGTATGCGCGGGTAATCTCGCGCGCCCTGTCCGGACGGAAGTTGAAGAATATAACGCTGTCGTTCGCTTCAACCTTGGCTACCGGCGCGCCGTTTTCGGTTATGACCACAGGCACGACGAATTCATCCGTAACGCCCGCGTCATAGGAAGCCTGCATTGCCTTCACGGGGTCTGCCGCGTATACGCCTTCGCCGTATGTCATTGCGGCATAGGCCTTTTCAACGCGCTCGAAGCGGTTGTCCCTGTCCATTGCATAGTAGCGGCCCATTACGGTTGCAATCTTGCCGCAGCCAAGCTCGTTCAGCTTGGATTGAAGCTGCTCAATGTATTCCTTACCGCTTTCGGGCGGAACGTCGCGCCCGTCCATAAAGCAATGCACATACACCTTTTCAAGCCCCTTTTGCTTTGCAAGCTTTATAAGGGCATAAAGATGGTTCAGGTGGCTATGCACGCCGCCATCGGAACAAAGGCCGAAAAGGTGCAGCTTTGTGCCGCGCTGTTTGCAGCTGTCCATGGCCGCATTGAACGCGGGATTTTCAAAAAAATCGCCGTCCTGTATTGATTTTGTTATGCGCGTAAGCTCCTGATAAACTATCCTGCCCGCGCCAAGGTTAAGATGGCCAACCTCGCTGTTGCCCATTTGCCCTTCCGGCAGGCCGACGGCAAGGCCGCTTGCGGCTATCTGCGTATGCGGATATTCGTTCCAAAGCTTTGTTATGTTCTTCACGCCGTCCATCTTTACGGCGTTATATTTGCTCTCCTCCCTTATGCCGAAGCCGTCCAGGATTATGAGCGCAGTCATTTTCTTCATAACCGTATAGTCCTTTTTATTTATCGTAATGCACTATGGCGGCAAAATCGTTCGCCTTCAGGCTCGCACCGCCTATAAGGCCGCCGTCTATTTCGCTCATGGCCATAAGCTCCTTGGCGTTCTGCGGCTTCATGCTGCCGCCGTACTGTATGCGCATTTTGTCCGCCGCCGCGCCGAACATGCGGCGTACCTCGCCGCGGATAACGGCTATTGTGTCGTTTGCCTGTTCGCTTGTGGCTGTGCGGCCCGTGCCTATTGCCCATATGGGCTCATATGCCAGCACAACGCGCTCCGCGTCCGCCTCGCTCATGCCGCAAAGGGCCTTGTTTACCTGCGCGGATACTATTTCATTTGTGCTGCCGCTTTCGCGCTGCTCCAGCGTTTCGCCAACGCATATTATGGGCGTTATGTCCGCCGCAAGCGCCGCGCGGGCGCGCTTATTCACGGTTTCGTCCGTTTCGCCGAAGTATTGCCTGCGCTCGCTGTGGCCCACTATAACGTATTCAACGCCAAGCTCTTTGAGCATGGCTGTGCTTACTTCGCCGGTGTATGCGCCGCTCTTTTCCCAATGCACGTTCTGCGCGCCAAGATGGATTTCACTCCCGCACAGCGCGTCCTTTGCCGCGGCAAGGCAGCACGCGGGCGGGCAGACCACCACGTCGCACGCTTCGTTTGCAATCAGCGGCTTAAGTTCGCCTATCAGCTTCGCCGTTTCGCTCGGCGTCATGTTCATTTTCCAGTTTCCGGCTATTATCGGCTTTCTCATAAAATTGAGCCTACCTTTCAATAAACTTATTTGTCGTTCAGCGCGGCTACGCCGGGCAGAACTTTACCTTCCAGGAATTCAAGGCTTGCGCCGCCGCCGGTGGAAATATGGGTCATCTTGTCCGCATAGCCAAGCTTCTTCACGGCGCTTGCGCTGTCGCCGCCGCCTATTATGGTGGTGCCGCCGCACTCTGCGCAGGCCTTGGCCACGGCTTCGGTACCCTTGGCAAATTCGGGGAATTCAAACACGCCCATTGGCCCGTTCCAAATAACGGTTTTTGCGTTCTTGATTTCGGCGGCGAACAGCTCGCGCGTTTTTTCGCCTATGTCAAGCCCCTGCCAGCCCGCGGGTATGGCGTTTGAAGCAACGGTCATGTGCTCCGCATCGGCGGCAAATGCCTTTGCAACCACCGTGTCAACGGGCAGCAGCAGCTTAACGCCCTTTTCCTTTGCGGTTTCCATAAGCTGCTTGGCTAAGTCTATGCTTTCCGCATCCAGCAGGGAATCGCCTATTTCGTAGCCCATGGCCTTGAAGAAGGTGTATGCCATGCCGCCGCCTATAAGCAGCGTGTCGCACTTGTTGAGCAGGTTGGTTATAACGCCTATCTTGTCCGCAACCTTTGCGCCGCCCAGTATCGCCACGAACGGCCTTTCGGGGTTTTCGAGCGCGCCGCCCATTATGCTCAGCTCCTTGCCGATAAGGAAGCCCGCCACCGCCGGCAAATACGCCGCAACGCCCGCGGTTGAAGCATGGGCGCGGTGCACGGTGCCGAAAGCGTCGTTTACATATATTTCAGCAAGGGAGGCCAGCTTCTTGGCAAATTCGGGGTCGTTCTTCTCCTCCTCCTTATGGAAGCGGAGGTTTTCAAGCAGCAGTATCTCGCCATCCTTCAGCGCGGCGGCCTTCCTTTCGGCTTCCTCTCCTATGCAGTCTGAAGCAAAATATATGTTCACGCCCGGCAGCAGCTCCTTTAGCCGCTTTGCCACCGGCGCAAGGGAAAACTCCTTCTTCACTTCGCCCTTGGGGCGGCCGAGATGCGAGCAGAGTATTATCCGCGCGCCCTGCTCAAGCAGATAGTTTATCGTGGGCAGGCTGGCGGTTATGCGCTTATCATCGCTCACGTTTCCGTTTGCATCCAGCGGAACATTGTAGTCCACGCGCACAAGCACGCGCCTGGAGCGCACGTCAACGTCTTTTACCGTCTTTTTCATAAGTAAGTTTCCTCCTTATTCGTTGTGATCTAAATTTAAGGCCGAGGCCTATGCTTCCGCCTATATTTTAGCATATTATTACCGTAATGCAAATTCGTTAAATGTGCTTTTGCATTTTGTTCATGCTGTGTTATAATTTTATGTATGAAAAAGTTTTTTTTGCAGACCATTGCGGCAGTTGCCGCGCTTATGGCAATATTTATTCTTTCCGCCTGCGGGGCGAAGGACGAAACGCCTGCCCTTGCGGATGCGGCTGCGTCCGCTGCGCCGGAAGGCACGGCTGCGCCAGCCGCATACGGCACTAATGCATCCGCCCGCGTTACCGCCACGGCGGCATATTCATATGCGGATGGCGATAAGACTAAGCTTTACGCCGCGGTGGAATACCAAAACGACGGGGATTGCCCGATAGCTGTTTCAAACGTGAAGCTTACCATCGCGGCCGCCGGCGTAAATGAAACGGCGGAATTTGTGCCGGAGCTGAGCGATTATATCGTGCTGCTGCCGGGGGAGACGGGATATATCGCCCGCTGGCTTGGCGAAACGACAATACCCGCCGGTGAGGCGATAACGCTTAACGCTTCGCTTACCGCCCAAAAGCGGGACGAGCGCGGCGCGCGCATAACGGTGGACAATTTGTACATTGCGGACAATTATCCTTCCGTAACAACGCTTTCGGGCAGGCTGACCTGCCAAGAGGGGCGCGCATGCGCGGCGAACATGATATTCGCCGGATTTTATGACGAAAGCGGCAGGTTTATCGGCGCATGGTATTTTTCAAAAAACGCCCTGTTCGAAGGCGGGGACAGCAAGAATTTTGTTGTTGACATGAACGATTTCCCCATAGCCAAGCTTTCCGAAAAGGCCGCGGACGTGCGCGGCATAGGCTTCGGCTTCGATTTTTAAGCACAAAAGCATATATATCGGCCCTTCCGCAGATAATAAGTAAAAAACGGAAGGGCTTTTTGATATATGAAAACGAAAAAACTGCTGCTTATCGCGCTGAGCGTGCTGGCGTGCGCGGCGCTGTGCGCGGTGCTGTACTTTGCGTTCGTATCCCCGCCGGGTGAAAACCGGCTTGCGGGAGCGCGGTTCATAATGGCGGGTGCATATGAGCTGCGCCGCTGATACGCGCCCCTGCTTCACCCGCCCGCCGCAGGAGCTGATATCCCCCGGCGGCACCGGCTTACCGAACGACAGGGAAAAATGGGCGGGGGAAAGACGGAAAAACGGGGATGCCGATGCTTTTGATACTGCCGGAAATATGATATAATATCAATGTGAAGGGAGCAAAAGTATGCAGAACGATTACAAATATGTTGCCCAGGTAGCATCGACAATGGCCATGGAGGGAATGAAACTGAGCGAAAGCGAGCTGAAGCGGGTGCAGGACTGCGCAAGCGGACGCCAGTCGACCTCAAATGCCATAAAGGAACTTGTTGATCAATATACGGTGAAATAGGGGAAGCAATATGCGCGATTATGAATATGAACATGATTCAACATATTGCTACCCCGAATCTAAAGTACTTAAAAATAAGCTGAATATAAAAGATGCTTCAAAACTTATTGAAGCGGAGCGGAATATAACGGCAATAAGAATATTGGAACTAAAACTTGAGCCTCCCAACGGAGAGCTAAACGCTGGGTATTATAAAGCACTGCATTACCACATATTCCAAGATATATACGAATGGGCAGGGAAAACAAGAACGGTGAACATTTCAAAAGGTTCAAGCTTCTGCTCATTTCAATACATAGATTTACAACTCGATGAGCTGTTCCAAGAACTTAATATGAATATCCCGGCTATGATGCAGCAAGATTCGATTTATTTGGAATTAGCTTACTATCTTTCGGAATTGAACGCTATACATCCTTTTAGAGAAGGCAACGGAAGAACACAAAGAGCGTTTATAGAGATACTTGCTGCGAGATTGGGCTGGGAAGTGGATTTTTCATCTGTTTCGGCTGAAGAAATGATAACGGCAAGCATAAATTCGTTCTATGGCGATTACGATTCAATAAATCAAATGATGCGGCGTATAACCCATCGGGCATAATCCTTCCCCATAATGCCAATACTCCTTATATAAGTTCGGCGTTATAGCAGAAGGAGGCTAAAAATGAAGAACGAACGTATACCTTCGGCGAAGGAGAAGGATTATCAGCGGCGCGTTAACGAGCGGATGCCCAAAAGCAAAACGCTTTCCCAATGCATCCGCGCTTTTGTGTCCGGCGGGATAATATGCTGCATAGGGCAGCTTATACACGATTTTGCAAAGCTTACGCTAAATTACAGCGAATCCAACGTCGCCGCATTTACGGCGATAGTGCTTGTGTTTATAGGGGCAACGCTTACGGGCGTTGGCATATACGATAAAATAGGCGCGTGGGCGGGCGCGGGCAGCGTGGTGCCCATAACCGGCTTTGCCAATTCAATAGTGTCCCCCGCGATGGAGTTCAAACGGGAAGGCTATGTGCTTGGCCTTGGCGCCAAGCTTTTTTCGATAGCGGGGCCGGTGCTTGTTTACGGAATAAGCGCAAGCGTTATAGTGGGCATAATAACCTGCCTTATAACGGGCCGGTTTTAGCGGAGGGATAGGCGTATGCGTACAAAATGCAAAGGTAAATCAACCGTTTTCTTTGCCGACCCGCCGCGCATAATTTCGGGCGGAACGATAGTTGGCGACGTGGAAGCGAAAGGCCCGCTCGGCAGCTATTTCGACATTGCCCTTGAGGACGACACCTGGGGCGAGGGTACATGGGAAAAGGCCGAAAGAAAAATGTTTGAACATGCGGTGCGTACAGCCGTTGAAAAGGGCGGCCTTACGCCAATGCAGGTGGACATATTGCTGGGCGGAGATCTGCTGAACCAGATAATATCGGCCAACTTTGCGGCAAGGGAGCTTGAAATACCGTTCCTTGGGCTTTACGGCGCGTGTTCCACAATGGCCGAAGGAATGCTGATAGGCTCCATGCTTATAGACGGCGGCTTTGCGGACAGAGTAGCCTGCGCCGCAAGTAGCCATTTTTCCACGGCGGAGCGGCAGTACAGATTACCGCTGGAGATGGGTTCGCAGGCCGTGCCCACAAGCCAGCGCACCGTTACCGGCGCGGGCTGCGCGCTTTTGAGCGGCAGCGGCTGCGCGGACAAAGGCTCGCTTTCAAGCGTATGCATAGCGGGCGGGGTGATAGGCAGGGTTGTTGACCTTGGCATAACGGATGCGGCGAACATGGGCGCGGCAATGGCTCCGGCGGCTGCGGATACGCTAAAACGCCACCTGTTCGATACGGGGCGCACGGTTGAGGATTATGATTTGATAATCACGGGCGATCTCGGCTCCTTCGGCAGCGAGCTTTTCCTTATGCTGCTCAACGATGCCGGTATAGACGCCGGAACGCGGCACCTTGACTGCGGCAATATAATATTTTCCGCCGAACAGAACGCTGTGTGCGGCGGGAGCGGCTGCGGGTGCAGCGCAGTTACAATGAATGGATATATACTGCCGCGCATGGATGCGGGCGAATACAATAGAATATTGTTCATGGCCACGGGCGCGCTGATGAGCCCCACGGCGGGGTTGCAGGGCGAAAGCATACCGGGCATAGCGCACGGCGTGGTGATAGAAAGGAGATAAGCGATGGAGTTTTCCGCATACATTTATGCGTTTATTATAGGCGGGGCGATATGCGTAATAGGCCAGCTTTTGATAAGCCTTACGCGCCTCACCAGCGCAAGGGTGCTGGTGCTGTTCGTTGTGAGCGGCGTGGTGCTAACGGGGCTTGGGCTATATGAGCCGCTGGTGCGCCTGGCTGGCGCAGGGGCTACGACGCCGCTTACGGGCTTTGGCTATGCCCTTGGCAAGGGCGCGATAGACAGCGCGATGGAGGATGGGCTTATAGGCGCGTTCACCGGCGGCATAAGGGCCACCGCGGGCGGCGTTGCCGCGGCAATAGTTTTCGGCGCACTCAATGCGGCAATATTCACGCCAAAGACGAAAAAGTAGGGGAAATAAATTGGCTCAATTTAGCCATTCCCCTTTCGTCACGGCTTGTACCGCGACACTTTCCCCGCACGCGGGGACAGCTTTGGTGCAGATATATAAGCTTATATTCGGCTTCCCAAAGGCGCCACCGCTTGCGAGGGAGCTGGCAATACGCCGCAAGGCGTATTGACTGAGGGGTTGCCGTAAACAGCGGAGCCACGGTTTACTCCCTCCGTCTGCTCGTTACACTCGCATCCACCTCCCTCGACAGGGAGGCTTTTGGCGTGCTTAGCGATGCACTGTACTGCGGCAGCCTTGTCGGCGAATGGGCGCTTTACCGCCCGTCCCCATTTGTTCACAAAATACGCCCCTTGTTGGGCAATAACAATCATAGTATAATATAACTGTATAGATATATGGAAAGATACGAAAGAGAGGATAACTTTTGACGGATAACATTGAAATGCCTGCCGAAAAGAAGGCGGGCGGAAGAACCAGAAGAAAAGCCGAAGCGGGCGCGCAGACCGGCGCACGCAGGCGCAGCGCAACGCGGCCGCGCACACAGGGCCGCACAAAGACAACCGAAAAGGCCGCCGCCGAAAAGCCGAGCCGCGTGGCAAAATCCGCCGCAAAGACAGCAGCGAAGGCGCAGAGCGCGCGCACGGGCCGCGCAAAGAACAAGCTGAAGATAATCCCGCTTGGCGGCGTGGGCGAAATAGGCAAGAACATGACCGTGCTGGAATACGGCAAGGACATGATAATAATAGACTGCGGGCTTATATTCCCCGATGACGATATGCCGGGCATAGATCTTGTTATACCGGACATGACATACGTTGAAAAGAACGCGGACAAGCTGCGCGGCATACTGGTGACCCATGGTCACGAGGACCATATAGGCGCGCTGCCTTTCGCGCTAAAGCAGTTTCAAACCCCGGTTTACGGCACGAAGCTTACCTGCGCGCTTATTGAGCACAAGCTTGAAGAGGAGCGCGTGAAGAACGCAAAGCTGAACGTTATAAAGCCAGGGGACAAGGTGCAGCTTGGCTGCTTCACGGCGGAATTTATAAAGACCAGCCATTCTATCCCCGGCGCGGTGGCGCTGGCGATAGTTACGCCGGTGGGTACCATAATCCATACGGGCGACTTTAAGGTGGACTACACTCCGCTGGACGGCGAACCCATGGACATGGGCAGGTTTGCGTATTACGGATCAAAGGGCGTGCTTGCGCTGATGAGCGACAGTACCAACGCCGAACTTTCCGGCCACACGGTATCCGAACGCGAAATAGGCAAAACGTTTGAGCATTATTTTGACATTGCGGACGGCCGCGTGATAGTGGCCACGTTTGCATCAAACATATACAGGATTCAGCAGATCGCGGACGTTGCCATATCCTTTGGCAGGGTAATATGCTTCCAGGGGCGCAGCATGGTGAACATAACCAAGGTTGCGGCAGAGCTTGGCTATCTTAATATCCCCGAAGAAAAGATAGTTGAGGTGGAAAAGCTCAAGCGCATTGACGACAGCAAGGTTTGCGTAATAACCACAGGCAGCCAGGGCGAACCCATGAGCGGGCTTTTCCGCATGGCCAACGCATCGCATAAGCTTAACGTGGGCGAAGGGGACACGGTAATTATTTCCGCTTCCGCAATACCTGGCAATGAGCTGGGCGTGAGCAGAGTGATAAATCAGCTTTATCAGCGCGGCGTAAGGGTTGTTTACGACAGAATGGCGGACGTGCACGTTTCCGGCCATGCGCGGCGCGAGGAATTGCGCCTTATGTTCACGCTTACAAAGCCCAAATTCTTCATACCCGTACATGGCGAGGCTAAGCAGCTTTATCAGCATGCCGATCTTGCAAAGCAGATGGGCATACCGGAAGAAAACATAATTGTGCCCGAGCTTGGCGGGGTGATAGAGCTTAATAAGTCCGGCATAAAGGCGAACGGCTCCGTGCACAGCGGCAGCGTGCTGATAGACGGCTCCAGCGTGGGCGAAATAGGCGACGCGGTGCTAAAGGACAGGAAGCAGCTTTCCGAGGACGGGCTTTTCACCGTCGTGATACCGCTCAAAAAGAAAACCGGAGAGCTTATTGGCCAGCCGGAGATAATATCGCGCGGATTCGTATATGTAAAAAGCTCGGAAGAACTGATTGCGGACGCGAAAAATCTGGTCAAGGGGCTTGCGGCACAGTTCGCATCGGCCAACCGCAGCGAATGGAGCGGTATAAAGAACAATATCCGTTCCGCGCTGAAAAACGAGCTGTACCACAAAACCAAGCGTACACCGATAATTTTGCCTATTATTATAGAAATAGACATATAATACAAAACGGAGGTAAACTATGATTTACGATAAGGCAAGGGATTTGGCCAAGGCAATGGCCGAAAGCGAAGAATACGTTTCCTATAAAAACGCGAAGGAAAAGGCCTTTGCGAACGACACCACCAAGGCGCTGCTGAAAGAATACATGACGCTGCGTATCCGCATGCAGGGCGCGCTTGTATCGGGCCAGAAGGATGACGAGGCCATGGAAAGGCTGCAAAAAATAGGCGAGGTGCTTCAGCTCAACCCTGACGCATCGGCCTATCTTATGGCTGAATACAGGCTGAATACAATGCTTGGCGATGTTTATAAAATACTTGCGGACGGCATAGACCTTGACCTGGGCCTGAGCGAAGACTAAACGGAGAGGTAACGTAGCGTGGAGCGCGGCACAAAGGAAAGAAAACGGCATAGCGGGAAGGGAAACAGCACGGCAGGGAAAATATGGCGCGCGGTAAGGCCGCTGCTCATATTCCTTATAAGCGCGGGCATATGCGTGTTCGTGTTCGCGTTTGCGTTCAATAAGGTTAAGGCAAAGCTGTTTTCTCCAGTGGATATAAACGACGCAACGCCTGTTGAAATAACAATCAATTCCGGCTCCGGAGCAAGCAGCATAGCCAAAAAGCTGTACGAGGCTGGCGGCGTGGACGAAGAAGGGAACATCGTGTCCCCCGGGCTTATAACCAGCAAGACCGTGTTCAAGATATATGTTGACTTCACGGGAAAATCCAGCAAGCTTAAAGCCGGAACATATATACTTTCCCGCAACATGGACATTGAGCAGATTGTTGACGTTATATGCGAAGGCAACCCGCCGCGCACAACGCTCAAATTCGTTGTTACGGAGGGCATGACGGCGGAGGACATTGCGGACAAGCTTGTAACGCTTGGCGTGCTGAAGGCAAAGTCCGAATTCCTGAACCTGTGCAAAACTGGCGAAAGCTTTAAGGAAAGCTATCCGTTCGTGGCCAACATACCCGTGAACAGCGTGCAGGCGCGTGACTATGCGCTGGAAGGCTATCTGTTCCCCGATACATATGAAATTTACAGCGATGAATCCGCCGAATCGATAATCGGCAGGATGCTCACCCGCTTCGGGCAGATAATGGGCGATGAATATACCGCCCGCGCGGCGGAGCTTAACATGAGCGTGGACGACGTGATAACGCTCGCTTCCCTTATTGAAAAGGAAGCGCGGCACGAAAACGACTTTACGCGCGTATCGGCCGTGTTCCATCTTCGCCTTGATAAGGGCATGAAGCTGCAAAGCGACGCGCCGCTCAAGTACATATTCCATACGTCCGGCGTGCTCACGTTTACAGCTGAGCAGATGGCGGATACCTCGCTTTATAATACCCATGTGTATGAAGGGCTGCCGCTTGGGCCGATAGCAAATCCGGGCAGGAAGGCTATAGAGGCCGCGCTGTATCCGGATAAGGAATACATGAACGAAGGATACCTGTATTTCTGCCTTATGGATTCGGAAACGGGCGAGCTTATTTACGCCAAAACGCTTGAAGAGCACAACGCCAACGTGGCGAAATACCGCCCCAATTGGTAAAATAAGAAGAAAAACGCGGCAATTTGGCCGCGCGGGGTTGTACGTGGGCTAAATGGGTGCTATAATAAATTGTTAATTTTTGTGGAGGTCAACAATATGTCGGGTCATTCCAAATGGGCAAATATCAAGAATAAGAAAGAAAAGACCGATTCTCAGCGCGGCAAAATTTTTACCAAAATAGGCCGCGAGATAGCTATAGCCGTTAAAGAGGGCGGCAGCGACCCCAACAACAACTCAAAGCTTAGGGACGTTATAGCCAAGGCGAAGGCCGCCAACGTGCCCAACGACAATATCACCCGCTCCATTAAGAAGGCCGCGGGCGAGCTGGGCAGCATAAACTACGAAGAGATAACCTATGAAGGCTACGGCCCCAACGGCATAGCCATGATAGTGGACGTGGTTACCGATAACCGTAACCGTACCGCGGCGGAGGTGCGCCACCTGTTCGATAAGAGCGGCGGCAGCATGGGCGCGAGCGGCTGCGTAGCATGGATGTTCGATAAGCGCGGCGTTATCGTAATCGAGCGCACCAGCGACATTGACGAGGACGAGATAATGATGCAGGCGCTTGAAGCGGGCGCGGAAGACGTTGTTCCCCAGGACGATGTGTTTGAAATATACACCAATGCAAACGATTTCTCCGCCGTGCGCGAAGAATTGGAAAAGCTTGGCTACGGCTTCCTTTCCGCCGAGGTATCAATGATACCGCAGACCACTGTTGACGCGAGCGACCCTGAGCTTGCCGAAAAGATAGAGCGCATGATAGAGCGCTTTGACGATAACGACGACGTGCAGCAGATTTATCATAATGCCATACTGCCCGAGGTTGAGGAAGAAGAATAATTTTTACCGTGCATAAAAAGGCCGCAGGATCCGCTCCCGCGGCCTTTTTGCCGCATTTTATAACTTTTTTGCGGCAACGCATAAAGTTTTCATAATCTTGACTTTTAGCCGTGCAGGCTTTACAATTAAACGGAGTAAATATGCACCGGTGTGTGTTTGTGATTTATTGCATTATGCTTATTTATACATACAACGTTGATATGCTCGGATTTTTCGATATATATTTGGAGGTGTACTTACTTTGTGGGACATACTTATCCCCATTATAGTTGGGGTTGTTTGCGGTGCCGGCGGCTGGTTCGGAGGGTACTGGTATCGCCGTAACATTGCCGAGGCTAAGGTTGCCAAGGCTGAAGACGCCGTAAAACAGATGATAGACGCCGCACAGAAGCGCGCGGAAACTATCAAAAAAGAAACGATACTGGAAGCAAAAGAAGAAGTTTATAAGCTAAAGAGCGAAAACGAACGCGAAAACAGGGAGCGCCGCAACGAGATACAGCGCAGCGAGCGCCGGCTTTTGCAGAAGGAAGAACTGCTGGACAAAAAGATAGAGGCTATCGAGCAGCGCGAAGAAAACGCCGTAAAGAAGCAGAAGGAGATTGAAGCGAGCGAGGCGGAGATAAACGAGCTGAAGGCCAGGCAGCTTAAAGAGCTGGAAACCATATCCGGCATGAGCATGGACGAAGCCAAGGATATTCTGCTTGAAAGCGTTGAGCACGACGCGCGGCACGAAGCGGCGCTTATGCTCAGGGAAATAGAGCAAAAGACCAAGGAAGAGGCCGACAAGCGCGCAAGGAACATAGTATCCCTTGCCATACAGCGCTGCGCGGCGGATCACGTGGCGGAGACTACCGTAAGCGTAGTCGCGCTGCCCAATGACGAAATGAAGGGCCGCATAATAGGCCGCGAGGGCAGGAACATACGCACCCTTGAAACCGCTACAGGCGTTGATCTGATAATCGACGATACTCCGGAAGCCGTTATACTTTCGGGCTTTGACCCGGTCAGGCGGGAGGTTGCGAGGATTGCGCTTGAAAAGCTGATAATGGACGGGCGTATTCATCCGGGCCGCATAGAGGAAATGGTTGAAAAGGCGCGCAAGGAAGTGGATGTGCAGATACGCGAAGCGGGCGAGCAGGCCATTTTCGAATGCGGCATACACGGGCTGCATCACGAACTTGTTAAGCTGCTGGGCAGACTTAAATACCGCACCAGCTACGGCCAGAACGTGCTGAAGCACTCCATCGAGGTTTCCCATCTTGCGGGCATTATGGCTGCCGAAATAGGCGCGAACGTAACGCTTGCCAAGCGCGCCGGTCTGCTGCACGATATAGGCAAGGCCATCGACCACGAGGTTGAGGGCCCGCACGTGCAGATAGGTGCCGACGTTGCCAAGAAGTACCGCGAGAATAATCAGGTCATAAACGCCATAATGGCGCACCATGGCGACGTTGAACCCGCAACGGTCGAGGCCGTGCTTGTTCAGGCGGCGGATGCCATAAGCGCGGCGCGTCCCGGCGCAAGGCGCGAAACGCTTGAAAACTACATCAAGCGCCTTGAAAAGCTGGAGGAAATCGCAAACTCGTTCGAGGGCGTGGATAAGTCCTTTGCAATACAGGCAGGCCGCGAGATACGCATAATCGTCAAGCCCGAAAACGTGAACGATGCCGATACCATAATAATGGCCAAGGAAATCGTGAAGCGCATAGAGACGGAGCTTGAATACCCCGGCCAGATAAAGGTGAACGTAATACGCGAAACGCGCGCGGTGGAGTTCGCCAAATAAACGGAATACGGACAAAAATAAAAATGGGCTGCGGCGCAACTGCCGCGGCCTTTTAATGATAAAGCAGACTGGAGAAAACCATGTACGTTGCGGATGCGCATTGCGATTTTTTATATTATATGCTGCATAGGGAATATGACGTTGCCGTGCCGCGGGCAGGGCAGGCGGTGGATATTCCCGGCATGCGCGCGGGCGGGGCGGCCATGCAGCTTTTTGCCGCATGGATGGACCCTGATGAGGATGTTACGTTTTTGCAGCAATGCATGAGCCTTATAGACGCATATAAGCGCATGTTAGCCGCCAACAGCATGCTTACGCCGCTTACAAAGGACTTTGAGCCGGGGCAGGGCAAAATTGCCGCCGTGCTTACAATAGAAGGCGGCGAGGCGATAGAGGAGCGGCTTGAAAACCTGCGGCTGTTCCATGAACTGGGCGTTAAGGCAATGACGCTTACCTGGAACGACCAAAACGAGCTTGCAAGCCCCGCAATGGCGCGAAGGGATAAGGGACTGAGCCGCCTTGGCAGGAGCGTTGTGCGCGAAATGGAGCGGATAAACATGGCTGTGGATGTGGCGCACCTGAGCGACGCTTCAATAGACGGCGTGCTGGACGAAATAAGCGCCCCAATATTTTCATCCCATACCAATGCGCGCGCGGTGCTCAAGCACAGGCGTTCGCTTTCGGATAGGCACATAAGGGAGATTGCGCGGCGCGGCGGCGTGGTAGGCGTGAACTATTATTCGCCGCAGCTTGTTGAGCGCGGCCGCGCAAGGATAGAGGATATAGTTAAACACATAGGGCATATTGCGGCGGTGGGCGGCATAGACTGCGTGGCCCTTGGCAGCGATTTTGACGGAATGGGTCAGGACGCTTATCCCGAAGGAATGAACAACTGGAAGGATGTTCCCAAGCTTATCGCAGCATTGCAAAAAGCAGGCTTTAGCGAAAGCGATATCCGCAAAATAGCCTGCGACAATCTTTTGAACTATATGAAGCGGTTCGTTTAGGCCTGTATTCCGGCTTCGTGCATTATGCCCGCTATTTCGTAAGCCGAAAGCGGGCTGCATATTATCGCTATGCCTTCATGCTCCGCCCTTTGTGCGCTGAGCATATCCGCGGCGATGCCGTCCGGCCATATTATGCACGCCATTGAGCATTGCGCGGCTATGGCAACGGCTGTCATGTGCGTTTGTACGGTTATCCATGCGCAGCCGGCTTTGCCGTGCGCCATTGCGTGGCTCAGCATGTCGCAAACCATGCCGCGGGATATTTCGTTATCGGCATTGGCAGCAATAAGCGTGCCGCCGATACGGCGCGAAAGTTCGCCGGCTGTCATAAAAAATCATCCTTTGCTCATACTATCCCGCAAGCTTTTCAACCATTGCCGCGTAGCGGGAAGCGATATATAAATGAGTATACTTCATTGCGGATGAAAAATCCACAATGCTTTGATATTCGCCTCCGCGCACCGTGTCAAGCTGCGCACGGCAGTCCGAATACGCGCCGAGTATTTCGCCAAGCGTACCGTCCGCGCCGGAAAAGGATTCAAGCGGCGTAAGCTTTGCATCGAATGCGTTCAGTATATCGGCGCAGATAAGCTTTCCGTCTGCCACGCTTAGACTTTCCTTATCGAAGCGTATCACCGCCTGACCCATGCCGTCTATGGCTTCGTCAAATGCGGCAAATGCGCCGCAAATGTCCTCTATGGCGCTTTTGTCCGCCGTAACCCTAAAGCTGGCCTGCGGGGAGGAAAGTGTGTACATGGCGGCTTCCACGCCTTCTGACGTAAGCCTATCCTTAACGCTTTTGGCGCTCTGCTCGCTGTCGTAGCCCGACGCCATGACGCGATAGCGCGTTTCGCCGGAGCTGCTGTCGGCAAATATATAGCCTGCTGCGCCGAGCGTGCGGAGACGTTCGGCTTCCTTCTGCGCGTTTTCGTGGCTTGAATACACGCCCATTTGCAGCATATAGCAGTTCAATGCGGGCAGCACGGCGTTTGCGCTTTCTGCGGCGGTTGATTCGCCCGTGGAAAGGTTTATGCCGCCGGCTGTTGTGCTGCCGTTGTTCAGGCCTGACGGCGCGTCGTTCGCCTTATCGCCAATGGAAGAAACGGCGGAAAACAGCGGGGCCATAACCTCGCGCGCAACCCATTCGCCGGCGTTTGACGTGACTATTATGTATACTATTCCGGCAATGAGTATGAGCGATACTATCATTCCTCCGGCGCCGGAGGACGACTGCGCGCGGCTGCGCGGGCGGGAACGCATTGAACCGGATTTTTTTCTGCGCCTGTATTCCATGTGTGCAAGCTCCTTTTGTAGTGATGGTACATATGTATGCTTGGACGGCTGCGGAATATACTTGATTGCAAAAGGCGAAATATTTGTATAAAATAAATAAGATATCATTTATGCAGGGGCAGGTGGATATAAGCTGAAGCGGCTTACAAAACGGCTGGGCGCATTGCTGAATATGCTGCGCGGCACGGAAGAATTGATAGATATAGGCTCTGACCACGGCCTATTGTGCGCATACGCCGTTACCATGGGCAGGGCGGCGCATGCAACGGCCGCGGACATAAGCGCGGATTCGCTCAGCAAGGCGCGCGCGCTTATCAAGGAGCTTTCGCTTGAAGATATGGTCGGCTTTGCCGTGTCTGATGGGTTCATGAACATAGATATTGCCGCGAAAAATTACAGCATTGTAATAGCCGGCATGGGCGGGGAGCTGATAGCGCGCATACTTGAAGCGGGAGGGGACAAGGCCCGCCGCGCAGCGGAAATAGCCATGCAGCCCATGGGCGGGGCTAAGGAACTGCGCGAATATCTTTACGCGAACGGCTTTGGCATAACCGACGAAAGCATAATAGAAGAAGGCGGGCGGTATTATCAGTTGATACTTGCGCATTACGATGGCATAGCGCGCCCGCTGCCGAACGGGGGCTTGCTCGAATTCGGCGAAATAGCATACGGTAAGCGCGAAGCGGCGCTGAAAAAGCTGCTGGACAAGGTCTGCGCCACGCGCGGCAAAAAGCTTCAAAACGCCCAAAATGGCGGCGCCGCACCCAAAGAACTTATAAACGAACTGCACGAGGCCGAAAGGCTGAGGGAGAACTGGTAATTCGAGCCTATGCAGCACCAAAAGGCTCCCCGGCCGGGGAGCTGTCGGCGAAGCCGGCTGAGGGGTTGAGATAAACAAAGAGCTGAG
>ERZ825384.2703-NODE-2703-length-17312-cov-3.789593_pt1 | contig 17312 bp, 16 predicted proteins | sample MGYA00519931_ERZ825384 | MGnify/ENA primary metagenome ERZ825384 (study PRJEB31778, sample SAMEA3449200) | human gut metagenome | biome: human gut; feature: human-associated habitat; material: faeces | place: United Kingdom | collected 2010/2012 ...
TCAGAACTGGATGCGAAACAGAAATACAGTTGAGTTTTTGGCTGTTTGGGAAGAACTTCATAATTCAGATTTTAACCGTGTGCAATTCGAGGCGGTTAGAAGTGAGGCAGGATTAAACAGGTTTGTTATGATGCCAACCAAATGGATTGAACAGACCAATGCTATTGGAATAGTGTCAAAAGCAGGCAGATATGGTGGGGGAACTTATGCACATAGCGATATTGCAATGGCATTTGCTACATGGATTTCTCCGGAATTTCAACTGTATATTATGAAAGATTACCGCAGGTTAAAACAAGATGAAAACAGTCGGCTTTCATTGGACTGGAACTTGAACAGGGCTTTATCAAAGGTGAACTACCGTATTCACACGGATGCGGTGAAGGAAAATTTGATTCCACCAGAGCTGACACCAGAACAGATTGCTTATACATATGCCAGTGAAGCAGATCTTTTAAATGTTGCTTTATTTGGACAAACTGCAAAGCAATGGAAAAATAACAATCCAAGTAAAAAGGGTAATGTGCGTGACGGTGCAAATTTAAATCAGTTATTGGTATTGGCAAATATGGAGAGCTATAATGCAATTTTAATTGAACAGGGAAAATCTCAATCAGAAAGACTCGTATTGCTTAGAAATTTGGCAATCAGGCAGATGGATACATTAGTCAGTATCAATCTGTCGGCAGTTTCGGCACTTTCTGGAGGTGATACATAAATTGAAGAAAGAAAAAATCAAAGTATATTTATACACCCGTGTTTCCACAAGCATGCAGATAGATGGCTATTCTTTGGATGCACAGAAAACAAAAATGAAAGCGTTCTGCCACTATAATGAATATGAAATTGCCGGTGAGTATGAGGATGCTGGAAAATCCGGCAAATCAATAGAGGGAAGAGTTTCATTTAATCAGATGATGGAGGATATCAAATCAGGAAAAGATGAAGTGTCTTATGTCCTTGTATTTAAGCTTTCCAGATTTGGAAGAAATGCGGCAGATGTCCTTGCAACATTACAAGTGATGCAGGATTTTGGTGTGAATCTGATTTGTGTAGAGGATGGAATAGATTCATCTAAAGATGCCGGAAAACTTATGATATCTGTTCTGTCAGCAGTGGCAGAGATTGAACGTGAGAACATCCGTGTTCAGACAATGGAAGGCAGGATGCAGAAGACGGACAGAAAAGGTTCATGGTACAAGGAACGAGTACAGGCAGGTTAAGAAAGACGATTACCTTTTAGTAGATGGTTTACATGAAGCTCTTGTATCAGAAGAAGTATGGGAAGCTGCAAGGCTAGAAATATGGATACTTGTGAATGACTACATCGCCAAGGCAGAACAGCTGAAAAGACTTGATGAATATCTGGAAGAAAAGGTATTGGAAGTACCAAATGTGGAGAAACTGCTCGCCATTAAAGGAGTAGGGCTGAGTACGGTGATTGGCTTTGTTGCAGAGATTGGTGACATCGGACGTTTCACCAATCCAAAACAGATACAGAAACTGGCCGGGCTTGAGATAGTCAAAAGAAGTTCCGGAAAGAAGAAAGGTCAACCGAGAATCAGCAAGAGGGGCAGAAGAAAGCTGCGAAGAACAATGTATGAGTCGGCAAGGGCATTAATGAACTGGAATCCAGCATTTCAGGATGTATTCCTTTATTACAGAAACAGGGAAGGAAATCCACTGGGAGGAATGCAGGCAAAGATAGCTGTTGCATGTAAAGCAATACGGGTGTTCTTTGTGATATTAAAAACAGGCTGCGATTTTGATGAGGAAAGATTTAGAAAAGACATCATGAGACAAGAGACAGCCTAGAAACAATTAAACAGCACACTGTAACAGATAACGTCCGCCAAGGTTTGATTGGTGCTGGATTACAGGAGTGCTCTCTAGCAATGACAAAGCAGAGCGAAGCCGTTAAGACATAAATTATAGGGCATGACCCTGAAAAGGAGCAGAGACGGCGCCCACTATGGGAAGGCTGGACGAAGGAATTTAGGACTCAATTAATAGCTGGATGATCCTGTTAGACATGAGAGGTTAGCAGCCATAGGGAAGAATGGGACACAGATTCGCCTTCATAAAAGAGATGACGTTTTATTTCGTGCACCATTCTGACCGGAAAACGATGTGCTTTGAACAGAAAAGACACAGTTTTCGCCCGTTATTAAATGTGAGTCATTGTTTGTAACTTAGTAATCAATTGCACAGAGTGCCTAAAATAAAGGGATTTTTGTGCAAAATAAATAAGAAAGTATAGAGAGATAATTTGTGGTGGCGAATACTACAGAAAAAGAGCATCGTGATATAGAGGATAAAAATAAAAAACGAAACAAAAATTCAATTTTTATGCCCATAAGGAAAATATGAGTCGAGTGATTCATATTTTTTTTGGAAAACACATTGACAAGCATCTATATGTTGCTTATAATAACGCATAGATAAATATCTATGTGAGGTGATTGGAATGAATACTGTGGATGTTGCTCTTATTTGTAAAGCACTTGGAGATAGCAATAGACTTCAAATTGTCCAGATGTTATCAGAGGGAGAAAAATGCGGTTGTAAGCTCCTGGAGGCTTTTGAAATAACACAACCTACGCTTTCTCATCATATGAGAATACTAACTGAGTGTGGTTTGGTAATTGCACGGAAAGAAGGAAAATGGAGTCATTATTCTTTAAACTGTGAAACATTAAAGGAATATAAACAGTTTATTGAAGGGTTATCCTGTTCTGGTGGTAAAGGGGGTTGTTGCAATTTATGATTTGGGGATTTATTCAGAATCAGATGCTGGGGATGAAGTGGCTCAATGAGTTGATAGGAAAAATACTTACGGTAGTAGGATTGGATGTTAATTCCAGACTTGGTGGCAGTATTCAATTTTTTATTTATGATGTGTTGAAAATTACAGTATTGCTCTGTTTCCTGATTTATGTGATTTCCTATATTCAAAGTTACTTTCCACCAGAGAGAAGTAAGAAAATCATGGGAAGATTTAAAGGTATCTCTGCTAACTGCATAGCGGCTTTGCTTGGAACGGTCACACCGTTTTGTTCCTGTTCATCTATTCCATTGTTTATAGGATTTACAAGTGCGGGACTTCCGTTAGGAGTAACCTTTTCCTTTTTGATTTCATCTCCGATGGTTGACCTTGGCAGTTTGATTCTTTTGATGAGTATTTTTGGAACAAAAGTTGCAGTGGTATATGTTGTGTTCGGACTTGTGATTGCAGTAGCTGGTGGTACCTTCATAGAAAAAATGCATTTAGAAAATTATGTGGAGGATTTTGTAAGAAATGCAAGTGCCGTAGATATTGACTCTCCTACATTAACACAAAAGGAAAGATTGGAATATGCGAAAGACCAGGTAGTATCTACATTCAAAAAAGTATTTCCTTACATTGTGGTAGGTGTAGGTATTGGTGCATTGATTCATAACTGGATTCCAGAAGTATGGGTGGAAAGTATTCTTGGAAGTAATAATCCTTTTGGTGTAATATTAGCAACCTTAATCGGAATTCCCATGTATGCTGACATTTTTGGGACAATACCGATTGCAGAGGCTTTGCTTGCAAAAGGTGCCCAGCTTGGAACTATTTTATCTTTTATGATGGCGGTAACCACATTGAGCCTTCCATCTCTGATTATGCTAAGAAAAGCAGTTAAACCAAAACTTCTTGGAATTTTTATTGCTATCTGTGCAATCGGAATTATAGTGGTTGGTTATGTATTTAACGGATTACAATATTTTTTGATATAAAGGAGAATGATTATGGCATTATTTGGATTAGGTAAGAAGAAAGACGAAACAAAATCATCATGCTGTTGCGGTGGAACTTGCACACCTGAGACAATGAAAAAGGCAGAAGAAAAGAAAAACAGTATGGGTGTAAAGATTCTTGGTGGTGGTTGTGCAAAGTGTAATCAACTTGAAGCTGCGACAGTAGAAGCATTAACCGAGTTAGGTATGGATACAACTATTGAACATATCAAAGACTGGGGAGAAATTGCCTCCTATGGAGTAATGACAACTCCTGCTTTAGTGATAGACGGAAAAGTTGTTTCCTTTGGCAAAGTATTAAAGAAAGAAGAGGTTATTAAGATTCTCAAAGAGGTCAGAGTATAATGGAAAAGAAGAAAATCGCGTTTGTTTGTGTTCATAATTCATGCAGGAGCCAGATAGCTGAGGCATTGGGCAATCATTTGAGAGGCAATGATTTTGAGTGCTATTCCTGCGGTACGGAAACAAAACAGCAGATAAATCAGGACGCAGTCAGATTGATGAAAGAATTATATGGAATTGATATGGAAGAAACGCAGTATAGTAAAACTTATGACAAAATTCCCACACCTGATATTGCTATTTCAATGGGATGTGATGTGGGATGTCCGTATATTGGCAAGGATTTTGATGATAACTGGGGCTTACCAGATCCAACAGGGCAGAGTGATGAAGTCTTTAAAGAAGTAATTAAGCAAATTGAGAGAAAAATTTGGACCATCAGCTATGACTTGACAAAAAATGAAGATTAGAGTAAACTACTAAAGTTCAAAAACGAACAGTTCAAAATGAAAGAAGGTGCGTTTGTGAAAAATTATTTTGCACATTGTGTTGATGTCGAAGAAATGTATAAAAATATGATCTCTCCTGTCTATGAAAAATGCAGATTGACCTATATGGAGTTTACAGTTCTTATGTTTTTAGCAAATAATCCACAGTATGATACAGCTACTCAAATTGTTAGATATCGTCATCTTGCTAAATCCCATGTATCTGTTTCAATTCGCTCTTTACAGGAACGAGGATTGATTTTAGGGGAACATAAGGGAGGAAATCACAGAACCATTCACTTAAGTGTGTCGGATAAAGCAAGGGACATAATTGCAGCCGGGCGTGCGGCACAGAACAAATTTTGTGAAATAGTATTTGCAGGATTTTCAAAGGAAGAAATGGAAAAGCTGCAACAGTTTACAGAGCAGGTAAACAGAAATATCAAGGAATATACGAACAGTTAGGAGAGGTTTATCGTGGAAAATAACAAGGATTTTTTAGGTACGCAGCCCGTTGGAAAACTGCTTTTTAAGTTGGCAATTCCTACGGTGATAGCGCAGTTGATCAATATGTTGTATAACATTGTTGATAGGATCTTTATCGGGCATATACCGGATGCAGGCAGTCTTGCTCTGACGGGTGTCGGTGTGACCATGCCTATTATTATGATTGTGTCGGCATTTGCAGGACTTGTAAGTTCAGGAGGTGCGCCACGTGCTTCTATTTCGATGGGAAAAGGCGATATGGACAGTGCAGAGCAAACGCTTGGTGGATGTTTTCTTTTACAGGTAATTGTTTCAATCGTTCTGACAGCGGTACTTTTGCTCTTTGGAGAGAATTTGCTGTTAGCTTTTGGAGCCAGTGAAAATACGATTGAATATGCTGTTTCCTATTTGAACATATATGCGCTTGGAACATTGTTTGTGCAGCTAACATTGGGAATGAACGCATTTGTAACTGCTGAAGGATTTACCCAAGTGTCCATGGTATCCGTCGCAATCGGTGCAATTTTGAATATCGCTCTCGACCCGATTATGATTTTCGGATTGAATATGGGTGTGCGTGGTGCTGCTTTGGCAACTGTTATTTCGCAGGCAGTTTCATGTATCATTGTTGTGGCATTTTTGTGTAGTAAGAAATCAATACTTAGACTGAAACGTAAGAATCTGAATATTAAGCCTAAAGTTGTGTTCCCATGCATAGCACTTGGAACCGCAGCATTTATTATGCAGGCGAGTGAAAGCGTTATATCCGTATGCTTTAATTCTTCCCTGCTGAAATATGGCGGAGATATTGCGGTAGGTGCAATGACGATTCTTACCAGTGTCATGCAGTTTGCAATGCTTCCTTTACAGGGAATTGCACAGGGAGCGCAGCCAATTACAAGCTATAATTATGGAGCAAACAATACGGAACGTGTAAAAAAGACCTTTCGTGTTTTGTTAACAGTAAGCCTGATTTATTCTGTCACACTTTGGCTGGCGGTAATGCTTTTGCCACAATTCTTTGTAAGTATTTTTACTCCGGAGACAGCTATGATCGAGTTTGCATCAAAAGCTCTGCGTATCTATATGGCAGTCATGTTTTTATTTGGTATTCAGATTGCATGCCAGATGACCTTTACAGCTCTTGGCAATGCGACAAGTTCTATCATTGTGGCAGTTACAAGAAAATTTATTCTGCTGTTACCATTGATTTATATTATGCCACATATGGTTTCAGACAAAACCATGGGTGTTTACCTTGCAGAGCCGGTAGCAGATTTCATAGCAGTAACCTTTACTGCAATTTTGTTTTATTTCCAGTTTAGGAAAGCGATGAACAAGATTGAATCGTAGTTTATATAGTCGTTAAGGGGAAATTTTCTTCTTGGCGGCTATTTTTTTATAAAAACGTAATAAAGTAAAGGGATTGTGGCATTTTTCACAAACATTTAACTTTTCCGTACTATTTTTTGTCAAAACATCTGTCTTGTCACCTGTAAACTGCGGTGTTATAATTTACGCTGATCATAACTTATGAAAAATAAAACCCACAGAAAAGTAAAGTTTGAAAAAAACAGAGAGGTGCAGATATGACGATCAAAGAAGAGATAGAGCAGTTAAAGAAAGAAAAAGATGCGGTGATCCTGGCTCATTATTATGTAAGACCTGAGATCCAGGAGATAGCAGATTACATAGGAGATTCCTTTTATCTGAGCAAGGTGGCAGTAGGCCTGAAAGAAAAGACGATTGTATTTTGCGGAGTTTCCTTTATGGGTGAGAGTGCCAAGATCCTGAACCCGGAAAAGACGGTTCTGATGCCAGATATGGCAGCAGATTGCCCGATGGCACATATGGCATCCCCTGAAACGATCGAGAAAGTGCGTGCGGAGTATGATGATCTTGCGGTAGTCTGTTATATTAATTCAACTGCAGAATTGAAACGTCATTCTGATGTATGCGTTACTTCTGCAAATGCAGTAAAGATCGTAAAGAACCTTCCGAATAAAAATATTTTCTTTATCCCGGATCGCAACCTGGCACATTATATTGCAGGACTTGTACCGGAAAAGCATTTTATTTATAATGAAGGATTCTGCATCGTACATGAGTATATGGAAGTAGAAGAAATTCAGGATGCGAAGAAAGCACACCCGGATGCAGAAGTGCTGGCACACCCGGAATGTCCGCAGGCAGTTCTGGAACTGGCAGATTATATCGGAAGTACAACCGGAATCATCAATTATGCGGGAGAGACGGATGCACAGGAGATGATCATCTGTACGGAGAGTGGTGTCCTGTATGAACTGGAGAAACGGTATCCTGAAAAGAAATTCTATTTTACAGAAACGCTTCCTGTATGCAGAAATATGAAAAAAGTGACGTTGGAAAAGATTCTTCATGTCTTAAAGACCGGGGAAAATGAAGTTTTTGTGGATGATGCACTTCGGGAAGAATCCAAAAAACCTTTGGAGAGAATGTTAGAACTGGCAAAATAAGAGCCGGAAGAATGGAGTTTGTTATGAAAATGAAAGCAGATGCAGTGATCGTAGGAACAGGTGTGGGAGGACTTTTCAGTGCGTTGAATCTTCCCAGAGATAAAAAGATCATCATGATCACAAAGTCAGATTTAGAGAGCAGTGATTCATTTCTTGCACAGGGTGGAATCTGTATGCTTCATGATGAGGATGATTACGACAGTTATTTTGAAGATACAATGAAAGCGGGACATTATGAGAACAGGAAAGAATCAGTAGATATTATGATCCGCAGTTCCAGAGAGATCATTCAGGATCTGATCGGATATGGTGTTGAATTTCAGAAAGAGTCAGATGTTCCGGAAGGTAATTCTGCTGAAGAAGGAAATCAGGAAAAAGGAAGAGAGCCGGAAACAGATAAGCCGTTGGAAGAAATCTATGCATTTACAAGAGAAGGGGCCCATTCCAGACCGAGAATCCTTTTCCATGAGGATGTTACAGGAAAAGAAATTACAAGTAAGCTGCTTGCACAGGTGAAGAAGCTTGCGAATGTGGAAATTTACGAATATACTACAATGACAGACATTATTGTGGAAGATGGAGTCTGCAGGGGAATTTACGCAAAGGATCAGAACGGTCAGGAACTGGAGATTTATGCAGATAATACGATCTGGGCAAGCGGTGGAATTGGAGGAAGATATCAGCATTCTACCAATTTCCCACATCTGACAGGGGATGCACTGGATATTTCTGAAAAGCATGGAATCCGTCTGGAGCATCTGGATTATGTGCAGATCCACCCGACAACACTGTATTCCACAAAGCCGGGAAGACGTTTCCTGATTTCGGAATCCGTCCGGGGAGAGGGTGCGATCCTTTTAGATAAGAATAAAGAACGATTTGTAAATGAACTTCTTCCGCGTGATGTGGTAACAGAAGAGATCCGGAGACAGATGAAGAAAGACGGAACAGATCATGTATGGCTTTCCATGGAACGGATCGATAAAGATACAATACTGAATCATTTCCCGAATATTTACCATCATTGTCTGGAAGAAGGATATGATGTGACGAAGGAATGTATCCCGGTTGTTCCTGCACAGCATTATTTTATGGGAGGAGTATGGGTTGATTCTGACAGTAAGACTTCGATGGATCATCTTTTTGCTGTGGGAGAGACAAGCTGTAACGGAGTGCATGGAGCAAACCGGCTGGCAAGCAATTCGCTGTTGGAGAGTCTGGTGTTTGCGAAGCGTGCGGCAAAGAAAATTGGAGGAGAACAGGTATGAATACAATTACAATGACACTTCAGGTAGATCATCTGATCCTGGAGGCTTTAAAAGAAGATATTTCCAGTGAAGACGTTAGTACGAATGCGGTGATGAAGGAGTATGTCAAAGGAGAAGTAGAACTGATCTGTAAGCAGGACGGTATTATTGCAGGATTGGATGTATATCGCAGGGTCTTTGAACTGCTGGATGATAAGACGGAGACAGAATTTTACTGTAAAGACGGCGATGAAGTTAAAAATGGTCAGTTAATGGGCAAGGTGACAGGTGATATCCGGATTCTGCTTTCGGGAGAACGTGTGGCTCTGAACTATTTGCAGAGGATGAGCGGAATCGCAACCTATACACACTCCGTAGCAGCTCTGCTGGAAGGAAGTAAGACGAAACTTCTTGATACAAGAAAGACAACACCGAACATGAGGATTTTTGAAAAATATGCAGTCCGTGTCGGTGGCGGTTACAATCATCGGTATAATCTTTCAGACGGAGTACTTCTGAAGGACAATCACATCGGTGCAGCAGGTAGTGTTACGGCAGCAGTCAAAATGGCAAAGGAATATGCACCGTTTGTCCGAAAGATTGAGATCGAGGTTGAAAATCTGGCAATGGTAAAAGAAGCAGTAGAGGCAGGGGCAGACATCATCATGCTGGACAATATGTCAACGGAAGATATGAGCGAGGCGATCCGGATCATTGACGGAAGGGCGGAGACAGAGTGTTCAGGAAATGTGACAAAGGAAAATATCGGCAGACTGACAGCACTTGGAGTCGATTATATTTCCAGTGGAGCATTGACGCATTCTGCACCGATACTTGACATTTCCATGAAAAACCTTCATGCTATAAATTAAGAAGAGAAACCACAGTAGTAGAAAGGAAGAGGTATGATGACAGGATCAGAACGAAGAACTGCCATTATAAATCAGATAAAGAACAGCACCGTCCCTGTATCCGGGAAAGCACTGGCAGCACAGTATGCAGTGAGCCGTCAGGTGATCGTGCAGGATATTGCACTGATCCGTGCTGCAGGACATGAGATCATTTCCACTAACAGGGGCTATCTTCTCAATGAGGATGCATCCGTACAGCGGACATTTAAGGTAAAGCATACGGATGCCCAGGTAGAAGAAGAATTATATTCTATTGTGGATCTTGGAGGAAGTGTAAAAAATGTCATGGTAAACCACAGGGTCTATGGACATATGGAAGCGGAGCTGAATATTACTTCCAGGCGTAAGGCAGCGGAATTTTTAGATGATATCAAGACGGGAAAATCCAGTCCGTTAAAGAATATTACCTCAGATTATCATTACCATGTAGTGGAGGCTGACAGTGAGGAAACCCTGGATATGATCGAGGATGCACTCCGGGAGAAAGGATTTCTTCTGGAACAGGAAGAATGGGAAAAAAAGCAGTATCACGTATAACGAAAGAAAGAGAGGTCAGACATCAGGAACCGGTGTCTGACCTCTTGACATCTTCGGGAATATTCTGCAAAATAAGAATTGATAAAGTGAAAGAAAAGAGATTTTCCGTCGTATCATACGACAGGATGGAGTTATATATATGGAAGAAATAAAAAAGCTTCTGAAGGAAGTTTTAAATAGAGAATTTATACGTGCGGTCATCAGCAGTCCAAAGGAAAAAGAAGGAACTGCGGTGCTGCTGGAGTGTGGAACAGAACCGGTTCAGGGGATTTTGAAGATAAAAGTACGTCCGCTGGAAAAAAGAGGGGAATTGATGTTCCAATTAGAAGCGTTTACGAAGACGCAGGCATTTCACCGAAATTTAAATCCCGAAGCGGCGGGTGAGATCCTGGCTGTAGTGATGGAGCGTTTTGGACAGATGCAACTGGAAACGGTGAGTCAGGACTGTACAGTGCTGATCAGTAAAAAGGGAAAGGTGACGATCCGCAGAAAGCAGAAAAAGATCAGAGCAAAGGCGGCAGACCTGTCCCATAACCGCAAAAAGCGGTATATTCTGGAAGAAGGAGTGAAAGTTCCGTTTCTGCAGGATCTTGGAGTTATGACGCAGGACGGGAAAATCGTGCATACAAGATTTGATAAGTTCCGGCAGATCAACCGATTTCTGGAATTTATCGAAGATATCCTGCCGCAGCTTGACAGGGGAAGAGAGCTGACGATCCTGGATTTTGGCTGTGGGAAGTCGTATCTTACTTTTGCGATGTATTATTATCTGCATGAATTGAAAAAATATGACATACGCATTATAGGACTGAATCTGAAGAGTGAGGTGATCCGGCACTGCAATGAGCTGGCAGAGAAGTACAGATATGAAAAGCTTCAGTTTTTAGAGGGAGATATTGCAGATTATGAAGGAGTAAACCGTGTGGACATGGTGGTGACGTTGCATGCCTGCAATACGGCAACGGACTATGCACTGGCGAAGGCAGTTGGCTGGAATGCAAAAGTGATCCTTTCCGTTCCATGCTGCCAGCATGAGATCAATGAGCAGTTTGAAGCGGGGGAGACCCCGGAGGTACTTGCTGCGGTGATGGAGTATGGTCTGTTAAGAGAGCGGTTCGCAGCACTGGTGACAGATGGACTGAGGGCAAAGTATCTGGAAAGCGAGGGATATGAAACCCAGGTACTGGAATTTATTGATATGGAACATACACCGAAGAATATTCTGCTGCGTGCAGTCAGGAGGGGGAAGACTGATGGGGCAATAGAAGCGGAGAGCAGAAAGAAGCTGGAAGAGTGTGAAGCATTTCTGAATATCCAGCCGACACTGGGCAGGCTTCTTTCAGAAAAGAGCAGGCATCGGTGACGGGATTTTAGAAAGGGATCATAGAAAAGGATCATAGAAAAGGATAAGCACTGGCGACGGGATTTCAGGGAGAATAAATAATGATAAAAAGAATAATAAAGGGAATCGTGCTGGCGGTATTTTTTGCCGGAGCATTGTTGATAAGTAATTATGTGATGAACCGTGGGACGGACGATAAGATTATGACAATGGGCGAGCCGACGCTCCCGGTAGTTTCTTTTACCGTGAGTGGTCAGGAGATCAATCTTCTGTCCGGGTATGTAGACCAGATGGATGTCACTGCCATGCGTGATACGATCACTCCGCTGGAGAGCAATGGAACGCTTCAGGCTGAGATCGCAGAGAATGGAAATAAGATCAGTAAGATCAGCTATAAAGTTTATTCACTGGATGGAGCAGATACTTACGCAGAAGGAAAAGTCAAAGAAGAGGATGGGAAAGTTACGCTGGAACTGGGGACTGCCCTGGATCAGTCAGCACAGGAGGCGGTGCTGAAGCTGACTCTGACACTGGGAAGTGGTGAAGCACAGAAAAAGGTGAATTATTTCACCCGGATCGAGAAGCCGGATGAGATTACTGCGTGGAAATGTCTTACATTTGCAAAAGATTTTCATGCAAAGGCATTGGACCAGAGTGATGAAGATACACTGAGTATGTATCTTGAGCCGGGAGAAGAGAGTGATAATACGACTTACCAGACCGTCAATATCCACTCAGATATTACTCATATCCAGTGGGGAGACCTGAACCCGGAGATCGTGGGCGATGTGCAGTGGAGTCTGAAAGAAAGCAACAGTGTTTATACATCCATTCTTGCAAAATATCAGGTGCGTTGTCAGGATGATAAAGAGGAAACGGCACGGTATAATGTGAAAGAATTTTTCAGGATCCGGTCGGTGGGAGATACGATCTACCTGCTGGATTATAACCGGGATCTTCAGGAAGTGTTCAGCAGCAGTAGAAGTGTGATGGATCAAAAGGGTATCCTGCTTGGAATCGTGCCAGAAGATGTGCCTTATGAGACAAATAAAAAGGATTCGATCCTTGCCTTTGTGCAGAACCGTACTCTGTGGATGTATAATAAGAAAAATGAGGAGCTGACGAAAGTTTTCAGCTTTGCGGAGGAAGATACACAGGATGTGAGGAGCCTGAATGATCAGCATGCGGTACGGATCATCAGTATGGACGATCATGGGAATATTGCCTTTGCGGTTTATGGATATATGAACCGGGGAGAGCATGAAGGAGAAGTTGGTGTCGGTATTTATTATTTTAATGTGGACAGCAATCTGATTCAGGAGAAAGGCTTTATTCCGAGTACAAAATCTTTTGCCATTGCAGAAGATGAACTGGGAAAGATGGTTTATTATAATCATGCACAGGAGCTGCTGTATGTGCTTGCAGATCAGGTCCTCTACAGGATCGATCTTGATAAGAACCAGCAGGAAGTGCTTGCAAAAGGTCTGGAAGCCGGAAAGTATGCAGTTTCTGATGACGGACATCAGCTTGCTTATCAGACAGACGGAGAGAAAGATGCGGCAAAGGAGATCCGGGTGATGGATCTTTCCAGCGGGGATGAATATAGTGTGAAAGCGGCAAAGAATGAAGCCGTTCGCCCGCTGGGATTCCTGAATGGAGATTTTATTTATGGAATTTTGCGGACTTCCGATGCCGGAAAGACGGCATCCGGTGAGAAGACAACTCCGATGTATCAGCTTGAGATCCATGATTCGAAAAATAAAAAAATAGCAGAGTATTCCTTTGAAGATCAGGGGATCTATATTTCTGATATTTTGATCGAGGGAAATATGGTAACACTGAACCGTCTTGCGAAAGCAGGAGAGATCTATAATGTTACTTCACAGGAATATATTACAAATAATGTAGAAAAGAAAGATATGAAGATTTCTCTTACCTCATACAGTTCGGAGAAGCTGGGAAAGCAGTACCGGTTTACTTTTGCAGAGGGAATCGAAAAGACGGAGGTGAAGCTGCTCCAGCCGGATCAGCAGGTAGCTGAAAATGCACTGACGATCGTTTTGAAAGGAAAAGATGATCGTGTGAAATATTATGTGTATGGTATGGGTGAACTGGTCGGAATCTACGATAAAGCCGGCTATGCGATCCAGAAGGCGGAGAAGATTTCCGGTGTTGTGATCTCGTCGGAACAGGCTTATGTATGGGAAAAAGGAAACCGGGATCTGGTGTATTCTATTGAAAATGTTGTAGTGACAAAGGAGAGCGGAGAAAGTTCACTGGAAGCATGTGAACGGTATATGAAATCGTATGAGGCGGAGAAGACAGATCTTACGGGCTGTACGCTGGATCAGGTATTGTATGTGATCAATAAAGGCTGCCCAGTGATCGCTCTGACAAGTGCAGATCATGCGATCCTGATGACCGGATATTCTAAGACGGATATCACATATTCTGACCCGGATACGGGGGCATCGCAGACTGTGACTATGGATGAGATGAATGCTATGGTGGCGGGAAGTGGAAATACCTTTATCGGATATATCAAATAATACAGAAAAACGAATATAAGAGAAGAGAACCTTGCCAACGGCAGGTTCTCTTCTCTTATATAGCAGATTTTTTCTGCATATGATAACTTTATGCTTCGGTTGCTTCGGCTGCTTCGTCTGCGTCGGCATCTTCAGCTTCAAGGTCAGAAGCTTTTACGTGAACTTCTGTGATCGTTACAACCGTAGCATCAACATCAGTCATAAGATCAACATCTTTGTCTTTGGCGATCGGAAGATCAGCCACACGGATGGTATCACCAACCTTGAGATCTCCGACATCTACTTCAACTTTCTCTACCAGTGCAGCAGGAAGAGCCTTGAAAGAAATCTCCTGTAACATCTGCTGTGGTACACCGGCAGCAAGTTTATCAAGGTTGACAAGATGGATCTCAGCAACAGAATGAACTTTCTCATTGCTTACAAGTGCCTGGAAATCAATCTCATCAACATAACCCTTTAATGGATTATAATCAACTTCTTTGATCAGTGCATCATAAGTCTGACCATCAACTTCGAGCATTACCTGTCCACCTTTGTTCTCAACTTTCAGAAGTTTTTCAACATCTGCTTTTTCCATTTTAAGTGGAATGCTCTCTTTCATTTCACGGCCGAAAATACAACCGGTAACAAATCCTTCGCGTCTAAGTTTTTTGGCTTTGATTGACATGTCTCTTTTTTCAGCTTTTAAAGTATTCATTTATCTTTTCCTCCAAATTCTGAATCCGCTTAGCAGCCTTCAACTTTCTGTACAAGTAGGTATTGTTAAGTGCTTTTTCTTTGCTACAGTTACACTATAGCACCGGATGTCAAGGGAAGGAAAAAACAGAAGAATCAGACAGGTTGAAAAATTAAGAATTTTTCTCTGAAAAATACCTTGAAAAATAAAAAAATTAAGATTTTCAACAAAAAAATTGAAAAAATTCTTGTGAAAATGATCAAAAAGAGTGCAAATTCTCATGGAAATAGGAAAAAATCGCTGAAAATACAGCACGTTGTATAAAGAAAGCGGTGTATCATGAAAGAAAGCAGTATATTATGAAAACGAACAGGATTTGCTGAAAAAATAGAAAATAACACCGAATATGGTGTATAATAAAGATAGTATGCAAAAAGAAAATCAGGAGGAAGATGCGTGGGCAGATATTTAAATTCCAATGCAGATGGATTTGGTAAGATTGTTAATTCTGAAATTTATGTGGACAAAACGGGTATGCTGAGCTATACGAATCAGGTACTGAATACAATGCAGGGATATCTTTGCGTTAGCCGTCCGAGAAGATTTGGAAAATCGACAGCGGCAAATATGCTTACAGCATATTATAGCTGTGGGTGTGATTCCAAAGCACTTTTTTCGGGATTCAAAATTGCAAAAGACAAAGATTTTGAAAAATATTTGAATCATTATAATACGATTTCTCTTAATATGCAGGAATTTCTGAGCAGAAGCAGGGATGTATACGAGTTGCTGGAGCGGATGAAAAAACTGGTGCTTCGCGATATGAAAAGAGAGTACCCGGATGTGGATTATTTTGATGAAAATGATCTGATCGAGGCAATGCAGGATGTATATGAAGAGACAAGACGACCGTTTGTTGTCATTATTGATGAATGGGACTGCATTTTTCGGGAGTATAAAGAAGACAAAGAAGCACAGGCGATTTATCTTGATTTTCTGAGAGATATGTTGAAAGATAAGCCGTGTATCCATCTTGCATATATGACGGGGATTCTTCCTATAAAAAAATATGGGACTCATTCAGCTTTGAATATGTTTGATGAATTTTCAATGATTGATCCCGGACCGATGGCAGAGTATGTTGGATTTACGGAAGAAGAAGTTGCTTCATTGTGCGAAGAATATAAGATGGACGGAGAGGAAGTAAAATGCTGGTATGACGGGTATTCTTTTGATAAAGTTCCGGCTGTTTACAGTCCAAGATCGGTTGTCAGTTGTATGAGATTTGGTAAAATCGGAAATTACTGGAATCAGACGGAGACGTTTGAAGCGTTGAAGATTTATATTGATATGAATTTTGATGGATTGCGGGAAGATGTACTGAGCATGATGGCAGGAGAATCAGTTCCTGTAAATACTGGTAGTTTTATCAATGATATGGCTACATTCAGGACGGAAGATGATGTGCTGACCCTGCTGATCCACCTTGGTTACCTGGCATATGATTATGAAAATAAGACCGTAAGAATCCCTAATAACGAAATACGGGGAGAATATGTGAGCAGTGTAGCTGTATCAGAATGGGGAGAAGTGTCGACTGCGTTGAAAAATTCTGCAGATACATTAAATGCAATCTGGCAGAAACGACCTTTGCAGGTAGCAGAGGGAATCAGGCAGGCACATTTTGAAACAGCACATATACAATACAATGACGAAAATGCATTAAGTTATACAATTTCACTGGCATTATATGCAGCAAGAAATTTTTATACCGTACACCGGGAACTGGCAGGCGGAAAAGGATTTGCTGATCTTGTATTTGTACCAAGAAAGAAATTTCAGGAAAAACCAGCGTTGATTGTAGAACTAAAGTGGGATAAAAGTGCCAGGGGAGCGATTGAGCAGATCCGGCAGAAAGAATATTTTGAGAGTTTAAAAGAATATCAGGGAAATATACTTTTGGTAGGGATTAATTATAATATCAGAACCAAAGACCATGAATGTGTGATAGAGGAATTAAAGAAAGACAAATGAGAATGACAGAAGACTGTCGGGATATTCTGAGAAATATTCCGGCAGTTTTTTAGGGTATGGATTTGGGATTTGAAAACCAGAATCCATACCCTTATTTTCTTTGAAACAAAGAAAAGCGGTAAAATACAACCATAGAAAAAAACAAATGATTTCGGCCGAAAAAGAAAAAAGTAAATGTAACATTAAGAACAAAATTCAGACGAGGAGAAATGAACTATGAAAATGAAAGCAATCGCAAGATTTGGTAAAGAATTTGGAAGCTACAAATTGGTAGAAGTACCGTATCCAACATGCGGACCGGAGGATATCATCCTTGAGATCAAAGCGGCTGCAATCTGTGGAACAGATATGAAGCACTGGAATTATGAACAGCCCCTTGAAAAGGCGTTTTGGTGACTCTGTCACCGGAACGTCTTTTTCTATATCTTATGATGTCGGGGTCAAAAGCCCCCGACTTTGATGCCTACGGATTGCTCCGTGCT
>ERZ825384.2706-NODE-2706-length-17264-cov-4.380731_pt1 | contig 17264 bp, 18 predicted proteins | sample MGYA00519931_ERZ825384 | MGnify/ENA primary metagenome ERZ825384 (study PRJEB31778, sample SAMEA3449200) | human gut metagenome | biome: human gut; feature: human-associated habitat; material: faeces | place: United Kingdom | collected 2010/2012 ...
TTTCCTACATGCTGTCGAGCTATTTCAGCCTTTACCGCGAGCAGCACTTCCTGCATTCCAAACTGCGTATCGTCGGCGTGCAGCGGGTACACGGCCACTGGTCCGAGACGGACGCCGCACACCTGACCACAAACGACGACGGCGAAAATTAGAAAATTAGAAAACCAGGAAATTGGTTGCAGGAACGCTGTTTTCATGCTATAATAAACTGTTACGGAGGAAATGGCGCACTATGAATACACTTACCTTGGAAAAGCACTGCTGGGCCGAGATCGATTTGACGGTCCTGCGTGAAAATTATGAATATATCCGCCGCACCGTAGGCGGGCCGGTCTGCGCCGTCGTCAAGGCGGACGCCTACGGCCACGGCGATAACGTCATCGCCCGCGTTCTGCAGGAGGCCGGTGCTGCGGGCTTCGCGGTCAGCTCCCTTGGCGAGGGGCGGCACCTGCGCCGCGGCGGCATCACAACGCCCATCCTGATTCTGGGCTACGCCGACCCCACCTATGCGGCTGTGCTGGCTGCCAACGACCTGATCACCACCTGCTATTCGACCGAATACGCACAGGCGCTCTCCGCTGCCGCCGTCAAGGCGGGCGTCAAGGTTAAGGTCCACCTGAAGATCGACACCGGCATGGGCCGCATCGGCTTTGCGGTGCGTTCCGGCTTTGCGGAGACCATCCGCGAGCTGGAGGCTCTCTACGCCCTGCCCGGGCTGGACATCTGCGGCGTCTTTCAGCACTTTGCGGTGGCGGACAGCGTCGAGCCCGACGACGAGCGCTACACCGACGAGCAGCACGCGCTGTTCGCGCAGGTCGTGGAGCGGCTGCGTGCGGACGGCTGCCCTGTCGGCACGGTACACTGCGCCAACTCTGCCGCACAGCTGCGCCACCCCGAGTGGCGGCACGACATGACCCGCGCGGGCATCATCCTGTACGGGCTTGACCCCAGCAATGAGGTACACTTCCCCGCCCTGCAGCCCGTCATGTCGCTGAAATCCGTCGTGACCTTTGTCAAGGAGCTGCAGCCCGGCCAGAGCGTCAGCTACGGGCGCACCTTTACCGCCGATAAGCCGATGCGCGTCGCCACAGTCTGTGTGGGCTACGCTGACGGCTACCCGCGGATGCTGTCCGGTGGGCCGGACCGGGGCGTCATGGCCATCCGCGGCCAGCGGGCCCCCGTGGTCGGGCGCGTCTGCATGGACCAGACAATGGTCGATGTGACGGACATTCCCGGCGTGAAGATGGGCGACGAGGTCACGGTCTTTGGCCCGGACGGCGGCGACACGGCTGACACGATTGCCGCCAAGACACAGACCATCAACTACGAGGTCGTGTGCGGCCTTGCCCGCCGCGTGCCCCGCGTATATAAGGAAAACGGCAAGATCTGCGAGATCTGGAACAATTTGGAGGAAACCTGATGGCCCGCAAGAACATCCGCAACTTTTGCATTATTGCCCACATCGACCACGGCAAGTCCACTCTGTCGGACCGTATGCTGGAGCTGACCGACAGCGTCGACAAGCGCACCATGACCGACCAGGTGCTGGACGACATGGACATCGAGAAGGAGCGCGGCATCACCATCAAGGCCCGCGCCGTCCGTCTGGACTACCGCGCCGACGACGGCGAAAACTACGTCCTGAACCTCATCGACACCCCGGGCCACGTCGACTTCAACTATGAGGTCTCGCGCAGCCTGTCCGCCTGTGAGGGCGCGGTGCTGGTCGTCGACGCGTCGCAGGGCATCGAGGCCCAGACGCTGGCCAACACCTATCTCGCCGTCGACAACGGGCTGGAGGTCCTGCCCGTCGTCAACAAGATCGACCTCCCCGCAGCCCGGCCCGCCGAGGTCAAGAAGGAGATCGAGGACGTCATCGGCATCCCCGCCATGGACGCGCCGGAGATCTCCGCCAAAAACGGCATCAACATCCATTCCGTGCTGGAAATGATCGTGAACAACGTCCCCGCCCCCGCCGGCGACCGCGAGGCACCGCTGCAGTGCCTGATCTTTGACAGCCAGTACGATTCCTACCGCGGCGCGATCGTCTATCTGCGCGTCATGAACGGCACGGTCCGGCCCGGCATGGACATCCGCATGATGGCCTCCGGTGCGGTCTATAAGGTCGTGGAGGTCGGATATCTGCACCCGAAGGGCATGGTCCCGGCCGAGAGCCTCGGCGCGGGCGAGGTCGGCTACCTGACCGCGTCCATCAAGACCGTCTCCGACACCCGCGTGGGCGACACCATCACGGGCGTTGACAACCCCGCGGCCGAGCCCCTGCCCGGCTACCATCAGGCGCAGCCGATGGTCTTCTCCGGCGTGTATCCGGCAGACGGCTCCAAATACGGCGATCTGCGCGACGCGCTGGAAAAGCTGAAGCTCAACGATGCGTCGATGAGCTTCACGCAGGAAAATTCCATCGCGCTGGGCTTCGGCTTCCGCTGCGGCTTCCTCGGTCTTCTGCATATGGAGATCATCCTCGAACGGCTCGAGCGGGAATACAACCTCGACCTCATCACCACCGCGCCCAACGTCGTCTACAAGATCACCAAGACCGACGGCACGCAGCTCGACGTCTATACTCCGCTCAACTACCCCGATCCCGCCGAGATCGCCGAGGCGCAGGAGCCCTATGCCAAGGCGAACCTCATCGCCCCGCCCGAATACGTCGGCGCGATCATGGACCTGTGCCAGAACCGCCGCGGCGAGTTCAAGGACATGCAGTATCTCGACCCCACCCGCGTCGAGCTGCACTATTCCATGCCGCTCAACGAGATCATCTACGACTTCTTCGACGCGCTCAAGAGCCGCACGCGCGGCTACGGCTCGCTCGACTACGAGCTCGAGGGCTACCGCCCGTCGAAGCTTGTGAAGCTCGATATCCTGCTCAACGGCGAGATCGTCGACGCGCTGAGCTTCATCCTCTTCGCGGACAACGCCTATACCCGCGCCCGCAAGATCTGCGAGAAGCTCAAGGACAATATCCCGCGCCAGATGTTCGAGATCCCGGTGCAGGCCGCCATCGGCGGCAAGGTCATCGCCCGCGAGACCATCAAGGCCCTGCGCAAGGACGTGCTCGCCAAGTGCTACGGCGGCGACATCACGCGCAAAAAGAAGCTGCTCGAAAAGCAGAAAGAGGGCAAAAAGCGGATGCGCACGTTCGGTACGGTCGCCGTGCCGTCCGAGGCGTTCATGGCCGTCCTCAAGCTTGACGACGAATCGTAGGAGGGGTTTTCCGTGGCGCTCATTCCAATCGTTGAAAACAAGAAAAAAAGCCTCGGCATCTACGTCCATATCCCGTTCTGCCGGAGCAAATGCGAATACTGTGATTTCTATTCCATCCCCGGCGCGCGCAGCCGGGATCTGATGGACCGGTATCTCGATGCCGTCATCCTCCACATCCGTGAGGCGGCGCAGGGCGCGGCCGGCTATGAGGTCGATACCGTCTATTTTGGCGGCGGCACGCCCTCGTTCTTCGGCGCCGGCGGGCTCGCGAAGATCTTCGCCGAGATCGACCGCCGCTTCGACGTCAGCCGCGACGCGGAGGTCTCGCTTGAGGCCAACCCCGACTCCGTGACGCTGCCCATGCTCATGCGGCTGCGCCGCGCGGGCTTCAACCGCATCTCCATCGGCGTGCAGTCGGACGACGACGCCCAGCTCAAGGCCCTCGGCCGCCCGCACAACTACCGGCAGGCGCAGCAGGCCGTCTCGCTCTCGCGCCGCGCGGGCTTTGACAATATCTCGGTCGACCTCATGTACGGTCTGCCGAACCAGTCGCGCGAGCAGTGGATGCAGACCCTGCGCAACGTCATCGACCTCAAGGCCGACCACATCAGCTGCTACGGCCTCAAGGTCGAGCCCGGCACGAAACTCTGGACCTACAAGGACTGCGCGAACCTTCCCGACGACGACGCGCAGGCCGACATGTACTTCTACGCCGTCGAGACGCTCGAGCAGTTCGGCTATCACCAGTATGAGATCTCCAACTTCGCGCACGACGGCTTCATCTGCCGCCACAATATGAAATACTGGGTCGGCGACGAGTATCTGGGCTTCGGCCCGTGCGCGGCGTCCGATTTTGCCGGCCGCCGGTTCACCATCGAGCCGAATCTGGAAAAATACATCAAGGGCGTCATGGAAAAGGGCGTCATTCTGTCGGAGTCGGAGATGGTGCCGCTGCGCGAGCGCGCGGGGGAATACCTGATGCTCCGCCTGCGGACCGTCGACGGCATCGAGAAGGGCGAATATACCCGCTCGTTCCTCCTGCCGTTCGAGCCCATCGAGGAGATCCTCATCCGCCTGCAGGCGCAGGAGTATGCGGCCTTCTCCGCCGGACGCTGGCATCTGACGCCGAAGGGCTTCATGCTGTCCAACTCCATTCTGGTCGAGCTGCTGGAGGCGCAGCAGAAGTCGCGGCCGCTGACGCAGAAGAAGTAATGGGGAGCTATGTTGTGCTTTTTCCGGTTTCCGGGCACAAGATTCGGGAAATGCGGGGAATGTGCAAAAAACGATTGACAAAAGGCAGACGTATCGGCTATAATACCATTCGTATGCTCCATAGGAGCAGCTAAATTTTGACTCGCTGCGGCGGAGGCAGACCTGCGTCCGCTGTTGAGCATATTTTTACAGGAGGTGTAGATTCCATGGCAACTGTTCGTACCTATCAGCCCAGAAAGCGTCACAGATCCAAGGTGCATGGCTTCAGAAAGAGAATGGCTACCGCCAACGGCCGCAAGGTCCTCGCCCGTCGCCGCGCCAAGGGCAGAGCAAAGCTCTCCGCGTAATTGGACGCGCCTACACCGCAACACACATACATTCGGGGTGAATGGAAGCAGTTCTGTTCGCCCCATCTGTTTATCAGCAGCTATTCAAAGGTGGGCGTTTATGCAGTTTTCTTCCTCGTTGAAGCTCAATCATATCTTCCGCCGCCTCTACCGCAAGGGCCAGAGCGCGGCCAACGGCTATCTCGTGCTCTACTGCCGCAAAAACGGCTCCCGGCAGAACCGCATCGGCCTGACCGTCAGCGCCAAGCTGGCCCATGCCGTGCACCGCAACCGGCTGCGCCGCCAGCTGCGCGAGATCTACCGGCTGCACGAAGCGCAGTTTGCAAGGGGATATGATATCGTCGTCGTCGCACGGACCCGCGCCATCGGCGCGGACTATGCGGCGCTGGAGCGCGCCTATCTTTCGCTTGCCGCGAAGCTCGGTCTTCTCGGGGGGCAGACGGCGTGAAGCGGGTATGCCTGCGGCTCATCCGCCTGTACCAGAAGTATATCTCCCCGGGCCTGCCGCGCCGGTGCCGGTTTTCGCCGACCTGCTCGCAGTATGCCCTGGAGGCGATCGAGAAGTACGGCGCGGTGAAGGGCGGCTGGCTGGCGTTCAAACGGCTGCTGCGGTGTAATCCCTTTTACAAGGGAGACTATTTTGACCCGGTGCCATAGGGCAGCGTGGTTTTTCCCGTTGTCCGTGGCCATCCCACCACATTTGGAGGAAAACAATGAAGAAAAAAGTCCTGGTTTGGGTCCTTGCCGCCGTGCTGCTTCTGTCCATGGTCGGCTGCTCGGCCGCAAACGTCAGCTCCACGAACGACCAGTACGTCGGCATGGAGCCGGCTGCCGCCGCGGAAGCCGCTGCTGCGGAGACCAAAGACACCGCGAGCCTGTCCGACATCATCCGCGTGCCGTTCGGCTATCTGCTCGACTGGCTGTACATGTTCACGAACAACTACGGCCTGGCGCTGATCCTCTTCTCCCTCATCATCAAGCTCGTGTTGCTGCCGATGTCGGTGAAGAGCAAGAAGAGCATGCTCAAAATGTCCCGCCTGTCGCCGCAGGTCAAGGCGCTCGAGTCGAAGTACGGCGACGACAAGCAGAAATATCAGCTGGCTGTCCAGCAGCTGTACAAGGAAGAGGGCGTCTCGATGGGCGGCGGCTGCCTGTGGTCGTTTATCCCGCTCATCATCCTGCTGCCGCTGTACTACATCATCCGTGAGCCCATCACGTACATGATGCACAACCCGCAGTCCACCTCCGCCGCCATCGTCGCCTTCATGCAGGCCAGCGGCGTCAACCTCGGCAAGAATGCCTACTATGCCCAGCTGGCCGCCGCCGGTCACATCGGCGAGTTCATGGACGATCTCAAGGCGCTGGCTGTCACCGCGAACGCCAATCTGCAGGCCATGAACTTCCAGTTCCTCGGCATCGACCTGTCCGGCATCCCGTCCATCAAGTTCTGGGAGTGCGAAGGCTGGGGCGAGATCGGCCTGTTCCTCATTCCGGTCGTTTCGGCCGGTCTGCAGGCTGCGTCCATGTGGATCAGCCAGAAGATGAACAACCAGGTCGCCACGAACGCCGACGGCGAACAGGACGCCGAGGCTGCCAAGACGGCCAACCAGACCAACATGACCATGATGCTCATGATGCCGCTGATGTCCCTCTGGATCGGCTTCTCCATGCCGGCCGCGATCTCCATCTACTGGATCGCGCAGGCCGTGTTCGGCGCCGTGCAGGATTATTTCCTGACGAAGCACTACCGCAAGGTCTATGAGGAAGAAGACGCCGTCCGGCAGGAGCTTGCAGCCAAGCGCCGCGCCGAAGAGGCGGAAAAAGAGCGCCAGCGCGCCCTGCGCCGGGAGCAGAACCCCGACGGCATCACCGACAACGTCAGCAAGAAGAAGATCCGTCAGCAAGAAAGGGAAGCTGCGGAAAAGGCCGCCAGAGACTATGAGGCCAAGAAGAACCCCGTTCCGGAGTCTGAGGTCAAAAAGCCGCTCTCCGGCGATCCGGAGCGTCCGTATTGCCGCGGCCGGGCCTACGATCCTTCTCACTACGGCAGAAAACGCGCTGCCGAGTCTGACGCAGAACAGACGAAGGAGTAACTATGGAAAAATTTATCACCGCAACCGGTAAGACGATCGATCTGGCCATCGCAGCTGCGCTGGAGCAGCTGCGCATGGACCGCGACAGCGTCTCCGTCGAAGTGCTGGACAATCCGAAGTCCGGGTTCCTTGGCATCGGCGCGCAGCCCGCGCGCGTCAAGGTCACCTATGAAGCACCCGATGAAGCGCCCAAGCCCGCCCTGTCTTCCGCGTCGCGCAGCAAGCCGAAAAAGCCCGCCGAGCCCAAGCCCGCGGACGGCGCGAAGGTCATCGCGCCCGCAGCGCCGAAGGTCATCGCCCCCGCCGCGCCCGAAGCGCCCCGCCCGGCCGAGACCCGCGCCGCTGCCCCCAAGGCACCCCAGCAGCCCCGGCAGGACCGCGGCGGCAAAAACCGCGGCCCGAAGCCTGAGCGCCGCGACTCCAAGCCCCGCCAGCAGCAGGCAGAAAAGCCCGCAGCCCCGGCAGAGCCGAAGGTCTACGCTCCCGCGGAGCCCGGCTCGACTGAAGAGCGCATCGAGACCTTCATCAAGGGCCTTCTGGAGCACATGGGCTCCGACGCCGTGCCGCACGCCATGAAAAAGAGCGACGACACGTACCTCGTTGACCTCGTGGGCGACAACCTCGGCATCCTCATCGGCCGCCGCGGCGAGACGCTCGACGCCATCCAGCACCTGACCAACTACGCCATCAACCGCGGCCAGAACAAGCGCGTGCGCATCAATGTCGACGCTGAGAGCTATCGCCTCAAGCGCGAGCAGGCGCTGCAGCGTCTGGCCCAGAAGGTCGCCGGCAAGGTCACCCGCTACCGCCGCAACATCACGCTCGAGCCGATGAACGCCTATGAGCGCCACGTCATCCACGCGGCCCTGCAGGATCATCCCGACGTGACCACCTTCTCCACCGGCACCGAGCCCAACCGCCGCATTGTCGTGGCCTACAGCCGCTACAAGTCTGCGGAAGCCGCCGTGAAGGAAGATTTCCCCGAGACCGAGGAAGAATAAGCACCAAGTAAAACGCCCCGCACGCGGCCTGCGTGCGGGGCGCTGGTTTCCATAGAAAAAGGGTCCTGCGCCTGTGGCGCAGGACCCTTTGGACCTGTCGATCATTCGATCTCCAGCCGTCTGGACGAGGCGGGGACCTCCTTCTGCTTCGGCAGCGTCACGCGCAAAACGCCGTCACTGTACGCGGCCTTGATCGCCTTGGCGTCGATGCCGGAGATATCAAAGCTTCTGGCGTAGGTGCCGTAGGAGCGCTCGCAGCGGACATATTTGTTCTTCTTGTCCTTGTCTTCGAAGTTGGAATGCCGCTCGGCGGTGACGGTCAGACGGTCGTCGGCCACGTCGACATGGATGTCCTCCTTCTTGAAGCCGGGCAGATCCGCCTCGAGGACGAAGTTGTCGCCGTCCTCCTGGATGTCGGTCTTGAACTCGCTCAGGGCGTTGTCGGAGAAGAAGGCACGCTCCAGCTCGTCAAAGTCGTGGAACGGATTGAAATTGGAAACAGTGTGATTTTTACGTGCATACGGGACTAACATGGAAAAGACCTCCTTGAGTCTTGTATATATGGTTTTGGGAAACCGGAGCTGAGCGCCTCGCTCATCTCTTGTTTACGAGTCTTATGATAAGCCCCGCCTGTGAACAAATCTGCATGTTTTTATGAACGGACTGTGAATTTTAGCAGTCGACAGGAAAGACTGCTAAAAAGTTCGCCTGTACAAACAGGGAAAAATTGATATAATGGTCAGGGTGTATCTGAAAACCAGCAATGAGACCGGCAGCGAGGAATTTTCGCGCTGAACAAGACATTTTTTCGCAGGAATACTGACGTATTTCAAGGAAAAATGACGCAGCGCAGCGTGAAAAGGCCCGCCGTCCGGGTGCGTTGACAGTTTTCAGATACACCCTAGACACACGGGAACTTTTGTCTGATATCGTGCGTCCAAAGGAGTACACACATAGAAAGGGGTGTTTCTGATGCTGAAAATCGAGCATCTGAGCAAAACATATGGAGAGAAGAAAGCCGTCGACGATCTGAGCCTGCACATCCGGCCCGGCGAGATCTACGGCTTTATCGGCCACAACGGCGCGGGCAAGACCACAACGATCAAGTGCTGCGCCGGGATCCTGCAGTTTGAGCAGGGCGAGATCTACATCGACGGCAAGTCCGTCAAGGCCGATCCGCTCGGCTGCAAGCAGCAGCTGGCCTACATTCCGGATAACCCGGACCTGTACGAGTTCCTCTCCGGCGTCAAATATCTGAACTTCGTGGCGGATATCTTCGGCGTGTCGAAGACCGACCGCGAGGCGCGGATCGAAAAATACGCGGACCTGTTCGCCCTGACCGGCGATCTGGCCCAGCCGATCTCGGCGTATTCGCACGGTATGAAGCAGAAGCTGGCCATCATCTCGGCCCTGCTCCATGACCCGAAGCTCATCATCATGGATGAGCCCTTCGTCGGTCTGGACCCGACGGCGGCTTATCAGGTCAAGACCATCATGCGCGAGCACTGCGACCGCGGCGGCGCGATCTTCTTCTCCACGCACGTGCTGGAGGTCGCGGAGAAGCTCTGCGACAAGGTCGCCATCATCAAGCAGGGCCGCCTGATCGCGTCCGGCACGATGGACGAGGTCAAGGGCGACCAGTCGCTCGAGGCCGTATTCCTGGAGCTGGAGGGTGAGGAACATGCTTAAATCGCTGCTTCGCGTCCGGTTCGCGGCGCTGCTGGCCGTCTTTACCGGGCAGAGCCGGAAGCGCGGCCGCCAGACGAAGGGCAAGGCCGTCGGCTACGCGCTTCTGATGCTCTACTGCTTCTGCGCGTTCGTCTTCCTGTTCTATTCCTCGTTCTCGCAGCTGGCGGAGGCGTTCTTCCCCGCGGGGCTCGGCTGGCTGTTTTTCGCGATGTTCGCTATCATGGCCTTTGCGCTCATGTTCATCGGCAGCGTCTTTACGGCGAAATCCCAGCTGTTTGAGGCGAAGGACAACGAGCTGCTGCTGTCCATGCCGGTCAGGCCTGGCCTGATCCTGCTCAGCCGTATGGCGGCGATGCTCGCCATGAACTTCGTGTTCGAGCTTGTCGTGGCGCTGCCGGTCTTTGCCGCGTGGCTGCGCTTCGGCAGCCCGGACGCCGCCGGGATCGCAGCCTTCGTGCTGATCGTGCTGGCGCTGCCGCTGTTTGCGCTGGCAGTGAGCTGCCTGTTTGCCTGGCTCATTTCGCTGCTTACGAGCCGCATGCGCAATACGACGGTTATCACCATGGTGCTGTCGGTCGTGTTCCTGCTGGCGTATTTCGTGTTCTGCTTCCGGATGAATACCTACGTGACCCAGCTGGCCGCGAACGGGCAGGCCATCGCGGGCGCGCTCGGCGCGGCCCTGCCGCTCGTCTGGCTGGGCAGAGCCGCGGCGGAGGGGAACCTGGCCTGCCTGGGCCTGACGCTCCTGTGGACCATCCTGCCGTTCGCGCTGGCCTATGTGCTGCTCGCGCGCAGCTTTATCCGCATCGTCACGACCAACCGCGGGCAGATCCGGGTCAGATATGAGAAAAAGGCCATGCACGCCTCGTCGCAGGATGCGGCGCTCTACCGGCGGGAGCTGGCCCGGCTGACCAGCAGCTCGGGCTATATGCTGAACGCGGGCCTCGGGCTGGTGTTTGAGCTGGCGCTGGCGGTGCTGGCCGTCGTCAAGCGGCAGGAGCTCCTGACAGTTTTTCAGGTGATGCCCGCTTTGAAGCAGGCGCTCGCGCCGATCCTGCTGCTGGCGGGGATGCTGGTCTCCGGCATGGTGTTCTTCACGGCCTCCTCCGTCTCGCTGGAGGGCAAAAGCTACTGGATCGTGCGTTCCATGCCGGTCCCGACGAAAAAGGTCCTGCGGGCCAAGCTGAACCTCTCCAACAGCCTGTCAGCCGGCCCTGCGCTTTTGATGATGCTGGTGTGCGCGCTGGTGCTGGGGCTTCCGGCGGTGGAAGTGATCCTGCTGCTGGCCTGCCAGCTGCTGTTCGTGCTGTTGAGCGCCGATATTGGCCTGATGGAGGATCTGCGCCACTGCAATCTTGACTGGATCAATGAGACGCAGGCGGTCAAGCAGGGCGCGGGCGTGGTGCTCACGATGCTGATCGTGTGGGGGTTTGTGCTGGCGGTCGGCGCGGTGTATTTTGCGCTGCTGGCGATCGTGCTGACTACGCCGGTATTCCTGGCGCTGGTGCTGGCGCTCCTCGCCGCGCTGTACGCCCTGACCCAGCACTGGCTCGCCACCCGCGGCGTCCGCCGCTTCGAATCGATCCGTTGATCCCCAGGCTCCCCTCCCAGGGGGAGCCTTGTGTTTTTCGGCAGTTTTGCGGCTTGCTTCCAGTGCATGGATGATGTAGAATAGAACAGTATTTTGCGCGGACAGGAGGCGAGCGGGATGAAGTATATTGCGATCTGCGGTACGGTCGGCGCCGGCAAGACCACGCTGCTCGGGCGGCTGATCGACCGGCTGGGGCCGCGCGCGGCCTTCCATGAGGAGCGCCCGCAGGATAACCCCTACATCAACGACTACTATTCCGATTCCAAACGCTGGTCGTTCCACTCGCAGGTGAGCTTCCTGTCGCTCTATTTTGACGATCCGGCCTGGCGGCCGGGCGAGGGGCAGCCGGAATTCTTTTTCTTTGACCGCGCATTTCTGGAAAATCTGGTCATCGCCAAATACCGCCTGCGCCAGCAGGATCTGACGCAGGACGAATACGGCATTCTCTGCAAGCTGGCAAACGGCATTGCCTCGCTGATGCCGCCGATCGACAAATATCTCTATCTCGACTGCTCCGTCAGCACCATCATCGAGCATATGCGCCAGCGCGGGCGGGACTATGAGGACGATCTGGACCTCATGTACGTGTACGAGCTGAAGGAGCTCTACGACGAATGGGCAAAGACGCTCCCGCCGGACCGGACGCTGCGCATCAGCATGGACGGCGGAGAATACGATCTGGAGCAGATCGTGCGCTTTCTGGAGGCGTGAGCATGCAAAATCAGGATCGGCCGATCGCCTTTTTCGATTCCGGCCTCGGCGGGATCAGCGTCCTGCGGGAGACGGTGCGGCTGCTGCCGCAGGAAAACTATCTGTATTACGGCGACTCGCTCCACGCGCCCTACGGCGTGCGGCCGGAGGCGGAGATCCGCGCGCTGGCCGGCGCGGCGGCGGAGCAGCTCGTGCAGGCGGGGGCCAAGGCGCTCGTTGTGGCCTGCAATACGGCGACGTCCGCCGCCATCGTGCAGCTGCGTGAGGCGTATTCCGACATCCCTGTCATCGGTACCGAGCCCGCGCTCAAGCCCGCGGTGGAGAAATACCCCGGCGGCCGGATCCTCGTCATGGCGACGCCCATGACCATCCGGCAGGAGAAATTTCAGGCGCTCAAGGCGCAGTATGACGACCAGGCGGAGATCATCGGTCTGGCCTGCGGCGGGCTGATGGAGTTCGTCGAGCGCGGCGAGCTGCGCGGCGAGGCGCTGGACGCGTATCTGTTCGATAAGCTCGGGCCGTACCTTAAGGTCCCGGTCGACGCGATCGTGCTCGGTTGCACGCATTATCCGTTCCTCACCGGCGCGATCCGCCGGATCGTCGGCCGCGGGCCGGAGATCCTGGACGGCAGCCACGGCGTCGCCATGCAGCTGGGGCGCAGGCTCGCCGCCGCGGGCATGCTCCGCACGCAGGGCGGGGCAGGGACCGTGGAGTTCCGGAACTCGCTGGACGAGCCGGAGATCCTTGCGCTCAGCCGCGCGCTGCTGCAATATCGGGAAGACTGAAAAGCGCCGCCCTGCCGGGCGGCACTTTTTTCGGAAAAAATCAAAAAAAGGCTTACACTTTTTCTGCCGGGTCTGTTATACTGTACTTGTAAGAAGTCGCGTTTATCCGGAAAAGAAGGAGGAAGCCTATGTTTTCAGTTGGCGAATATATTATTTACGGCGTAGAAGGCGTGTGCGAGGTCGAGGAAGCCGGAAAGCTGAAAGTTGCAGGTCTGGATAAAAACCGGGAGTATTACCGCCTGCGCCCGTATTACCACGGCGGCACGATCTACACGCCGGTCGACGGCAAGGCCGTCATGCGGCCGGTCCTGACGCGCGCGGAGCTCGAAGGGCTTCTTCCGCGCCTGCCGGAGCTGGAGCCGCTGGATGATGTGCCCGCCGACAGCCGCGCCGCGGGCGAGTATTACCGCGCGATCCTCTCGGAGCATGACTGCGTCCGCCTCCTGCGGCTGTGCCGGACGCTCCACAACAAGCAGCAGGTCCTCTCCGCCAGCCGCCGCACCGTCAGCTCCACGGAGCTGCGCAGCTGGAAGATGGCCGAGGAGATGCTCTACGGCGAGTTCGGCTTCGCGCTCGGCATGCCGCCGTCGAAGGTGAAGGCGTATCTGCAGGAAAAGCTGGGCAGCTGACCGGCCCTTGTAAGAAAAAAGCGTGCAGTCCTATGGACTGCACGCTTTTTCTGTGGGCATCATTCCACGCCCGTGACCTCGTAGTCCTGCGCCTCGACGGCGGACTTGAGTACGTCGGCTGCGACGTCCTTCGTGAGCGTCACGACGGCGGTACCGGCCGTATGGTCCGCCACGGCGGACTGCACGCCGTCCACGGCCTCGAGTGCCTTCTTGACGCGCGCTTCGCAGTGGCCGCACATCATGCCTTTTACATGCAGAGTTTTTGTCATAGTTGCTTCCTCCTTCATTTGGTCTGCCAGATGGAACTCCGGCAGGGGATCTCCCTTGTGATCGTGCTTCGGGTCGTACAGGCGGCACAGATTCAGCCGCAGCGCGTTCGACACCACGCAGAAGCTGGACAGGCTCATCGCGGCCGCGCCGTACATCGGGTTCAGCGTCAGACCCAGCCCGACGAACACGCCCGCCGCCAGCGGGATGCCGATGACGTTATAGATGAAAGCCCAGAACAGATTCTCATGGATGTTGCGCAGCGCCGCGCGGCTGAGCCGGATGGCGGCCGGAACGTCCAGAAGCGTACTTTTCATCAGCACCACGTCCGCCGCGTCGATGGCGACGTCGGCGCCCGCGCCGATGGCAATGCCGGTATCGGCGGCGGTGAGGGCGGGTGCATCGTTGATGCCGTCGCCGACCATGGCGACAGGCCCGTATTTCTGCAGCTCGCGGATGACGGTCTCCTTGCCGCCGGGCAGCACGCCCGCCACGACGTCGTCGACGCCTGCGAGCTTGCCGATGGCCGCTGCCGTGCGCGCATTGTCGCCCGTCAGCATGATGACGCGGATGCCCATGCCGCGCAGCTGGCGGATGGCCTCCGGACTCTCCGGCTTGATAGCGTCCGCCACGGCGATGAGGCCGAGGAGCCTGCCGTTCTTTGCAAACAGCAGCGGCGTCTTGCCTGCCTGCGAGAGCGCGTCTGCCTGCTTTTCCATTTCCTGCGGCAGCGCCAGCTGCGAGGCCATATACCGCACGCTGCCGCCCAGCAGCTGCGCGCCAAGGACCGTCGCCTTCAGACCGCTGCCGGTGATGGCGGCGAAATCCTCCGCGGCCTCCGGCTGGATCTGGGCTTCCTCGCCGCGCTTCATGATGGCCGCGGCCAGCGGATGCTCGCTCCTGGCCTCGAGCGAGACGGCGGCCTGCAGCAGCTCCTGCTCCGTCACGCCGGAAGCGGGGATGAGATCCGTGACCTCCGGCTGGCCGGAGGTGATGGTGCCGGTCTTGTCGAGCGCGACGATGCGAGTGCGGCCCGTGTGCTCGAGGCTCGCGGCCGTCTTGAAGAGGATGCCGTTCTTCGCGCCCACGCCGCTGCCGACCATGATGGCCACCGGCGTGGCCAGACCCAGCGCGCAGGGGCAGCTGATGACGAGCACGGAGATGCCGCGCGCCAGCGCATAGCCGAAGCTCTGCCCGACCAGCAGCCAGACGGCCAGTGTGACCGCCGCAATGGACATCACGACCGGCACGAACACCCCTGAAACACGGTCGGCCAGCTTCGCGATCGGCGCCTTGGTCGCCGCCGCGTCGCTCATCAGCTTGATGATCTGCGAGAGGGTCGTGTCCTCGCCGACGCGCGTTGCGCGGCATTTCAAAAAGCCGGACTGGTTCATCGTCGCGGCGCTGACGGTGTCACCCTCGGCCTTGTCGACCGGCAGGCTCTCGCCGGTCAGCGCGGCCTCGTTGACGGCGCTGCTGCCCTCGAGCACGACGCCGTCGACCGGGATGCTCTGCGCCGGGCGCACAAGGAACACGTCCCCGGCGCGCACCTGCTCGACCGGGATGCTCAGCTCCTTCCCGTCGCGCACAACGGTCGCCGTCTTCGGCGAGAGCGCCAGCAGGCTTTGCAGCGCATCGGTGGTCTTGCCCTTCGCACGCGCCTCGAGCAGCTTTCCGAGCGTAATGAGCGTGAGAATCATCGCCGCCGATTCAAAATACAGCTCGTGCAGCATATGCATATGCTCCGGCATCGCCGTCAGGCGATAGAGCACCGCGAGGCTGTAGCCGTAGGCCGCCGCCGCGCCGAGCGAAACGAGCGTATCCATGTTCGGCGCACGGTGCAGCAGCCCCCTCACGCCGCTTTTGAAAAATTTCTGATTGATGACCAGAACGGCCGTGGTCAGCAGGAGCTGTGTCAGCCCCTGCGCCATCGCGTTCTCGGCCAGCGCCTTCGGAACGGGCCAGCCCCACATGCCGTGCCCCATGGTGAGATACATCAACGGCAGCAGCAGCGCCAACGAGCAGATCAGCCGCATCAGCAGGGTCTTGACCTCGGATTTTTCCGTTTTTTTCGGCGAGACGGGCTTTTTCTCCGCGCCCTTCGGGCTTGCGCCGTAGCCGGCTGCAGTCACAGCCTCCACGATCGCCTCGGCCGGAGCGTCGCCCTCGACCGCCATGGAATTCGTCAGCAGACTGACGGCGCAGCGCTCGACACCCGCGACGGCCTTCACGGCCTTTTCCACACGCGCACTGCACGCCGCGCAGCTTATGCCTGTCACGTCAAATTGTTGCTTCATATTGTTCGCCTCTATTTCATCATACGCTGAAGGGTCTGCATCAGCTCATCGATCACGGTCCCGTCCCCGCTGCGCACGCCCTCCACCACGCAGGTGCGGATATGCGCCTCCAGCAGCTCCCGGCTGAACGCGCCGATCGCCGCCGAGGCAGCCGACGCCTGCACCAGAACATCCGGGCAGTAGGCGTCCTCCTCGAGCATCCGGCGCAGTCCTCGGATCTGCCCCTCGATGCGGTTCAGACGGTTGATCAGCGCCTGCCGTTCCTCGGGCGTCCGCAGCTTCTTTTTTTGACAGCATTCGTGCATTCTGTTGCCGCCTTTCTCCCGCGGGTGGCCCGGCGTCTGACGCATAGCGGCCATCATCGATTTTGATGCCGCCGGGGCTTCCCTCAGGGTTTCACATTTTTTACGGCTCTATTCTATACCCCCTCGGGGTATTTTGCAAGTCTTTTTTCCTGCAAATGGAAAAATTCACACTTTATTCATAATTTTTTTCAAAGAAGTATAAAAATTAACAGATTATTTGGTTTACAAACGCGATACTTCATGCTATACTAAAGATAATAAATCGTCTGACACGGGTCAAACGGTCAGCCGATTTAATCACCTCCCATTGGGAAGAAAGCAGGAAAAAAAATGCCGCAATTTGTACAAACCGAACAACAAAAGGAACTGATCAATTCGCTCGTGCAGGATCTTCCGGTCTACCGCAAGAAGATGCACATGTCGCAGGCTGACCTTGCCGAGGCAGTCGGCAAGAGCCGTCAGAAGATCTCCGAGATGGAGCGCGGTGCGGCGCCCCTCGGCTGGGACACGTATCTGGCGATTCTGCTGGTGCTCGGCGCGCACGGCGTGCTTGAGCCCAGAGGCCGTGACGCCGAACGTCTGGCCGCAACCAGTCGCCTGATCGGCGGCCGTATCCGCCTCTGATTTTCCCCTCAAAAAAGAACCTGCGGCTTTTCACCGGCCGCGGGTTCTTTTTTGTTGACAATCCGCCCATTTTCCGCTATATTTGTACTAGAAAAGTCCCGGATCGCGTCGTTCCCTGCCGCGCTCCGAAAGAGAAAGGTTACGTTTGTATTGGATTGGCGCTATTTTTGGCGAATTATGCAGATTTTCCTCGGCGTTTTGCTCCTGCTCGGCTTCGTCGCCCTGCTCGGCGTGCAGCTCGTGCTGACCAGCGGCATCGACGCGGCGCTCGCGCTGCTGACGGTCATGCTCCTGCTCGGCGGGCTGCTGTGCGTGTTCTGCGGCATCGTGAGCATCAAGGATCTGAAAAGCTCCGATTAATGCCGACGGACGGTTTCATTCCCCGCTTCGGATCGGGTATGCCATGAATCGCACAAAAATAGGATGTCAAGGGAAGCTCTGATTCAATCGCAAGAGCGGTCAGCGAGGGATTTTGTTCCAGATTG
>ERZ825384.2729-NODE-2729-length-17181-cov-4.150415_pt1 | contig 17181 bp, 10 predicted proteins | sample MGYA00519931_ERZ825384 | MGnify/ENA primary metagenome ERZ825384 (study PRJEB31778, sample SAMEA3449200) | human gut metagenome | biome: human gut; feature: human-associated habitat; material: faeces | place: United Kingdom | collected 2010/2012 ...
CATATTGAATTACCTGGAGATGACCAAACACGATATGATTTCTCATATCACCTCTATTTCCCGGATCGACGAATCGCACTGTGTCCTGCTCGATAAGTTCACTCTTCGTAATCTGGAATTACTACATTCTGCTTACGAAGAAGGACGGTCCCTGGTGGATATTATCGACCGGACAATCACGCCTATGGGAGGACGGACGCTAAGAAGATGGATTTGTATGCCTTTGAAATCTCCCGAAGAAATCAATCAGCGACTGGATATCGTCGATCATTTTATCCGGCAGGAAGACCGACGGTTACAGGCAGAAAACTTTCTGGAAAGCATCGGCGATCTGGAACGGCTTGCTTCAAAGATCGGCGTAGGCCGGATCACTCCCCGGGAAATGAATCAGTTGAAAATTGCCCTATCCTGCATCGCGCCGTTGAAAGATCTTTGCCAGCAGAGTGAATCGGCCGTTATGAAAAAAATGACAGAACCCCTGAATCCTTGCACGGAATTATTCGAAAAGATCAAATTTCAACTTCAGGAAAACGCTCCTCATCAGGTCAACAAAGGAGGAGTAATCGCTACGGGAGTAAATGCCGAACTGGACGAACTTCGTAATATCTCAAGCAACGGCAAAGAACTGTTGCTCCAAATGCAACAACGGGAGATAGAAGCAACCGGAATCCCCTCTTTGAAAATCGGATTCAATAATGTCTTCGGATACTATATCGAAGTAACCAAAGCCCATAAAGACAAAGCACCGGCCAACTGGATCCGCAAACAAACCCTGGTCAACGGGGAACGTTACATTACCCCCGAGCTCAAAGAATATGAAGACAAGATCCTGGGAGCAGAAGACCGGATTTTAGCCATAGAAACAGAACTGTATAACAATTTGCTGCAAGAAGCTGCCGGTTACATCCGCCCTCTGCAAGAGGATGCCAAGATTATCTCAGCATTGGATGTACTTATTTCTTTTGCCGAGATATCGATAGCCAATAATTACCACCGGCCGGAGATCAACGATTCGGATGTACTGGACATAAAAGCAGGACGTCACCCGGTTATCGAAAAACAATTGCCCCCGGGTGAGGAATACATCAGTAACGACGTACTGCTGGACAATAAAAAACAACAGATTATCATCATTACCGGCCCGAATATGGCCGGTAAATCGGCTCTCCTCCGGCAAACTGCCCTGATCGTGATTATGGCCCAAGCCGGCTGTTTCGTACCGGCAGCCAGCGCCAAAATCGGTTATGTCGACAAAATTTTTACCCGGGTTGGAGCTTCCGATAACATTTCCCAAGGTGAATCCACTTTTATGGTCGAAATGAATGAAGCTGCTAATATTCTCAACAATATATCCGACCGGAGCCTGGTGTTATTCGACGAATTAGGACGAGGTACTTCGACTTACGACGGGATTTCGATTGCCTGGGCGATCGTCGAATATCTGCACGAACATCCGAAATATCATGCCAAAACGCTCTTTGCCACCCATTATCACGAACTGAACGAAATGGAGCATTCTTTTAAAAAAATAAAAAACTATAATGTATCGGTAAAAGAAGTCGCACACAAAGTTATTTTTTTGCGCAAGCTGGTTAAAGGAGGTTCGAACCACTCGTTCGGTATCCAGGTTGGAAAAATGGCCGGTCTCCCTCAATCTGTTATCAAACGGGCCGATGAAATCCTGAAACAACTGGAAAACGACCGGGATAAAAATGGCACGATCCAAAAGAATGTCGAAAGTATCGCTTCAGCACGTGAAGGCCTCCAATTAAGCTTTTTCCAGTTGGACGATCCGGTTCTTTCGCAAATACGTGACGAAATCGCAGGCCTGGATATCAACGGTCTGACTCCGCTCGAAGCCCTGAACAAACTGAGTGAAATCAAGAAAATCATTTTAGGATAAAATAAATCCCAGAAATATCAGCACTTTTAGTAAATCCGATCGGCAACCTTCAAGACTGGAATAATTTCAACCGAAAGATTCAGGTTTGCCGACCGGATTTACCTTTATACGAAAAGTCTGTATTTCGACTTTTAAATAAAATCTTCTTTATTTCCTTTTCAACTTGGTTCCTAAAATAATCACATCTTCTTTAGGACGATCGTTCGAATCGGTTGCGACAAGCGCTATTTTCTCAAGAACATCCATTCCCTCCACAATCTCTCCGAATACAGTATAGTCTCCATCCAGAAAGGGGGTTCCCCCCACCGATTTGTACATTTCCCTTGTTTCCGGTGACATTTTATAAGGATTTTCGGCATATTGCTTTTCTATCTCCTCATTGACGTACCGTAGCAAACTATCTGCTTTTTGATATTGTCCTGTCTTTTTCCTGACTTCGTCACTACAAAAACCGCTATTTTATAATTACCTAATAAATAGGATTTTGTAAATTTGTGTCACCCTAAAATGGGTGACACGGAGCAAAAATGTACGTCAGGAAGAAGAAATATCCATCAGGCAATATCGGCATTATTGTCGTTGAGAAAACCAACGGCAAAATGAATGAACTCGTTACAATTGGCATTGCCAGCTCAGACGATGAGATAGACGGTTTTGTAAATCAGGGCAAAGAGTGGATTGAACGGGAGAAAGAGCGCAGACATCCTCGTCTTGACCTGTTCGGTGATGAACGCCGTAAGTGTGAGCAGGAGCGTATGGATGCTGAGCGGCTTCTGTCCAATATCACAAACATCACCGTCAATGGAGCCGACCTGATACTTGACCGCGTGTTTGACAATGTCGGATTCAGCCGCATAGATGATGGGATATTCCGCAAGCTGGTTAAAGCGCGTTTGTCTTATCCTGCGAGCAAATCCGCCACAGTGGAATATCTCAAGAATCATTTTGACGATGATGTAAGTCTGTCAAAGGTTTACAGGTATCTTGACAAACTCAGCGACAGTCAGCACCGCATCGTTCAGGAAATAAGCGTAGAGCATACCCGGAAGATATTGGGTGGTCATATCGGGGTGTTGTTTTACGACGTTACCACACTTTATTTTGAGTCAGATTATGAAGATGAGTTGCGCAAGACCGGCTTCTCCAAGGAAGGGCGGCACAAGAACCCTCAGATTATATTGGGTCTGTTGGTGAGTATCGGCGGTTATCCATTGGCCTATTGCATCCACGAGGGCAACAAATACGAAGGGCATACGATGCTTCCGGTCGTGACTGAATTTGTCCGCAAATATAAATTGGAAGATTTTATCGTTGTGGCAGACTCCGGTCTTATGAACTCCGATAATGTAGCCGATCTCGAAGCCAACGGCTACAAATATATAATAGGCGCGAAAATAAAGGCCGAGAGCAAGAAGATAAAGGAATGGATACTCAGCCAGCCGAAGAATGACTGTCAGATGATTGAATGCGACAAAGGAGAAGGTAAAAGGCTGTTGGTCGGATATACCTCAGACCGTGCCCGCAAGGACGCGTACAACCGCGACAAGGGTGTACGCAGGCTTGAAAAAGCCTACCGCAGAGGATCTCTCACCAAAGAGCATATCAACAAGCGTGGCTACAACAAGTTCCTCTCAATGGAAGGAGATGTAAAAGTAACTATCGACTACGACAAACTTGAATCCGATGCGAAATGGGACGGTCTGAAAGGTTATCTCACCAATACAGACATACCGGCCTCAGATGTGTATGCAGCCTATCATAACCTGTGGCACGTGGAGAGGGCCTTCAGGATATCCAAATCCAATATCGAGATACGACCGATGTTCCACTTTACACGGCGCCGCATCGAGGCACACGTCTGCATATGCTTCGTAGCTCTGAAAGTATATAAGGAACTGGAACGACTGCTGAAACTGGCCGACATCAATATGAGTGTCGACAAAGTGCTGGCACTTGCTCAGACCATCGTGACAATACAACTGACTTTGCCGCAAAACAAGCAAACCATCTCCAGAACAATGCTCATGAAACGACATCAACGTATCGCCCCATTATTTGAAGATGATTTTTGGGTGACACGTTGACGAAGTCAGGAGTAACGGCGCAATCCGGGTACTTTGCCTGTTGTATCAAAGATAAATGGGGTAATATTTCTGCTGTTTCTTATCCTAACTCATGTTGTCCTGGCTATTGATTATGGGATCTTTGATTTTAAATTTGGAATATGGAGAAATTATATTGATGGGTATTGCTATAATTATTATAGTCGTCGCCATAATTTGTATAATTAGGTTGGAAAATAAAGGGGGCTGTTCCAAAAGTTAAAATATCCTTTTATAGAATTGGATATTTGATTTCAGTCTCTAATAGGGCTACAAATGAATCGAGGGTGCCAAATACTTTTTGGGTACCCTCTTAATACATTTTTAATATGAAAAATATTTATATATTGTGTTTTATAATTTTAATGGGTTGTAAAAGCACTGAAACCTATACCGATTCTATTGAGAGAATTTTGATAAAGCCGGAACAAGGAATGGAGATCCTTTTATCTCAATTGGTAGATACATTGACATTTGTTTCTTTAGAGACCACACTTAATTCATTGTTAGTTCAAATAGATAAATTAGAATATGATCGAGGTAAATATTTTATATTGGACCGATATCAGCATTCGGTGCTAATATTCGATTCATTGGGAGGATTTATAAATAAAATTGGGCAGAAAGGACGTGCTCCGGGAGAATTCGAATTTTTAGAATGTTTTACTTTAGATACTGAAAATCAATATGTCATAACTACAGATAATTTTAAGAATTTGAAATACTTTAGTTATGAAGGAAAATATATAAAGTCAGTTCCTTTAGAATTGTTTTACAAAGATTTGATTGTTACCTCTGGAGGTGATTTAGCTTTTCATACTTCAAAAATGATCAATTATGAGTATAAAAAGAATTTTCTGGGAAAAATAACAGTAAAAAAATCCTGTTTCAATTTGCATATTCAAACCGGATCTGAATTTGTTAAATATTTTTCATACAGTGATAAAATATTCGATAATGGAAAAATGTATCAGGATATTTCCTATCCTTTTTCTAAATACAATCATTTCATCAGATACATTTATCCTTTTAACGATACCATATTTCAGATCATTGATCATAAACCGCACCCTTTATATTATATTGATTTCGAAGATAAAAAAAGTAAAGAGGATTTAATAGCGATGAATGGTGAAGAGGTGGAAGAATTTTATAAAAAAAATAAAGATTGTGCCTATTTCGTGAATAATTTTATTGAAACGGATGAATTTATGAAAATCGATTATTTTTTCGGTAACAAATTATACTCGACAATTATTCGTAAGGGGGTGAATCATAGTATTATGACCGGAGCGTTGAAGAATGATTTTTTTGGTATCGATCTTTTCTTCCAATCGGTGATAAACAACGAATTTGTTTCGTATTTTTCTCCCTTACTCATAAAGAAGTTGGTTGAAGAGGAACCTAGTAATGAATACATTACTTTTTTTCGTGAGCATGGTTTATTGGATGTCAATGAAGATAATAATCCTATTGTTATGAAATGTAAATTTAAAAAAAATGAGGGTATTGATCAATGAAGAGGATTAGTCTGAAAAAGATAATTATAATGATTATAATAATATTATCTGTCATGGGATATAATTATTATGTAGTAAATAAGTATGTTAATGCTATTAATGTGATGCATCAAAAGTTATTGTCTATGGCTAGTTCGTATTATACGGTAAAACAAAACCTGATCAAAATAGCTGCGAATACTAAGGTAAATTTAAGCTCAAAAGAAAATGAAAAATTGAAAAAGCTTCTCATGTCTCTGGGAAATTTAAATAAGTCGTTGATTATATTCAGATTTTATGATTCAAGTTGTAATCCATGTATTGAGAGAGAGTTGTTAAATTTGGTCAATTTCAAAGTTTCTCATCCAAAAACAGACATTATAATTGGGGCCAATTTGGATGAGAAAAAGATTAGAAGCAAAATATTGAGTATAGGTTTGGAGGCAAAAATTGTTGTGCTATGTGAGGATGACAAATTATTGCCGTTTGAAAAAGATGAAGAATTTTATATTTGTTTGATTGACGAAAACTTTAATGTTTCTAATCTTTTTTTCCCGATGCAAAATGACAATAATTTTTCAATTTCATATTTTGATAGTTTAAAAGATATTTTGTAGAATAGGAAAATGGTTTTGTTGACATTCTTGATTATTATTTCTTGTGAATTGATAAAATATGATTAAAAGTATTTTAAAATTACTATTTATTGTATGCATGTATTCATGTCAAAAGTTTTCGGTTTCTCCTGTGATAACAATCAAAGTTCCTGAAATAGCTAATGATGTATGGATGACGATGAGCGAAATCGTGGACACTGCGATTTATATCCCTTTGGAAACGACGGACGAATGTTTGATTGACGCTTCGATGTTCCGACGCATGGAGTATTATAAAGGAAAATTTTATTGTTTTGTATTTACAGGAGGGTTGTATATTTTTGACCGGAATGGTAGATTCCAAAAATTGATTCCGATAGGCCGTGCACCTGGAGAATTAAATGTTTGTAATTCTCATAAAGCGTTTTTGATTGATAAGAAAAATGATCGGTTGGTATTTCCGGGTTGGTATAAATTTTATTATTACGATTTGGAAGGGAATTACATCGAAAGCCGGAATCTGAAATCGAAGTTGGTTCCTGCTCAGGCTGCCTTGGAGAACGGTGAGTGGTGGTTTTATTTTTTCGGAAGTGCTTCTTTTAATAAAGGCGATGCCAGTCATTACTACCGGTATGATTTTGATGAGGGAATAAAGGAAGGATTTATGCCTGCAAGTCCATTAAACCGCTACGCAGAAGGAGGATTTGGATATGGAGTGGATAGTTTAGTATTGGCTTATTCTCCTTTAGTGAGTGATACCATTTATCAGATTAACAAGGGACATTTCTGTCCTGCTTTTTATGTCGATTTTGGGAAAGATAAATATGTTTTGGGGAATGATTACATACAGCATAATATAAAAAATCTGAGATCGAAGACCGGTATTATTACAGAGGTCGTTGCTGGGGATGATGTTATTTATTTCGTTTTTGTACGTAAAGGTTATAGTCAGGAGGCTTACTTCTATAGAAGAACAGGAGAAGTAATTACGGGAGCGAAGCATAAAGAAGAGGATATATTTGTACCCTTCGGTTCAACATTAACTTATACGGACGGTTACTTCGTTGCTTGGGAAAATGCTTATATTTTTACCCAATGGGCTCCAGATATAGCTGCAAGATTGAATGTGAAAGAATCGGATAATCCGGTCATTGTTCTTTATCGTTTGAAAAAATAAAAATCTCGTAGCATATGAGAATAAACCGAATTATAAAATCGATCATGAAGTATATTTTGAAAATCCTGCTATTTCTTATCATTTGTGATGCATGCAAGCGTTCAGATATCGATGTTTTCGATATTGTCGAGGAAATCACTGACTACGACAGTGTTTATTCTGATAAGAATGACGTTTTTAATAGAATAACTGATATGGCGATTTTGGACAATGTCTTGATAACTAAGCATATGAATGACACATATCATTTTTCATTTATTGATGTCAATGGGAAGAAGATCATAAAAAGATTAGGAAAAAGAGGACGAGGTCCTGGTGAATATCTTCAAATAGGAACTGGATTTACGGTTTGTGGGTCAAAATTGGTTTTTTTGGATGCTATGCAGAAAGAAATAAATTATGTTTCGATTTCTGATGTGATTGAGAATAAAATTCCTTACCATATAGAGAAAGAAGCTTATCCATATACGGTGGATTTTAGGCCCAGGCATATGGATGTAATCAATCACGTAAAAGTTGCAGTTGGATCGTTTAAAGAAGGGTACTTTGGTTTGCTTGATTCAAGTAATAATATACTCGGTTGTTTTTTCGATTATCCTTTTGCTTATGAAGGAGTGGAAGGAATATATAGAGGGAGTGTATACCAAACAAAAATTAGTTCAAATGATATTCAGAATAAATTTGTTATTTTAACCTTAGCATCCGATGTTTTTGAGATTTATCAAATTGAAGGAAAAGATATCCATCGTATATTTCTTAATCCATATAATCACATCCCTCTTATTCGTGAAAGAGCAGGACGCTATGGAATCAGAATAAATGAAAGTATAGCCGGCCTGATGAAGATGGCTGTTTCTGATGAAATGATTTGTTTTACTTATTCTGCAGAAAGTTATGCGAAAGCTAATAAAGCCGGATTTATTTCAAATGAAATTCTTTGTTTTAATTGGAAAGGTGAGAAAATAAAAAAATATTTATTACCTTTTCCAATAAGCACTTTTTGTGTCGATAAACACTTCATTTATGGAGTCAGGTATATCGACGATGAATCGATAATCTATCGCTTTAAACTGTAATTTATTCTCTCCTGCCGGTGTGCCGGATTAAATGTTTGTATGAAAGACGATGGCTCCTTTCATACAAACATTTAATCCTACATTCATTTTACCATCCGGGATTCTGATCGTGCTGAAGATTAGGATTCCGTTCCAGTTCTACCTGCGGGATAGGCCATAACTCATGCCGTGGCTGGTACTCACGTGTAAACATCAAATCGCCGTAGATATCGGTTGCATTTTTGACTGTCGGGCCATAGATACCCCAACGCCTCAGGTCCCAATAACGGTGGCCCTCAGCCGGCAATTCATATGCCCGCTCGTTACGAATACGTTGCCGCATTTCTTCCTGGCTGTTGACAGCCAGCCAGGGGCTGCCATTGTTCAACGACGGCATCCCCACCCGGTCGCGTACTTTGTTGAGTTCTGTAACGGCTTTGTCTAAACTGTTCTCTTCGTTATATGCCTCTGCCAGCATCAACAGTACATCCCCCAGGCGGATCAACGGAAATTCATAAGGTACCCGCGTATATTCTCCCCAATAACCGTCAAGATTACCGGTGGGAATAAATTTACGCCAGAAATAAGAATTCCAGCCTTCGGAATTCCGGATAAAGGCCTGTGCTTCCATCGGTGAACCGCCTTTTTGGGGATTGTGAAGCACAAACTGCTTATCCATCGGCACCGAACCGGCGTCTGTTCCCAGATAATGGGAATAAGGCGTAATGACATTCAGGCACAGGCGGGGATCCCGCTTGCGGTATGCGTCGAGGACTTTAGTTGTGTCACAATTCAATAAGTCGGTAATCTTTGTACTCCCGTCATCTATCGCAACACTCAGGACATCACGCCGGAATTCCGGACTACCGTCGTTGAATCCCGGAAAGATATCGTCCCAGTTAAACGGACTGCCATCGAGGTTCTCGTACATATCCACCAGGTGGGTCGAAGGTACGATACAATTGCTGGCAATGAGGCGCATAGTGGATTTATTGCCCAGAAAACTGCACAATTCCAGCCCGTGCCCTGCCACGTTACCGTCCAGAGACTGGATGGAGAAAATCATCTCTTTGCTGCGTTTGCCGTTGTACAAGCGGAACAGTTCATTGTAATCCGGATGCAGTTCATAGCCGTAATTATTCGTTTTGTTGTAGACGATTTCTTCAAAATCGGCAATGGCCTTGCTCCACTCCCGGTTGTAAAGATATACCTTCCCGCGCAAAGCGTAGGCAGCCCCTTTCGTGGCATGCCCGTAATCGGATGTTTCCCAGGCTACGGGAAGTTTGGAGATGGCATCCGTCAGGTCGTCGAGAATGTGACCGCGGATGGTTTCTGCCGATTCGCGCGGGTTGGACAAGGTGGCGAATTCCTCTTCGATGATACAGCTCTCATCGTAATAAGGTACTCCTCCCCAGCAATTGAGCATTCTGAAATAGGCCATGGCACGCAGGAATTTGGCTTCGCCTATGACACGTGTTTTCACTGTTTCATCGATATCCATGGCGGAGACATTCCGGATGACCGTATTCGAACGGTGTACTACTTCGTAGAGATATTGCCAGGTGTTCTGGACAGAAGCGTCACCGGATGAAAAAGAGGTACCCCGGGCAATTCCGGCATGGGGAGACGTACCGTCCGCAATATCGGATATCATATCGAAAGTAAAGTCGCGTCCGAAAGCCCAGCCGGCTTTCATGGCAGCATACAGAGCGACGGCCGCCTGATTGGCATGTTGCTCCGTCCGCCAGAACGTTTTGTCGTTCAATTGGTCGGCAGGAGTATAATCGAGCGTTTCACACCCTTGGAGTAATAAACCTATACCTAAAAGAGCGGAAAAAATATAGTGTCCTTTCATTAGTGCTGAATTTTAAAATGTGACATTGATTCCAACCGAATATTGCCTTAACTGAGGATAACCTACGCCGGCGGCTATTTCCGGGTCCAGACCGGGGAAATCCGTTAAGGTAAACAAGTTGTCGATGCTGGTATATATTTTGAGATTTTCGACAAAAAATTTCTCCGAAATATGCCTGGGAAGCGTGTATCCTAACTGTATGTTCTTACACCGTAAATAAGAGGCGTTAAACACCAAGGCATCGCTGGCAATGTTGTTTTTACTGTTGGCATTGTTCCGGAGCCGGGGATATTTGGAATTGTAAGGATTTTCAGGTGTCCAGGCATGGTCGGTAATATCTTTATTCAAGGATTGTCCCATGACAGTGACAAACCGGAATGCCTGGTTGTTATAATAGACTTTGTGTTTTCCTACCCCTTGGAGCAACATACTGAAATCGAATCCTTTCCAGGAAATACCGATATTACCGCCGAAAGTAAATGAGGGGGAGTTGCCGTTACCGATCTCGATCCGGTCGTTGGCATCCAGATTCCCGTCATGATTCGCATCTGCATACAGGAAGTCGCCCAATTCCGGTCTTTGATAAGTGGCGAAATAGTCCGGATTTTTATCGACCAGAGACTGTACATAGTCCAGATCGGACTGATCGCGGACAATACGGTCCACAGACATGACATATAACTGATTGATGGGTTTCCCTTCCTGCAATTTATAAACGCCGTTAATAGAGGGGACTTTCCCCTGAAATTTGGTCACTTTATTGCGGACATATCCCATGTGGAAGCCAAGAGAATAGGTCATACTGCCGATATGATCGAACCAGCTGATATCGAAATCGATACCCCGGTTGCGTACCTTGCCGGCATTTTGGTTGGGGACAGCAGAAGTGCCGTGCTCTAACGGTGCCGGCAATGAAATCAGGATATCTGTCGTCAGCCTGTTGAATACATCCACAGAACCACTTAAACGATGGGCAAACAACCCGTAATCCAGACCGATATTGGTCATGTGCGTCGTCTCCCAGGTGAGATTGGGATTGGCGAGGGTGGTCTGTGCCAGGCCACTGGCCACCGCATTGCCCAGTACGTAATTGGCTGAAGCATAGAGGGGCTGATACATATAGAAAGTCGATGTGGCGTTGTTGCCGAGTGTACCGTAAGAAACCCGCAGTTTCAGCATATCCAGCCAACCGGCAGCTTTTTTCAGGAAGGGTTCTTCCGAAATGCTCCAACCGGCGGATACGGAAGGAAACCATCCCCAGCGCTTATCGGGGGCAAAACGGGAGGAACCGTCTGCCCGCAGGTTTACTTCCAGTAGATATTTATCGTCCCACGACAGGTTTATCCGGCCGAAATATGAACGCATGGCCCATTCTGTATAGTTTCCTTCAATCTCACCGTTGGTACTCCCCCCGTTGATACTGGTCAGAGCATCGTCGGCCAGATCGTATTTCCTGAACCGTTCGTCTTCCCGTTTATTGTATTCCTGACTGATACCAACCAGTGCAGAAGCATTCAGTTTGCTGACATTCCATTCATAGCGTGCCGTCACATCCGAAGTCCGGAACGTATTCCGACGATTATACCGGTTGATATAAGTACGGACCGTACCTTCCCGCAGCAGTACAGGTCCATCCAGTGTAAAGCGATATAAATTTTTGTCGCATAATTGATATTCTTCATTCCGTTCCCAGGAGTTATAGGTGAACGAAGCACTCAGGGTCAAACCTTCTACCGGTGACAAACGGGCAAACAGTTTGGGGACAATACGACGGGTTTTTATCGGAAAATCCTCTTTGTAAAACCACATACGCCGGTAAGGATTAAAATTGCTGACGTTCTCTTCCTCCGGATTTTGCACACCTCCGTACAGACCCGTTTCAGGGTCATAGAGCGTCATGCCGGGAACTGTATTCAATGCTCCCGAACCGAATATCACGTCTCCTCCGTTGGTAGCATTTTCGGCATTCGGATTATTGGAATCCATATAACCGAAGATGTTCATTCCGGCAGTGATCCAGGGTTTGATGTCGACTTCGACATTCGAACGCAATTGATAACGCTCATAATCGGTATTATAAACGATACCCGGATTTTTCACATAGCCCAGAGACAGGTTATAACGTACCGTTTTCGTTCCTCCGATAGCCGAAAGATTATGATTCTGTACCACCGACGGATTCCGGTAAATATGATCCTGCCAGTCGGTATTGGGATAAACGGTGGGGTTAGCTCCGTTGTCATTGCGCCAGGCGTCGATGGAGGTCTGGGAGAAACGGGGGGCTTGCCCGTTAGCACTCAGAGCCGCATTCTGAATCTCCATAAAATCGGCATAGTCGGTGACCAGATTCAAACGTTTAGCTACCTTTTCAAACGAGAAATTGCCGCTGTACGTAATTTTGGCACTGCCTTCGTATCCGGTTTTTGTGGTAATCAGGATCACTCCGTTGGCAGCCCGCGAACCGTAGATGGCCGACGAAGCGGCATCTTTCAGTATCGAAATGTTTTTTATATCCTGGGGATTGATATCACTGATAGCACAACCGGCTACGCCATCGATCACCACGAGCGGATCGGCATTGTTCAATGTACCGACACCCCGGATCCGGATCGTAGAAGTCTCGAAACCCGGGGTATTCCCCCCCGAATTGGTTACGGTCAGTCCTGAGGCCAATCCGGCCAGGGCATTCTCGGCATTGGTGACTGGCCGCTCGGCCAAGGCATCGATGCTAACCGAGGAAACAGCTCCGGAGAGATTTGCCTTTTTTTGTGAACCATATCCTACTATAACTACTTCATCCAATTTTGTCCGGTCTTCATACAAGGTAAGGCGCATATTTTCCCGCGCATTGACCTCGAGGGTTTTGTATCCGATAAAGGAGATGCGTAACGGGGAACCGAACCGGATATCCGGTAATTTGAATTCGCCGTTAAGATCGGTCACTTGCCCTGTGCCGCTTTCTTTGATCAGTACATTTACACCGATCAAAGGTTCTCCGGCAGCGTCGGTCACTCGTCCCTTGGCCGTAATGATACGCTGCTTTTTCAATTTATCCTTTTGGTCTTCCAACGGTTCCGGAGATTTTTTCCGGTTATCCTTTTCTGCATAAGAAACCGGTTCTCCGGCCGGCCGGAATTCTTTTCCGGCCTCCTGAGCATGAAGCGGCAGCCAGAACAAAGTTACCAGAAAGGTCAGGCATCGTATCCGGACTCTATACTTTCTATTCATATTAAATTTTTTCAGATTGTGCATATTTTCCATTTTTTGAATATACTATAGCATCCAATAAAACACATGCCAACCGGATTTTGCAAGATTTTACAACTGAGAAACAATTATTTACATTTTAATTACACAAGCGATAGCTGAGTAATAATTCCCCGGTTTGTGGAATATTTCCCCAACGGGTATCTCCGAATTCTATTATAATTTCCGATTTTTTTATATATATGGTGTATTAAAACGGCTTATATCGGAAAAATCTTTAAATTTGTCTTATTTTCTGATTCGTTATGATTATTTGATGAAACAGAATATGGGATCACTATATTAATTTTTAAAAGAATCGGATGGTTTCGGATAATCGGTGGGTTGCCACAACTAAAGGGATCGTGGTGTTTTTGTTGACTGCACTGTTGTTTGTATTTTGGTACGATCGTGATCGTGAGCTGGCAGAAAGCCATGTAACGGCCGTGCGTTTCGGTTTCTATCGGGTGATTTGGATAGAAGTTTTGTGTGGTATTGCAGTGGCTTGGTGCGTTCGGAAAAAATTTCGTTTTCGCCTGCCGGATGCGGGGGTATTGTTGTTGGGGGGATATGTCCTGCTGCGTTCGGTTTATGGGGATGGGATGGTCGGTTATCGGACAGAATTATGGATTTTGTTTGTGATCCTTTATTTTTTATTGCGTCTGCTTTCTTCGCTTTGCCGGAATGCCGTCACGGTGATGTTGTGGACGCTCATGGGAGCGGGATTGGTAGAGACGATTTATGGGTTCGGACAATTGTATGGTTGGTTCGCCTCGGGGCATTCGCTTTACCGGCTGACAGGATCTTTTTTTAACCCGGGGCCTTATTCGGGATTTTTAGTGATGGTATTGCCGGTCGTTTTGTTCTATTGTTTATCGGTGTATCCCGGTCGGCAAAAGAGTGTCGGTGAGTGGAGGTACAAGTTGGAGTCCGGCTTTGTATGGGGGATACTGTTGTTGATTTTGTCTATTTTGCCGGCCGGAATGAGCCGGAGCAGCTGGTTGGCGGCGGTTGCCGGATGCGGGGTGGTAACGGCATTTTATTACCGGATCAGGAAACAGCTGAAAGAGCTGGGACGAAAACTGGGAAAAAAGGCTTGGTGGGTAGCGGGTATCGGTGTGGTGTGTCTGTTGCTGTTGTTCAGTGGACTTTATCTGATGAAAAAAGATTCGGCCGATGGACGCCGTTTAATGTGGAAAATCGCTGGTCGGGCGATAGCCGAAAATCCTTGGGGGGGATGTGGATTGGGCTATTTTGGCGGTGCATTCGGGAAAGCGCAGGCTGCTTATTTTACCACGGAGGAAGCCTCGGAACAAGAAGAGTGGGTGGCCGGCTCGCCGGAATACGGGTTTAATGAATATTTGCAGTTGGGGGTGGAATTGGGGATTGTCGGGAGTATCCTTTTCTTATTGACTGTCGGGTTGGCGGTCCGGCAATTGCTCTATTCTTCCCGTCCCGAGAAAGGAGCGGTGTTGGGAGGGCTGACAGCCTTTTCGGTGTTCGCCTGTTTTTCTTATCCGTTGAGTGTGATTCCTTTGGTGATTGTATTCGTTCTGTTTATGGCGCTTGCCGGTACGCTGGATGACCGGAAACTGCCTGCGGAGGAACGAAAAAGGACTGTGGGTGCATGGTTTGTCATGGGAGCTTCTCTCTTGATGGCAGGTATTACCTGGCGATTGACGCAGCATAAGGAGGAATGGAAGCAGGCTTATATCCGTTGGGGAGAGGAACAACGTTATTTCAGCATGGATATTTTTGAGGAAACGGTAGATCATTACCGGGATTTATATCCTTTTTTGAAAGACCAGCCGAAATTTCTTTTCGAGTATGGACAGTGTTTGTCGAAAACCGGGCAATATGAGGAAGGGATTCGGATTCTGACAGAAGGTACACGGCTCAGTGCCGATCCGATGTTCTATAATATTATGGGGAAAGACGCCGAAGCCTTGAAGCATTTCGGACAGGCTGAAGCCTGTTTTAAGCAGGCTTCCTATATGGTGCCTCATCGTTTATATCCCCTCTATTTATTGGCGAAAATGTATTTCGAAAGCGGACAATCGGAGAAAGGCCGTGATATGGCCCGGCAGGTGATTCAGAAAGCACCCAAAGTGATGTCGGATGCCGTAAAAGAAATGAAAGCAGAATTGGAAGAAAGACTGAAACCATAGGAAAAAGAGAGAATTTGTTAAAAAGTACCGTTCGGATTGAAAAAGAAGGGGAAAAGTGAAGGGAGATTGTAAGGTTTTAATATATTTACAACTAATTATACTTTCGCAATATTTTAAAGAAAAGATATGAATAAAATCGCTTTTTTTGCATTAATGCTCGCCTTGGGGCTTGTCGGTGGTTGTGGAAATAAGAAGGAGGAGAAAAAAGAAGAAAAAGATTTGGCCCGGATCAGCCAGAAACAGGACAAAATCGAGGTGAAAGCAGCAAAAGTCCGGCTGGCTCCCTTTGAAATGGAATTGGTCAGTAATGGCAAAGTTAATGCCCGTCGGAAAGCGGTTTTGGCTTTTATCACGAATGATGTGGTCAGGAAAGTACATGTGAAAAATGGAGAAAGGGTGAAAAAAGGAGATCCCATCGTGAGCGTGGACGAACTGAAAGCCGGTCAGCAGTTGGAAGCCGCCCGCCTGAGCTGGGAAAAAGCGAAGCTGGAATTGAGGGGACGGCTGATGAATGAGGGGATAAATTCATTGGAAGATACGCTGGACGAACGTGTAATCTCTAAAACCCGGCTGGAAAATATCAAATTACAGATCGGTTATACCTCTGCGGCTAAAGAATATGAAAAAGCGGTGTACGATTATTCGAACATCACGGTGTATGCTCCTTTTGACGGCGTGATCGCCGATCTGGAGGTGAAGGAATACAACCAGTCCTCTGCCTATAAAGAGGTTTGTTCGGTAATCGACGATGCTACCATGGAGATTGTGTTTAACGTACTGGAAACCGAGATCGCCCATTTGAAGGCAGGGATGGAAGTAGAGATTACGCCTTATGCAAACGATAAAGTTACCCTGAAAGGCACGGTGACTGAAGTGAATCCGAAAATCGATGAAAACGGTATGGTGAAAGTCAGGGCTACAACCGATAATCCCGAAGCAGTGTTGGTGGATGGAATGAATGTCAGTATATTGGCTAAACGGCAAATCGCCGATAAATTGATCGTCCCGAAAACAGCGGTGTTGCCGCGGCAAGGGAGAAAAGTCGTGTTTGTCTACGAGAACGGCCGGGCTATATGGAAATATGTCGAAACAGGATTTGAAAATAGCCGGGAAGTGTGTATCGAATCGGGATTAAAAGAGGGGGAAGAGGCTATTTACGAGAATAATCTGGGGTTGTCGCACGAGTGTGAGGTGACGCTGATAAATAAAAAGGAGTAGTAGTTCCTGAAAACACTTGGAAGGTGAAATTATCTGCTTTTTCTGTCAATACTATTTTTGTCGTACTGATGCTTTTAGGGATCAGTCTGATTCCTGTGTTGTCTTTGCAGTTGCTCCCTTCTTCCCGTTCGAACGATTTGTCGGTATCTTTCTCTTGGGATAATGCCGGCCCCGAATTACTGGAAATGGAGGTGACGACCAAATTGGAAGGGGCTTTGGCGCGGACGAGAGGGTTACGGGAAATTGTTTCGGAGACCGGGAATGGCTGGGGAACAATCAGGCTTTCTATCGATAAAGAAGAAAATATCGATGCCATTAAACTGTATCTGGGGTCTGTCGTCCGTTCGGTGAAAAGCGGATTC
>ERZ825384.2734-NODE-2734-length-17152-cov-4.192314_pt1 | contig 17152 bp, 10 predicted proteins | sample MGYA00519931_ERZ825384 | MGnify/ENA primary metagenome ERZ825384 (study PRJEB31778, sample SAMEA3449200) | human gut metagenome | biome: human gut; feature: human-associated habitat; material: faeces | place: United Kingdom | collected 2010/2012 ...
GATATTTCCACGGGCGCATCGAACGACATTGAGCGCGCCACGAAGATCGTCCGCGCGATGGTCACAAAGTACGGCATGAGCGACCGTCTTGGTCCGATCACGTACGGTGCGGACAGCAGCAATCCGTTCCTCGGCAAGGAGATGGGTCATGTCTCGAACTATTCCGAGGAGACCGCCGCGGAGATTGACGAGGAGATTAAGTCCATCATCTGCGACGCGTACGATAAGACGAAGAAGGTGCTCTCCGAACACATTGACCTGCTGCACCGTTTGGCGGGTGTGCTGTTTGAGCGCGAAAAGCTGGATGCCGACGAGTTCCTTGACGTGATGAACGGCAAGCTGCTGCCGAGCGCACAGACTGCCGCTGCAGGCATCATCCCGGCAGAAGCGGCAGCGCCGGAAACGACAGAGCTGCCGACCGAAGCGCAAACGGAACCGGAAGCGAACACGAACGAATAAATTTTTAACGAAAGGGAATGTGCTCATTTGCATTCCCTTTACGTTTGTTTATGGGCAATCCCGTGCGGGTATTATTTTGCCCGCTTGAGGAAAGGAACATGGTGAATGGCTAAAAAGCAAACCTACGGCAACGACAGCATCAAAAGTCTGAAGGGCGCGGACCGTGTACGCCTGCGTCCGGCGGTCATATTCGGCTCAGACGGTCTCGACGGCTGCGAGCACGCGATTTTCGAGATCCTCTCGAACTCCATTGATGAGGCGCGCCAGGGCTACGGCAAGGAGATCACCGTCACGCGCTATGCCGACCATTCCGTTGAGGTGGAAGACCACGGCCGCGGCATCCCGGTGGATTACAACAAGCGCGAAGAGCGCTACAACTGGGAGCTTGTGTTCTGCGAGATGTATGCGGGCGGCAAGTATAACAACAATGACGGCGGCAACTACGATTACGCGCTGGGCCTGAATGGTCTCGGTCTGTGCGCCACGCAGTATGCCTCCGAATACATGGACGCGGATATTCGCTACGACGGCTTCCGCTACACGCTGCACTTTGAGCACGGTGAGAACGTAGGCGGACTCAATAAGGAGCCTTACGGCAAAAAGGCCACGGGCTCGCGCATCCGCTGGAAGCCGGATATCAAGGTGTTTACGGACATTGACGTGCCGGCGGACTATTACACGGACATCATCAAGCGGCAGGCCATCGTCAACGCGGGCGTGAAGTTTATTTTCAAAAATGAAGTTTCGCCGCGCAAATTCGAGACGACGGAATTCTGCTACGAAAACGGCATTTTAGATCATGTGCGCGAGCTGGTGGGCGAAGATGCGCTGACCTCCGTGCAGTTCTGGCAGTCCGAAAAGCGCGTGCGCGACCGCGAAGACCTGCCGCTTTACAATGTGAAGATCAACGCCGCGGTAGCATTTTCCAACCGCGTGCATTTGACGGAATACTACCACAACTCGAGCTGGTTGGAATACGGCGGCGCGCCGGACAAGGCTGTGCAGAACGCGTTCGTGTACCAGATTGACGCGTATTTGAAGCAGAACGGCAAGTATAATAAATCCGAAAGCAAAATTAAATTTCAGGACGTGGAGGATTGCCTTGTTATCGTCATGTCCTCGTTCTCCACGATGACCTCCTATGAGAACCAGACAAAGAAGGCCATCAACAACAAGGGTATTCAGGAAGCGATGGTGGAGATGCTCCGCCATAATCTCGAAATTTATTTCATCGAAAACCCCATTGAGGCGGAGAAAATCGGCGCACAGGTGCTTATCAACAAGCGCTCCCGCGAGGACGCCGAAAAAACGCGCCTCAACTTAAAGGGCAAGCTGACGGCCAAAATGGATATCACGGGGCGCGTGGCGAAGTTTGTGGACTGCCGCAGCAAGGATGTTTCCGAGCGTGAGATTTTTATCGTGGAGGGCGATTCCGCTCTCGGTGCGGTCAAACAGGCGCGCGACCCGAACTATCAGGCCGTGATGCCGATCCGCGGTAAAATTCTGAACTGCCTGAAAGCGGATTACGACAAGATTTTCAAAAGTGAGATCATCACCGATCTCATTAAGGTGCTCGGCTGCGGCGTGCAGGTAAAGTCGAAGGCGAACAAGTCCATTGCGTCGTTCGACATCAACGCGCTGCGCTGGAGCAAGATCATCCTGTGCACCGATGCCGACGTGGACGGCTTCCAGATCCGCACGCTCATCCTCACCATGCTCTACCGCCTCGCGCCGACGCTGATCCGCGAGGGATATGTGTACATCGCCGAGTCGCCCCTGTATGAGATCGTGAGCAAGGGCAAGACCTACTTCGCCTATTCCGACCGCGAGAAGGCGGCCATCGTCGACGGTCTCGGCGGCGCGAAGGCGGATATCAACCGCTCGAAAGGTCTCGGCGAGAACGATCCCGAGATGATGTGGCTCACGACCATGAACCCCGACACGCGCAAGCTCATCCGCGTCATGCCGGAGGATGTCGAGCGCACGGCGCAGATGTTCGATCTGCTGCTCGGCGATAATCTGGCCGGGCGCAAGGCGCACATCGCCGAGTGCGGCAGCCAGTTCCTTGATCTGGCCGATATTTCCTGAGAAAAACCTGCGTAAAGGAACGGTAACGTTATGCCGAGAAAAAAAGTACCGGAAATCAAGAAAACAGTCGATCCCAACGTCGTCGGGCTCAAGGCGGAGGTCATCTCCCAGCCCATCACAGAGACGCTGGAGCAAAACTATATGCCGTATGCGATGAGCGTCATCGTCTCGCGCGCGATCCCGGAGATCGACGGCTTCAAGCCCAGCCACCGCAAGCTGCTGTACACGATGTATAAGATGAACCTGCTCTCGGGCGGACGCACGAAGTCGGCCAACATCGTCGGTCAGACCATGCGCCTCAACCCGCACGGCGACGCCGCGATCTATGAGACCATGGTGCGCCTGTCCAAGGGCTACGGCGCGCTGCTGACGCCGTTTGTGGACTCCAAGGGCAACTTCGGCAAGGTGTTTTCGCGCGACATGTCCTATGCCGCCTCGCGTTACACGGAGGCGAAGCTCGCGCCCATCTGCGCCGAGCTCTTCGGCGACATCGACAGCGACACCGTCGACTTTGTCGATAACTACGACGGTTCGATGAAAGAGCCGGCGCTGCTGCCGACGCGCTTCCCGAACGTGCTCGTGTCGGCAAACCTCGGCATCGCCGTCGGTATGGCGAGCCAGATCTGCGGCTTCAACCTTGAGGAGGTCTGCCGCACGACGATCGCCTATCTCGAGGATCCGAACCACGACCTGCTCTCGACGCTGCCCGCGCCGGATTTTCCGACCGGCGGCGAGATCCTCTATGACCGCAGCGAGATGGCGCAGATCTACCGCACCGGACGCGGCAGCTTCAAGGTGCGCGCCCGCTGGCGGCACCTGCCGAAGGAGAACATCATCGAGATCTACGAGATCCCGTATTCCACGACCGTGGAGGCTGTCATCGACAAGGTGGCCGAGCTCGTCAAGGCGGGCAAGCTGCGCGAGGTGGCCGATATGCGCGACGAGACCGACCTCAGCGGTCTGAAGCTCGCCATCGACCTCAAGCGCGGCGCAGATCCCGAGCAGGTCATGCAAAAGCTCTTCCGGCTCACGCCGCTGTGCGACAGCTTTGCCTGCAACTTCAACATCCTCATCGCGGGCAATCCGCGCGTGATGGGCGTGGGCGAGATCCTCGACGAGTGGACATCGTGGCGCATGGAGTGCATCCGGCGGCGCGTGTTCTTTGACCTGCAGAAAAAGCGCGCCAAGCTCCACCTGCTGCAGGGCCTCGGCAAGATCCTGCTCGACATCGACCGCGCCATCGCCATCATCCGCAACACCGAGCGGGAGGCCGACGTCGTGCCCAACCTCGTGGCGGGCTTCGGTCTCGATGAGGTGCAGGCAAACTTCGTCGCCGAAATCAAGCTGCGCAACATCAACCGCGAGTACATCCTCAAGCGCACGGCCGAGACCGATGCGCTGGAAAAAGACATCGCCGACCTCGAGGCGACGCTTGAGAGCAAGCGCCGCATCCGCAGCATCATCATCCGCGAGCTCAAGGAGATCATCCGCAAGTATCCGTCGCCGCGGCGCACGGGCATCGTCGCCGCGGAGAGCGTCACGATGCTGCCGACGGAGGACCTTGTGCCGGATTACCCGGTGCAGCTGTTCCTCTCACGCGAGGGCTACTTCAAGAAGATCACGCCGCAGTCGCTGCGCATGAGCGGCGAGCAGAAGTATAAGGACGGCGACGAGCTGAGCCAGAGCTTCGGCGCGACGAACCGCGGGGAACTTCTCATCTTCACCGACCGTCAACAGGTATATAAGGCCAAGCTCTGCGACTTCGCGGACACGAAGGCGTCCGTGCTCGGCGTGTACCTGCCGACGGTGCTGTCCATGGACGACGAGGAGCACGTCCTGTGCATGGTCGACCCCGGCAACTACCGCGGCGAGCTGCTGCTCGTGTTTGAAAACGGCAAGGCCGCGCGCATCCCCATGGCGGCCTACGAGACCAAGACGAACCGCCGCCGCCTGACCGGCGCGTATTCGGACAAGAGTCCGCTCATCGCCGTGCTGCCGCTCTACGAGGGCAGCGAGGTCGCGGTCTTTGCGTCCGACGGGCGTGCGCTGCTCTTCCCGCCGGAGGCGATAGCGCTCAAGGCGTCGCGCACGACGCAGGGCGTCGCCGTCATGGCGCTGAAGAAAAAGGCCGTCGTCACGCAGGCACAGTTTGTGCCCGATACGCTCATCCACAACCACGCGCGCTACCGCGCCAAGAGTCTGCCGGCGGCCGGTGCGCTGCTGCGCGAGGACGACCGCGGCGAGGAGCAAATGAGCCTGATCTGAGGAGGAAACTATGGAACTGCATCGTTTTTCCGCTTTTGACTACATGAAGCTGATCGTCGGCTCGGCGCTCGTGGCCGCGGCGTTTCAGTTTTTCACCTTCCCAAACAGCATCGTTTCCGGCGGCGTGACCGGCATCGCGCAGATCATCCATCTGCTGACGCGCATCCCGGTCGGCGTGCTGTCGATCCTCATCAACATCCCGATCTTCTGCCTCGGCTGGCGGCATCGGCTCGGCGCGCGCCGGCTCATTCTGGCGCTGTGCGTCATGGCGATGATCTCCGTGTTCATCGACCTGCTTGCGATCACCGAGCTCGTTGCGACGGATGATCCGATGCTCGGCGCCGTCTACGGCGGCGTCATCAACGGTGCGGGCTACGGTCTGATCTATACCACCGGCACGACCGGCGGCGGCACGGACATTCTGGCCAAGATCCTGCGCCGGCGCTACCCGTACATAAATTTCGGCACGCTGCTGTTCGGCATGAACGTGCTCGTCGTGCTGACGTTCGCGTTCCTGTTCAAGAAATACGACAGCTGCATGTACACCATGATCGAGATGTTCATCAGCTCGAAGGTCGTCAACCTCGTCCTCTACGGGCCGGGTGTGTCGGAGGTGTGCTACATCATCAGCAGCAACGTCGGCGCGATCAAGAGCGCCATCACCTGTACGATGGGCCGCGGCGTCACGCTGCTCAACGGCGAGGGCGCGTGGTCGGGCAGAGAGATGCAGGTCATCCTCTGCGTGGTCAAGCGGCCGGAGATCGCGCAGCTGCGCGAGGTCGTGCGCTCGGTGGACGGAAAGGCATTTGTCATCGTGTCCGAGGCCAAGGACGTCTTTGGCCGCGGCTTTGGAAACATCTACGGCGACGATTGAAAGGAGCGGGGTATGCGCAAACGCTGCATCACCGGCATCCTGCTGGCGGCACTGCTGGTGTCGCTGTGCGGATGCACGTCCGTGTTTGACAAGGAGTATCTGTCGGTGCGCCCGTATGAGGAGCCGTCGAATCTGCTGACGGATGCCGACACCACACAGATCCGCAACTATGCGGGCCTCATGCGCGCGCTCAATGCGATGGCCGCGCAGTACGAGCGCTCGTTCGTGCTGGCTTTCGGCGACTATGACGGCATCATTGCCGACGATCTGGCCGCCGCCTGCGAGGAGCTGCGCACCGGTACGGCCATCGGCGCATACTGCATCGACAGTGTCACCTATGAGACCGAGCAGGTGGTCGCCTACTGTGAGGCGAGCATCACCATCGCCTACAACCGGCCGGAGAGCGAGGTGCGCTCCATCTACAGTGCCCAGACGCAAAAGAGCATCCTTGACTGCGTGGTCGATGCGCTCGACCGGCAGAAAACGCAGTTTGCCATCCAGATCAGCACCAGCACGCTCGAAACGGATGACGTCGCGGCGCTCGTGCGCTCGGCGTGCCTGAATCAGCCGCAGCTCGTGGTGGATTTCCCGGCCATCGACGTCACGGCCTACAGCGGCGGCAGCAGCCAGAAGATCTTCGGCATCACGCTGCGCTATGACCTTGGCGCGTCCGTAGTCAATGACCGCCGCACACAGCTTGACGGCCGTGTGCGCACGCTGATCTCTTCGCTCACGGCAGGGGAGAAGGAGACACCGCTGCAGGCGGCCTTCGTCGTCATGCGTGCCTGTGAGCAGCGCACGACGACCGTGCGCACCGCCTATGACGCACTCGTCAACGGCTCTGGCGACAGCTGCGCGCTGGCCATGGCATACAAGGCGGTGTGCGACGCGCTCAACATTCCGTGTCAGGTCGTGAGCGGCCGCTTCCAGGGCATTGACCGCTGCTGGAACGTGGTGCAGGTCAACGGAAATTACTATCATCTCGACCTGTCCATGCAGTCGGAAACACTCTGGCTGCGCAGCGACGAGAGCATGCGCGGCACCTACCAGTGGACGGCTGACAGCTGCCCGACGTGCCCGGCGCAGTCGTTCATCTGGCGCGAGGGCGAGAAGCTCTGACACGATAAAATCAGAAAAAAGAGAAAAAACGCTTGACAAGCCGTCTTTTTGTGGTACAATAACGCTTGCATTCACGAAATGCGGGCATAGCTCATTTGGCAGAGCGCCACCTTGCCAAGGTGGAGGTAGCGAGTTCGAATCTCGTTGCCCGCTCCAGATTGAGAACCACACACAGCAAAAACACCGCACGAAGTGCGGTGTTTTTGCTGTGCTTTGCTGCGTCCGCAGCGCGTGGATATCAAGGAACGGATCACAAACACCGATCGGATCAAATTAAGGAGGAACCCTTCATGAACGCAGATGTTGTTATCGTCGGCGCCGGTCCTGCCGGTATTTTCACGGCGCTGGAGCTGCTGCGCCGCGGCGCTCCGGAGAAGATCGTCATGATCGAGCAGGGACAGGCCATTGAAAACCGCCGCTGCCCGAAAGCCAAGACCGGCAAGTGCATGAACTGCAAGCCGTACTGCCACATCACGACCGGATTCTCCGGCGCGGGCGCATTTTCGGACGGGAAGCTCTCGCTGTGCAGCGATGTCGGCGGTGACCTGCCTACGCTTGTCGGCGAGCAGAAGGCACAGGAACTCATTGATTATGCCGACGGCATCTATCTCGAATTCGGCGCGGACGAGCACGTCGAAGGGCTGGAGAACACGGAGGAGGTCAAGCAGATCCGCACACGTGCCATCCGCGCGGGCCTGCGTCTGGTAGACTGCCCGATCCGTCACCTCGGCACGGAAAAGGCACACGAGGTGTATCTCGGTATTGAAAACTACCTGCGCGAGCATGGCGTGGAGATGCTCTTCGGCTGCACGTGCGAGGATGTCATCATGCGCGACGGGCGCTGCTGCGGTGTCGTGGCACACGATGGGCACCAGGACTATACCATCGAGGCCAGACACACCGTCATCGCCACCGGCCGCCGCGGCGCGGACTGGCTGGAAAAGGTCTGCCTCGAGCACGGTGTGGAGCACAAGCCCGGAACGGTCGATATCGGCGTGCGCGTCGAGGTGCGCAATGAGGTCATGGAGTCTGTCAACCGCGTGCTCTATGAGTCGAAGCTCATCGGCTATCCCGCACCGTTTAAGAACAAGGTGCGCACGTTCTGCCAGAACCCCGGCGGCTTCGTCTCGCAGGAAAACTACGACAACGATCTCGCCGTCGTCAACGGTCATGCGTATAAGGAGCTCAAGTCGCCCAACACGAACGTGGCGATCCTCTGCTCGCATAATTTCTCCGTGCCGTTCAACCAGCCGATCGCCTATGCGCAGAAGGTCGGCGAGCTGACGAATATGCTCGGCGCGGGGCACATCATGGTGCAGCGCTTCGGCGATATCCTCGACGGCAAGCGCACGTGGCAGAAGGAGCTAGCGCAGTCGAACGTCCGTCCCACGCTGCCGGACGCCGTCGCTGGCGACATCACGTCCGCCATGCCGTACCGCGCCATGCTCAACATCATCAACTTCATCAAGGCCATGGACGAGGTCGTGCCCGGCTTCGCCGCGTATGAGACGCTGCTGTACTCCCCGGAGCTGAAGTTTTACAGCAACCGCATCGCCATGGACGACGCGCTCAACACGAACGTGCCCGGTCTGCACTGCCTGGGCGACTCCTCCGGCTGGACGCGCGGCCTGATGATGGCCTCGGCCATGGGCGTGCTCATGGGGCGCAGGCTCGCGGATATGCTCTGATGTGCGGGTGAACGGAAGGATTGTCATCTTTTACACAAAACGCTTGACAAATTCCTGCAAATCAGTAGTATAAGAGGGATGGAAAACTGATAGATCCGCCGGTGCGGCGGAGGGAAGGAAACACATTATGGATGGATTGAAAAAAGCTTATTACCGCACCTACCAGCAGGTGTTTGACATCGGTATGCGCTGCCTGCATTGGCGCAAGCCGATCGTGCTCTCCGGCGCCGGCTGTCTCAAACAGGTACCGGACGTGCTCGGAAAGTGCGGTGTGGAAAAGGTCATGGTCGTCACCGGTTCGCACGTGGTCAAGTCGCTCGGACCGAAGCTGTTTGCTGCGCTCGAGGAGGCCGGTATGCCCTACGAGGTGTTCAGCGAGGTCGAGGCCAACCCCTCCGTGACCACGGTCGAGAAGATCCGCGCACAGTACGTGGAGACCGGCTGCAGCGGCTTCGTCGCTCTTGGCGGCGGCAGCCCGATGGATGCGACCAAGGGTGCGGCTGCCCGCGTTGCCTGCCCGAAAAAGAGCTGCAACGACATGGCCGGTGTCATGCGTGTCGGCAAGACCGTGCCGCCGATCGTCGCCATTCCGACGACGTCCGGCACCGGCAGTGAGACGACGATCGCCGCCGTCATCACCGACAGCGAGACGCACCACAAGTACGCGCTCATGGATCTCAAGCTCATGCCGCTGTATGCCATTCTCGATCCGGAGCTGACCGTCGGCCTGCCGCCGCGCACGACCGCGACCACCGGCATGGACGCGCTCACCCACGCGATCGAGGCGTACATCAGCTGGACGTACAACACCAAGGAGAGCCTGCGCCTCGCCGAAGAGGCCGTCAAGCTCATCTTCGATAACCTCGAGGTCGCTTACGCGCACGGCGAGGATCTCAAAGCCCGCGAGAACATGATGATCGCCGCCTTCAAGGCAGGCTTCGCGTTCTCCCGCGCCGGTGTCGGCAATGTGCACGCCATCGCGCACACGCTCGGCGGTCTGTATAACACCCCGCACGGTCTTGCCAACGCGGTCATCCTGCCGATCGTTCTGGAGGACTACGGCGAGGCCGTATATCCGAAACTTGCGCGCCTGAGCGAGATTGCCGGCGTCAAGACCGAGGGCACGGACGCCGAGAAGGCGCAGGCCTTTATCGCGGAGATCTATGCCATGAACGAGCGCATGGGCATCCCGAAGGGCTTCGATTTCATTCAGGAAGCCGACATCCCGCAGATCATCGAGTGGGCGCTGGCCGAGGCCAACCCCAACTACCCTGTGCCGGTCGTGTACAACGCTGCGCGCTGCCGCAAGGTCATCGATGATATCCGCGCCAAGGCCGCGGAGAATCCGCCCGCCGAAGCATAAGAGCATAGCAAAGCCCGCCCCGCACAGCCGTGCGGGGCGGGCTCTTTCTTCTGGCAGACTCAGGCGGCCTGCCGATCTTTTTTGCTGCCGATGCCGCCGTGCAGGACAAAGCGGCAAAAGCCGTTGTCCGGGTGCGCGGACACAATGCGGTAAATGAGCAGCGTGATCGCGTAGGCGATCGTGGCTGCGACCAGACCGACGATCATCGCGCTGAGCACGTCGGACGGGTAGTGCGCCATGAGGTAGTTGCGCGCGATGCCCATCACCGGCACAAACAGAAACGCCCAGTAGCGCGCGGGCTTTTTGCCCGTGAGCACGAGCGCGGTCACACCGGCCATCGCGGCCGTTACATGGCCGGAGGGGAAGGAGTATTCGCTCTCGGCATACGCGCCGGCGGCCTGCCACCAGGTGCGGAAGGGCTCGACCGTCAGCGGGCGCGGCCGGGCGACGAAGTCCTTGAGCCAGAAGTTCGTGATGAGCGCGCCGCAGCACACGGCGCCGAACATGCAGATGCCCACCTTGCGCGTTTTCGGAAAGAGCATTAGTGCGATACCGAGCGCGAGAAAGACAATGCCCTTCTCGCCCAGCAGCGTGATGGCCCGGCACAGCGGCGTAAAAACCCCGCCTGCCGTCCCGGCCAAACTGTGCAGCGCCTGCAAAATGGCGTAGTCATAGCCTGCAAATGCGGTGTTGAGCCACTGCGCGATCGCAGTCAGTTCCATAAATAATCACCGTCCGGAATCAAAAAATTGCGGCAGTGCGGCTGAGCGCCTGCCGATGAGCGGCGTCGAAACACGCCGCAGCGTAGCTTTGACATCATACACCGCCTGCGCGGCTTTTGCAACCGTTGCCGCCGGAACGGAGGGTGAAAGTTTTGAATGAACGATTTTTATCAAAAACAAAAATGGAACGTTTTCTGTATTTTGAACCGGTTATTCTGCTGCGGGGCTTGACTTTGGCGTGAAAAATCAATATGCTGGTAAACGGAAATTCAATCTTTAGATAGGAGCGATTTTTGCATGATTCTCGATTGCAGCAAGTATATCGGCCCTTGTAAGTGCGGCCGCGAGCACACCCTGGAGACGAAGAAGGTCGTCGTGGAGTATGACGCGCTCGATCAGTTCGACCAGTATATGGACGAGGTCGGCCTGACCGGCAAGCGCGCTGTCATCTATGACACGAACACGTATAATCTTCCGACGCTCAAGCATGTGCGCGCCGACCAGGAGATCGTCCTCAACGCCGAGGGCCTGCACTCCGAAAAGGGCATGATCGAGGACATGATGCGTCAGCTCGACCATCCGGACGTGATCGTCGCGGTCGGCTCCGGCACGATCATGGACTTCGGCCGCTACCCGGCGTACCAGCTCGGCATCCCGTTCGTCGCTGTGCCGACGCTTGCGAGCTCCGACGGCTTCACGGCCAACATCTGCTCGATCATCATCGACGGTCAGAAAAAGTCCATCCCCATGCAGGCTGCGGCGCTCGTCGTCTGCGACCTGAACGTGGTCTCCGGTGCGCCCCTGTGGCTGACCGTGAGCGGCATTTCGGACATTCTGGCAAAGTACATTTCGCTCGCGGACTGGAAGATCGCGCACCTCGTCTCGGGCGAGTATTATTGCCCCATGGTCGCCGATCTCGCCGAGGAGGCGCTGACCATTATGCGCAAGGCTGCCGATGATATGGCGGCCGGCGGCAAGCCGGACTTTGAGGCCATGACCATGGCGCAGATGATCTCCGGCCTGACCATGCAGCTGCTCAACCACTCCCGCGCTGCGTCCGGCGCCGAGCACCTGATGGCGCACCTTGTGGAGATGAAGCCGCCGCGCTTTGAAAATGCACACGGCATGCACGGCCAGTGCGTTGGTGTGGGCACGTACCTGTGCGCCAAGGAGTACCATTACCTTGCCTCGCTCCCGACGCCGAAGGCCAAGCCCTTCGAGCCCCTGACCCGCGCATGGGTGGACGAGAAATTCGGCCCCCTCGCCGACGGCATCATGAAGGAGAACGAGAACGACGTGCTCGGCACCTTCGATCCGCAGAACGTCGTCGACCACTGGGACGAGATCCGCGCCATCATCGCCGAGATCCCCTCGGCCGAGGAGCTTGCTGCCCTGTGCGAGAAGCTCGGCGCGTTCTACAAGCCCGAGCAGATCGGCATCGACCCAGCTCTGTCGGAGGATATGCTCAGCGTTTCGGCTGCCATCCGCAACCGCCTGACGCTCATCCGCATGCGCCGCGTGCTCGATTTCGGCGAATAATTGCAGATGGAAACCGTATGTGCCCGGAAGCAGCTGCTTCCGGGCGCTTTTCGCTTGTGAAACAGGGCGTATGGTGGTATAATATTCTGATTCTAATTTTGTAAAAGGAGGCCGTGCCATGCCGGATTTTGAAGTCGTTTCGCCCTACGAGCCGTCGGGCGATCAGCCCGAGGCGATCGACGCGCTTGCGCAGGGCGTGGAAAACGGCATTGACGAGCAGGTGCTGCTTGGCGTGACCGGTTCCGGCAAGACGTACACGATGGCCAAGGTCATCGAGCGTGTGCAGCGGCCGACGCTCGTGCTCGCGCATAATAAGATCCTCGCGGCGCAGCTGTGCAGCGAGTTCAAGGAGTTTTTCCCGAACAACGCCGTGGAGTATTTCGTCAGCTACTATGACTACTATCAGCCGGAGGCGTACATCCCGCACACGGACACGTTCATCGAAAAAGACGCCTCCATCAACGACGAGATCGAGCGCCTGCGCCACTCGGCCACGTCGAGCCTGTTTGAGCGGCGGGACGTGATCGTCGTCTCGTCCGTGTCGTGTATCTACGGCCTCGGCGACCCAATCGACTATGCCAACATGGTCATCTCGCTGCGCACCGGTCAGCAGCGTGACCCGGAGGAACTCATGCGCAAGCTCATCGACATCCGCTACGAGCGCAATGACATCGCCTTCGCGCGCAATATGTTCCGCGTCCGCGGCGACACGATCGACATTTTTCCGGCCTATTCGTCCGACCATGCCGTGCGCGTGGAGTTTTTCGGCGACGAGATCGACCGCATCTCGGACATCAACGTCGTCACCGGCGCGCCCATCCGCACGCTCAGCCACGTGGCGATCTATCCCGCGTCGCACTATGTCACGACGCATGAAAAGATGGAGCGCGCCATCGGCGAGATCCGCGCCGAGTGCGATGCGCGCGTGAAAACGTTTGAGCAGCAGGGCAAGCTCCTCGAGGCGCAGCGGATCCGCCAGCGCACGGATTATGACATTGAGATGATGCAGGAGCTCGGCTACTGCTCCGGCATTGAGAACTACTCGCGCATCATCAGCGGCCGCGCCCCCGGCAGCGCGCCGATGACGCTGCTGGACTATTTCCCGAAGGATTTTCTGCTCTTTGTCGACGAGAGCCACGTTACGCTGCCGCAGGTGCGTGCCATGTATCGCGGCGACCGTGCGCGCAAGGACTCGCTCGTCGAGTACGGCTTCCGCCTGCCGAGCGCGTACGATAACCGTCCGCTGAAGTTCGAGGAATTCGAGCAGCGGGTGCATCAGGCCATCTATGTCTCTGCCACGCCGGGCGACTATGAGCGCGAGCACGCGGGGCAGATCGCCGAGCAGATCATCCGGCCGACCGGCCTGCTCGACCCACAGATCTTCGTGCGCCCCATCGAGGGGCAGATCGACGATCTCATCGGCGAGATTAACGCCCGCATCGCCAAAAACGAACGCGCGCTCGTGACCACGCTCACAAAGAAGATGGCCGAGGATCTCTCGGCCTACCTCACGAACGCGGGCATCCGCTGCCGGTATCTGCACCATGACATCGGCGCGATCGAGCGCATGGAGATCATCCGCGACCTGCGCACGGGCGCGTTTGACGTGCTCGTCGGCATCAACCTCCTGCGCGAGGGACTGGATCTGCCGGAGGTGTCGCTCGTGGCGATCCTCGATGCGGACAAGGAGGGCTTTCTGCGCAGCGAGACGAGCCTCATCCAGACGATCGGCCGCGCGGCGCGCAACGCCGAGGGCACGGTCATCATGTACGCGGATAAGGAGACGGCCGCCATGCACGCGGCCATCATGGAGACCAACCGCCGCCGCGCCAAGCAGGCGGCCTACAATCAGGCGCATGGCATCGTGCCCAGGACGATCGTCAAGGGCGTGCGCGAGCTGCTCGAGATCTCCGGCGACGTCGAAGCGCCCAAGCGCGCCGACGGTGTGAAGATGACGGAGGCCGAGCGCCGCGCCGAGATCGCGCGGCTCGAGGCACAGATGAAAAAGGCGGCCGAAATGCTCGAGTACGAGTATGCCGCCGTGCTGCGCGACCGGCTCATTGAGCTGCGCGGCCAGTGACGCGCAAGGAGGACACCTGAATGAAACTCATGATTCTCGACGGCAACAGCATCATCAACCGCGCCTTTTACGGCATCCGGATGCTCAACGCGCCCGACGGCACGCCGACGAACGCGGTCTACGGCTTTCTGAGCACGTTCCGGCGCGTTTTCGACCTGGCGCAGCCGCAGGCGGTGTGTGTCGCGTTTGACGTGCACGCCCCCACGTTCCGCCACGAGCAGTATGCGCTCTACAAGGCGCAGCGCAAGCCCATGCCGGAGGAGCTCGCCGTGCAGATGCCGCTGCTCAAGCAGACACTCGACTATATGGGCGTGCGGCGGCTGGAGCTGGCCGGCTGGGAGGCCGACGACCTGCTCGGCACGGTCGCGCGCCGCTGCGAGGTTGCCGGTTGGACGTGCGACGTTGTCACCGGCGATAAGGACAGCCTGCAGCTCATCACCGACAGCACCCATGTCTTTAATGTCAAGACCCGCATGGGGCAGACGGATACGATCGAATACACGCCCGAGCGCTTTCGTGAAGAGTACGGCTTTGACCCCATCCGCATGATCGACCTCAAGGCGCTCATGGGCGACAGCTCCGACAACATCCCCGGTGTGCCGGGCATCGGCGAAAAGACGGCGAAGGATCTGCTCGTGCGCTTCGGCACGGTGGCGGACATTTACCGCGACCTCGATGCGCTGGACATCAAGCCCGGCGTGCGCAAAAAGCTCACCGAGGGGCGCGAGAGCGCGCAGCTCTCGTTCGACCTTGCCACCATCCGCACGGACGCGCCGATCGACTTTGCGCTCGAGTCGGCCGTCTGGGATCACGACTATCAGCCGGAGCTGTACGACTGGTTCCGGCGGCTCAACTTCACGTCGCTGTCGGAAAAGTGGGGGCTGCAGCCGGCGGACGGTGTAAGCGCACCGTCGAGCGCGCTTCCGGCCGTGGACGTGGCGGACAGCGCCGCGCTGCGCGCGCTTGAGCAGGCGGTCACGGCGGTGCCCTATGTCGCGGTGCTCGCGCCCGACGGGCTCGACACGCTCACGCTCTGCGACGGAAAGGCGTGCTATGCGCTCTCGTGGTCGCAGCTCGGCGATGATTATAACGCATTTTTGCGCCTGCTGTTTTCCGACCGCGCGCGCAAGGTGGGGCACAACATCAAAGACCTCATGCGCGCGCTGCTCGACGAGGGGCTGCCGACGGACGGCTTCGTGTTCGACACGGCGCTGGCGGCCTACCTGCTCGATGCCACGGCCGGAAGCTATGACCTGCCGCGGCTCGCGCAGACATATCTCGGCGAGGAGCTGCCGGATGTGCAGAGCATCTGGGCGCTGCAGCCGGTGCTGCACGAAAAAATGGCCGCACAGGCCATGCTGCCGCTCTACACGGACATTGAGCTGCCGCTGTGCCCGGTGCTGGCGCGCATGGAGCAGGCGGGCTTTCTGGTCGACCGCAAGGCGCTGTACGACTTCGGCGAGAGCCTCACGAGCAGCATCGAGCAGCTCCAGCAGAGCATCTGGGCGCTCGCGGGCGAGCCGTTCAACATCCAGTCGCCGAAGCAGCTTGGCAACGTTCTGTTCGAGCGGCTCATGCTTCCGGCCGGGAAAAAGACCAAGACCGGCTGGAGCACAAACGCCGCCGTGCTCGACAAGCTGCGCGGCAAGCACCCCATCGTCGAGCAGATCCTCGATTACCGCACGCTCACAAAACTCAAGTCCACCTATGCCGACGGGCTGCTCAAGGAGATCTCCGCCGACGGGCGCATCCACACGAACTTCCAGATGACCGTCACAGCGACGGGGCGCCTGTCGTCGACAGAGCCGAACCTGCAGAATATTCCCGTGCGCCGCGAGCTCGGCGCGCAGATCCGCAAGATGTTCGTCGCCTCGCCCGGCAGGGTGCTCGTGGATGCGGACTACAGCCAGATCGAGCTGCGCCTGCTTGCGCACATCGCAAACGATGAGACCATGATCGCCGCCTTCCGCAGCGGGGAGGACATCCACGCCGTCACGGCGTCGCAGGTGTTCGGCGTGCCGCTTGCGGAGGTGACGCCGCTGCAGCGCTCGCACGCGAAGGCCGTCAATTTTGGCATCGTCTACGGCATTTCGGAATTCTCCCTCTCCGAGGATATCGGCGTCACACGCAAGGAAGCGCGGCAGTATATCGACAATTATCTGGCGCATTATGCGGGCGTCCGGTCCTATATGCATGAAATTGTCGAGCAGGCGAAGCGGGATGGCTATGTGACCACGCTCTTTGGCCGCCGCCGTGAGCTGCCGGAGCTCAAAAGCAGCAACTTCAGTATCCGCTCGTTCGGTGAGCGCGTTGCGCTCAACACCCCCATTCAGGGCACGGCAGCGGATATCATCAAGCTGGCCATGATTCGCGTCGACGCGGCGCTCCGAAGGCAGAAGCTCAAGGCGCGGCTCGTTTTGCAGGTGCACGACGAGCTGATCGTCGAGTGCCCGGTCAAGGAAGCGGAGCAGGTCAAAAAAATTGTGACCGCCGAGATGGAAAACGTCGTGCAGCTGAAGGTCCCGCTGCTGGCGGAAGCGAAGTCCGGCGCGAGCTGGTATGAGGCAAAGTAAAGAACATGACGGAACTTACCATAACACCGATGGAGCCGGAGCATCTTGCGCAGATCGCCGCGCTGGAAATTGCCTGCTTTTCTGACCCCTGGCCGGAGTCAATTCTTGTACGTGAGCTGCAGAACCCGCTGAGTCTCTGGCTCTGCGCTGTAGACGGCGATACCGTCGCTGGCTATATTGGCAGCCAAACCGTTCTGGGCGAATCCGATATGATGAACATTGCGGTCCATCCGGATTATCGCCGGAGGGGCGTTGGCCGTGCGCTCGTTCTTGCGCTGTGTAAGGCGCTGAGAAGACAGATGCTGGCGTCGGCCCTGACGCTCGAGGTCCGGGATTCCAACGCGCCCGCAATCGCGCTCTATGACTCGCTCGGCTTTGAGCA
>ERZ825384.2761-NODE-2761-length-17013-cov-3.152730_pt1 | contig 17013 bp, 12 predicted proteins | sample MGYA00519931_ERZ825384 | MGnify/ENA primary metagenome ERZ825384 (study PRJEB31778, sample SAMEA3449200) | human gut metagenome | biome: human gut; feature: human-associated habitat; material: faeces | place: United Kingdom | collected 2010/2012 ...
ATCATTAGGGTATGATTGTGAGTTTATAGGTGGAATGACAAAATTAACGGAACTATGCAATAATAAGCCAGATGTTTCAAATACTATTTTTATTAATTATAATTATGGCTATCCTAGTCAATTTAAACGAGGTCAAAGTCCTATATTATTAGAAATGAACCATGCCAAATACACAGGCTCCGATCCTTTTGTTTCATTATTAGTTAATGATAAATACTGCACAAAAAAAATAGTATCAAAGAATTGCTATAAAACACCTATGAGTTTATTGATTCTAACAAATGATGATACACGTTTCATTAATGAAGAAAATATAAATGTTCCGCTAGTGGTAAAACCAAATTCGGAAGGCTCATCGTTAGGAATTACAAATGACTCGTTGTGTCAAACATACGGTCAAGCAATTGCACAATGCTTAAAATTGCTAGAAGTTTTTCCATCTGTAATTGTTGAAGAATATGTGCCAGGATATGAACTTACTGTGTGGCTCATTGGGAATAAGGACGATTTTGAGTTAATTTGCCCATTATTAGTGTCTGTTAACGAAATATACTATTTTGAATCCAAAATCATAACTATTCATGATAAATCACAACATAATCGTACATATTCTTCCCCACACAATTATTTTTCACAAAAAACAGTAGATGAACTTATAAATATATCTAAACGAATATTTGAAGAGCTTGGAATGAGAGATTATGCCCGATTAGATTTTCGTATTAATGGTTCGGATATATTTTTTATTGAAGCAAACGCTTTGCCGATTTTTAGCAAATCTTCAGAAATAGGTGAAATCTGCAAACTATATAACATAACTTATCAGGAAATCTGCAAGCGTCTTGTCAGCACTATAACTAAAAGATTAATGCCCGAAGCTTATTAGCCATGGTACAAATTTGATAGTTCCATGATATTCCGTCGTATCACCTATAGAATCAGAAGCTATCTTCTCATTACCTATATTTAATTCATCACAAAGTTTGTTATACCTCAATATCTCTTTTTCAAATACATGCTTTTTAGATAAACGTAAATAACCTGCTCCCTCATCATAATCGCCAGTAATTAATGCACTTGTTGCGAGTGAAAATAGAATTTTTCTATGCACACGAAAGTCATTAATAGATGCTAACTGCTTTTGATATTTATCAAATAGATTAGTGCGATACCTTTTTATAGCTTTATCCTTTGAATATAAATAACTATTTACTACAAGCAACCCCATTTCAGCTATGTTTTTGGCATAAAACGATTTTGCGTATAATTGAGCTTCGGAATATAAACTTTTAGCTTCAATTAAGCAATTTTTTTCATCACATTTTGAAAACTTAAACATCTTCAATGCAGCCATATCTAGTAATGGATAGGCCATTTCATGTCGGAAACTCTCTATGTTTGATAATTCTTTATATACATATTCAAACGATGGATTAAAACCAAGGTCCGGTAAATCTGATGAAGAATCATATTTTTCATTTAGCAATAAAATCATACATATATTATGGAGACATTTAATCATTTCAAGTTTTTCATCTAGGTTTTTTGCAAGGTGAAAACCTTTTATTGTTAATTCTAATGATTTTGGATACTCAAATATGTTATTTGCATTCCTATAAAGTTCAACCAATCCCTTGCAAGCCGTTTTTGAATATTTATCTAATATATGCTTATATAATACCCTTGCTTCTAATAAACCTTGCTTATCTTGCTGAGTCATAGCCATAATTTGACGATTAACTGCACTTAAATATTCACTTGTTGATATATGTTCAATCTCCGATGCCCTTTTAAAAATATTAGAAGTATTCTTGTCAAGAGTTAAATGTGACAGATCACCGCATTTCATAAGTAACAAATAGTTTTCTTCAATGTTTTCAAATGAGCCAATAAACTTTTTGGCGCTTTCATAATATCCAAAGTCATATAATAGATTTAAAGTATCGATATTTCTCCATTGATCCAGATGAGTCCAATTATTGCTTATTAAATAATTAAGAAGAATGGCTTTATATTCTCTTGAAATACTAAGTTCAGGGCTCGTCAAAAAGTTATATATATACTCACTGCCACCGGTAATACTATATTCAAGAATTATACTTATTATATTTTCAGGATGCATTTGAATCATGCCTTGCTTTGCAAGTGAAAATAGTCTTAAATATATATACGAAAGGAAGTTGTTTTTCACAAGATTTGTATAGGTGCTTTTTGAAAAATAATCTGACGTTTTATACAAACTTGCAAATGTATGGATATCATACGACACTTCTATAAGATTCTTGTTAATTAAAGCATCTAATGAAGGCTTAATATATTCTTTTGGGTGTTCTAAGATAGATGATATATGGTCTAATGATAAACACATAGGAGTAGCAGCTAACAAAGCTAGTATACTTTTTTCTGTCGAATTTAAACTAATCAAACCAGAAGATAATAAGTTACTGCATGTTTCATAAATAGCTTTCTTTTTTTGTTCGTCAGTATCTAGACCCTCCATCTGACTGATTTCATCGATCAGTTTTAAAATTAGACGTGAATCACCATGAAATGCATTGTATAAATCAGCTGATATATTCGACAAATATCTTTCGTTATTGAAATATATCTTATCCCTTATTAAATCGTAATAAGCTTTTGAATCATCAAAACTAGAAATGTTTACTTCACAATATCTTTCTTGAAAAACTCGTTTAATGCTATCGCTTTCCCAATCTTGATCCATATCACAAATTACGATAACTGCATTGTTATCTCCTGAAAAACTATTTGTTAAAGCTACAAGCCATTCATAAACTTCAATTGAACAAAGATGTATATTATCAAGAACGATGTATCTTAACTCTTTTGACAAAAAGCGACCGACATGTTTTGCAAATGTATTTTTGTCATGGGCTATCTCTGTTTTAACGATCTCTTCAATAATTTGGTCAAGTTTGTTTTGATTTAAATCATTTATGAATCCATCATGAATATACTCTTCTTTGTAATCAATGTTGGCATTCAAGAACTCGGGTAGAAGTTTGTTGGAATACTTTTTTATGATATTGCTAAACTCCCGCCAATATTTTAATTCATAGACGGGTTCGCATATATATAAGTTTGGAGTTTCTCTTAAAACTTCTTTTACAAATGAACTTTTTCCTATTCCTTTATCGCCAATAATGGCAATCCATTCTCGGTGTGGGACACTAATAATTTCATTAAATTTAGATTTTGCAATATCTCTGTCAAAAAACAATAGGGTCACCTCATATAAGCTTTCTCTGTATTTTTCTTTTATTTTTTTCTAATACAATTCGCATATCATGGATCGATTCTATATTCATTAAATTGTAATCAAGCAATATCTTATGAATTTCGTCGGATTTAATGCTAATAAACTTATCATTACAAAACTCATATAATTTAATAGTGCGAAAAGATTTCTTCTTTTTATCTATAATTAGATTGCAATCAGAAAACAGTAATGATTTGGCTGTGATATTGTGAATGCCAATTACTATTCCAGAATTGCTTTTTTCAAGTATATATACATCGACAATATGTAGCTTATGATATAGATATATTGTTATGGCAGGTATAAGAATAATCAGCGTATTAATTATATTAATGACTGTGTTTATCAATTCTAATATTTCTGCTTGGACTTTCATATCAAATATTCCCTCCGATAATTTGTAGTTATCCTTCAATAACTCCCGTCACATATAATACCATATCACACTTTCCTAAAAAAGTAAATCGGCTTTTGAAAACTTTGTAAAAATTCACAAATAGTCTAAATTTGTCGAAACCAAACAACTCTGATATAATATAAGGTAGGTTTAAAAGCAATTTTATTCGCAAGCCTTTGTGCTTTTTGTGAATGTTGACCAAATTGTTTTGCCTTATAAAATTTTAAGGAGCTGTTTTTATGTTTGAATATAGACCTTTTGTAGACCAATTTCTCGATTACTGCCGTTACCATAAAAAGCTTAGCGACAAAACTGTTCGTGCATACAAAATTGACCTTTCGCAGTATGTGCTGTTTTCAGATACGCTTTCCAAACAAGCATTGTGGGATTACATAGAGTGCCTGAATAAAAAGTACAAGCCGAAAACTGTTAAGCGTAAGCTTGCTACTCTAAAAGCTTTTATCCACTTTCTTTTGCTGCAAGACTACATAGAATTTAACCCATTTGATAAGCTAGAAACTTCGATCAGAGAGCCTGTGCTGCTGCCCAAAACGATACCTCTCGACGTGATCGCTAAGATAATTTCCTTTTCTTATCAGCAGATAGGTTCAGCCCAAAGTGCTTACCAAATGAAATGTGCCGTCAGAAATGCCGCTGTGATTGAATTGCTTTTTGCTACAGGTGCAAGGATAGCTGAGATATGTACTCTTAAACCGGAAAATGTTGATCTTTTAGGACGCTCCGTTAAGTTCTACGGCAAAGGTTCAAAAGAACGCCTTATATCCGTGGAAAATATGGCTGTTCTCAGTATACTTAAAAGGTACAGACTGCTTTTTGAAGATAAGATCGCCGTGTCAGGGTACTTCTTCGTCAATAAGCTCGGCAGAAGAATGACAGAGCAGTCCGTAAGAAATATGCTGAGTTCCTATTGCAGACAATGCGGTGTTGAAATGCACATAACGCCCCATATGTTCCGTCACTCGTTTGCGACTCTGCTTTTGGAAGAGGACGTGGACATTCGTTACATACAAAGAATGTTGGGTCACAGTTCAATAACCACGACTCAGATCTATACTCACGTCACATCGTCAAAGCAAAAAGAGATCTTAAAGACCAAGCACCCAAGAAACAAAATGGATTTTCAGTGATATGTTACAACCAATAATATTATATCATATAAGAATACATCGTGCTGTGAAATGTCAAAATTATTTGGTGAAATGTAGTGAAATGTAACTTTGTGGTGCTTATTATCATAAGGAAGGTGTAAAATGTCGCAGCTTATCGTTACGAGCCGTTATCTGAAAAGCGGAAATCAGAAGAATAAAACAAAACGCAGAAACTATACAAAGTACATTGCTACCCGTGAAACTGTCGAGATACGAAGTCAAAAATTTGTTGACAGAAATGCCAATGCAACTAAAAATCAAGAAAAGCTTATTAACGACCTAATAAATGACTTTCCTGAATCAAAAAGATACCTTGAGTATGAGGACTATGAAAGGAAACCGACCATTGAGAATGCCGGTGAATTGATAAGCACGATAGTAGAACGCAATGCAGACGTGGTTGGAAACCGACAGAATTTTGTCGGGTATATGGCTATGCGTCCGGGCGTTGAAAAGAGAGGTTCGCACGGTTTGTTTAACGAAAGGGACGAGCCTATAATTCTGAATCAAGCGGCAAATGAGATAGCTGAACATAAAGGCAATGTTTAGTCACACGTTGTTTCACTTCGCCGTGAAGATGCTGTAAGGCTTGGCTTTGATAATTCAGACGCCTGGCGTGAGCTTGTCAAAAGGCATATTTCAAATATTGCCAAAACACAGAATATCCCACTTTGTAATTTGAAGTGGTACGCCGCTTACCACGATACTACTCATCATCCTCATATCCATTTGCTTGTTTATTCAACAAATCCAAAGCAAGGATTTCTGACAAAGGCGGGTATAGATAAGATACGTTCAGCATTTGCAAACGATATTTTTCATGACGATCTGCAAAGCATTTATCAGGAACAGACAGTAAGCCGTGATGAATTGAAAGCGGTTTCCAAAAACAAATTTGAAAGCATTGTAAATATGATCGCAAGTAATGAGCATACAGATCCACAGCTTGAAGAACTTATCAGAAAACTATATATCCAATTACAGAATGTGAAAGGCAAAAAAGTTTATGGCTATCTTCCAATGGAGATAAAGGAAACCGTCAATAAAATATTTTCAGAGCTTGCAAAAGATGAAAATATACAACAGCTCTATGAAAAATGGTGCAACTTGGAGCGTTTAAAATACAAGACCTATACGCAAAAGGAAAAAGAACTGCCTGCACTTACCGACAATAAGGTATTTCAGCCTGTGCGTAATATGATAATCAAAACCGTGCTTGATGGATTGGAACAGCTGACAGAGGAGAAAGCTGTCGAGTGGTTTACAAAGTCTGCCGACAGCGGCAATGAATATACTCAGAATATACTTGATAATATGGAACAGTTTGAAAATGTCTTGCTTGCAAATACGATCTTTGGTCTGTTTGCAAATCTCAGTAAGTGTATTGAAGATGATTATATGCAGAAGTATAATCAATGCAGGAGGCATGTTGACAGCAAGCTCAGAAGAATAATTGATATGAAGAAAAGAGCGTTGGGAGTTAAGGAAGAACAAGATATTAAAATGCAATAAACGCCTGCTCGAAGATATTGAACAGATGTTTATTTGTTACATTTTTAAAACTACATTCAAATAAAATATCCCATTTTTACAAACAACTTCCATTGTTCCGCAATGCTTCTCCGCCACAGCTTGTATGTTTTTCAAACCGAAACCGTGCCGCTCGGTATCTTTTTTCGAAGAAACAAAGCTACCCTTATTAACTGATAGATCACCCGAAAAAGGATTGCTCACGGATATAAGCTGATGATTCTGTCTTATGTTCAGAACCACATTTATCACTTTTTCTCCGTCAAAATTCCGGCAGGCTTCAACAGCATTGTCGAGTGCGTTTGAAAAAATTATACAGAGGTCTACAGGCTCAAATTCAGTCGTGAATAATCCGTCGGCCTTGACCTTTATGCCGTATTGCTTTGCGTATTCGGCTTTTTCGGCAAGAATGGAATCCAGAATATCGCTTCCCGTTTCATACGGTTTTTCAAAAATGATTTTTGATTCCGACAGCTTGTTTATATACTCCAAAGCCTCGGCTTTTTTGCCGGCGTTTATCAAGAAAGAGAGGCAATGCATATGATTTATGTAGTCGTGCCGAAAAGAATGATACTCGCTTTTCAGTTCTTTCAATGAATTATAATGAGCAAGCTGAGTTTGGATCTGTTTTTCAAGCAGATTAGAAGTGTCTTCAAAATACTGTTTTGACATATTGTTTATCAGAAGCAGAATCATGATCACAAAAATTATGAACATCAGAATTATAAGAAACAAAGCCAAAACATTTGTTATAATTATTACTCCCTGCGTAGTGTATTTAATCAGTGAAACAATGGCATCTAAAATAAATATACAGCTTAAAATTAATATGCAAATTGCTCTTGACAATTTATTTAAAGCGAATTTTATTCTTTCTATTATACTTCTATTCAAAATAAAATTTAAAAATAATAAAATTAGCGTTTCAAAAATTAATGAAGAAATTTTATTGCATAATTTAATATCAATATTCATAGAAAATATATGAAGAACGCAAAAAACACAGCTTTGAAACAACGAATCCAAAGAACAAATCAACAGTGGACAATATATCGAGGAAAATGTAATTCTTTTAATTATACCTACTGAAACAATCCATAGCCGTAAGTAGTAACCAATTAAAAGTATACTCATTAAAGCCTTGTTAGGTGGTTTAAAAAATTTAATAAACAAAATGGAATATGCAATGTAAAAAAACACAAGTGCAATTGCTTTGATAGATTTTATTTTTACTGATCCGGCTCTCTCAGTAATTTGCAGCGTTATAGTATTGAACAGCAAAAACAGATCTGATATTATAAAAATTATAAGTAATATGACAGCATTCATAATTTATAAGTTCCTAAGTTATATCTTAATATGTAGCTTTGGAAAGCTGATTTAAATTCTGCGGCATATGTTTTTCCGATAGAACCACATTCTCCGTTATCAAAATAAATTGTACTGTTGTCGTAATTTTTTATGTGTTTAAAACTTGCGATGCAGGATTTATGAGTACGAAAAAACAAGTCGCCCGGCAGTTCTTTTTCGATCTCATGAAGGCATTTGCAGACTTCAAAGGTATCTGAAACGGTTCGTATTATTGAGTGCTTTCTGCTTCCCTCAACGTAAATAATTTCAGAAAGCCGGACCTTCCAAGTCCCGTCGTTTGTTTTAAGCACAAAATATTCGTCAAGATCTATCGATTCAAGATAGTCGTCCAAAGCTTTGAAAAGTTCCGCTTTGACAACCGGCTTGACCAAAAATCTGAACGTATCGACTTCAAAGCTTTGAAAAACAATCCTCGGAAAACTCGTCAGAAAAATGATGGTTATGTTTTTGTTATTGTTTCTGATACGCCGAGCTGTTTCCAAACCGTCAAGATCATCCATCTGGTAGTCCATAAATATAAGGTCAAAAGGTAAGCTGCTTGCCAGAAAGTCTCGTCCGCTGCAAAAGTGTTCGGTTGTAATAGGTTCATTTTTCAGCCTTGAATATTCGTTCAGCAGTTCAAAAATTTCTTTATATAAAATCTTTTCATCGTCGCATATAGCAATTCGCATATATATCACCTTAGTATATTTTAGCACAAAATTTAACAAAAAGCAATACTTTACCAACTGATTTTTCCGTTTGTTCCTATTTTTATACCGTTTGTCCGCTATCTATAGATTCCTTTCACCCCCAAAATTATAATAATAGCAATCTTAAATTTGCGAGGTGAAGTTTTATGTGGAATTACATTTGGGAAATTATTTTTGGATAAGGACGGCGTTCTGTGGATATTATTGAAAATCAGTATTTGTCTGTGGACGGTCTACTGTCATATAAAACCCGATCAACATACAGTAAACTTGAAAAGCTTATCCGTCATATCGCCGATAGTCTTGAATACTTGAACAATAAACAAAACGGAAATATTATCTTCTCATTAAGAGAAAATCCGGGTGCGGAGGATGACAAAGTTATTGACTTGGAATTTTTAGTACCTGTGGAAAAGGCGTTTGAAAGCAATGAGTTTTATGTATTCAAACCAAAGTTAAGAATTGAAAATGCGCTTAAGGTTCGTCATGTGGGCGCTTACAGCGATTTGTATCGTACAAAAAACGCTATGCAGGCGTACATTTTAGAAAACGGATTCAGTCCAATAACGGATTTTTACTATTCGGTAATATGCAACGATACGGTGGGTATGGTAGATATCTACGTGGGCATTAACGGAAATATTGTTTAAAGGTAAAACGAACTCACAAAAATGAGTTCGTTTTTTCGTTTACCTTATGCGCAAAGCAGAACCCGTTTAATATACAAATCTATAAAATGTATGCGTTTTGATAAAAGTATGCTGTTCGTTCCGTTTTTTATACCGTTTGTCCGTTATCCGTTGAAATTCTACATAATTCGGAATATAATGACTTGTTTCATAAGGCAACACCGCACAACTATTGTGTGCGGATAACGCAGAAAATTTTTCGTTAGATTGTATAGAAACGACGCAGGAATACTTGCGTCTTTCAAGGAGTTTCTGTACAAGATAACGGAAAATTGGCAAGTTAGATTGGCAAGTTAGACGTACACAAAGCCGTTAGGCGGTAGTTGTGCGGTGCTGCCTTAATAATTATAAAAGGGAGTATCGAAATGATAACAGAAACAATTGATTACAAGGTTCATCCCCCATAAGACAGTTAAAGCTTTATTATACGAGGTAAAAACAAGTGATAATCAAATTCAGAAAGAGGTTGGAAAATGAATTCAAAAATCAAACGATTAATTTCGGGCATGACGGCATTTGCGTTGTCTGCAACGATGCTTGCGTCGTTCCCTGCCTTTGCCGATGAACCCGAACGCTATCCGTATACGCTTTTTGCAGGCTCGGATAAAGACGGAGCAATCACGATCAATACGGTGTGGGGCGGTTGCATAAACGGAAATATCGCCACAAACGGCACGATCAATTCGGATGAGAATATAAATTTCAATGGAAATAAGTATGAGAATGCCAAAATTGAAACGATAAATATCAGCCAAAAACTTAGAGATGAGTATTTCAGCAGTGAAGATATTTCTCGCTTTGCCGAAGATTATGAACTTTCCGAAATGAACATAAATCTTAAAATTCCTCTTGATGTTCAGGGTGATATCAATCTTTCGGGAAATGTAAATTCTAACACTGAAATTTTCGCATTAGAGAATATAAAGCTTAACGGTGAGTCTTTGAACGCCAATAATTCTGTGATATATTCTCAGCTCGGAGATGTGGATATCGACTTTTCCAATGTGAATTTCAGCGGTCTGATCTATGCTCCGAACGGCGATGTTGAGATTTCGGGACAAGGAATAAATTTAAATAATGTTGTGATTATTGCTGATGCGATTACGCTTGACGGACAGTACATAAACATAAACTACAGCAGTAGTTTTGCTGAGAGTGTGGGTGCTCAGTCAGAAAATAACAATGATTCTTCCGGTGAAAGCAGTTCACGGGTTGATGATAATTCATCGGAAACCGAAAACTCGCAGATTGAGGAAAGTTCATCTGTAACGGACAGCTCGGAATCTGACGATACTTCTTCAGATGAAGATTCTTCTATAATTGACAGTTCTCAGGCAGACGAAAGTTCTTCTGTATCCGACAGCTCAAGTATTGACGATTCTTCCAAGCCAGATGATTCAAGTTCCGAAGATACCGATATGCTCGATGATGACGGTGACGGATTGGTTAACGCTTACGAGAAAATGCTTGGCACGGACAAGGATAATCCCGATACGGACGGCGACGGTTTAACCGATTGGCAGGAAGTTGTCTTTACAGGCACTGATCCTTTAAAGTTCGATTCCGTGACAGAGGGGATCTCCGATGCAAAGGCTGATTCCGATGGTGACGGTCTGTCCAATGCAAAGGAAATTGAACTTGGCACAAATTCTCAGAACGTTGATACTGACAGCGATGGACTTTCAGATTACGACGAGATAAACGTTTACGGAACAAATCCGATAAAAAAGGATACCGACGATGATGGTATCGAGGACTGGGATGAAGTAAAACTCGGACTTGATCCGAAAAGCAGTGCAAGTGACGGAACAACTCCGGATTCAGAACGCACTTTTTCACAGCATATCGATGCCGAAGCTGAAAATTTTAAGGAAATAAACACAGATGATAATCCGTTTGATGTTTCCATGGACATAACGGCGGCGGGTTCGGCAATAAGCAACCTTAAGTCTTACGAAAGCGGATATTCCAATGCGATAAAAAGCGATATGACACTTGGAATAACTCCCGAATTTACATATTCCGAAGGGCTTAAAGTAGAAGATGTTACTATTAATTTTGCACTCAAGTCCGAAGCCGTAAACGAAGCAAATGAAAATAACGATTCTGTAAACGATAATTTAAAGGGTCTGAAACGTTACAGCGTTTTTAAATATTTTGAAGATATCGATATGCTTTTGCCAATTGAAACTTCGTATGACGAAAGCAATAACATACTTTCCGTCCATGTTGACGAGCTTGGAACATACTGCGTAATGGATATGCAGCAGTGGTTTAAGCAGCTGGGTGTTGACACGAGTAAAACTGTTCAGCCAAAAGCTCCCGCAAGAAAAATGATGTCGGTCAAAAAAGCTGTTGCCGAAATCCCGGATCAAGAAGCTACTCCAAACATTGATGTTGTTTTTAATGTATTTTTGTACAACGGAGCACCTCAGCGTATTGCAGATGAAATAATTACGACAGGCGAAAAATTATTTGAGGAATACGGCGACGGTGGAAATGTTCATATTTATGTGGTAAGCTATTTAGGTGGGGCAACTAAAGTTCCTAATGAAGAAAGACGCTATGCTACAAATTTATCTGAGCTTGAAGAAATGATTTCGAGAATTCCTCGAAAACAGACTTCAGGAGCGACAATGATCGAAGATTCAGTTACAAGGTTTTTGAGAGAAAATGAACTTCGTAATGATGCCGATAAATATTACGTCTCCGTCCAGGGCAGCGTGGTCGAATCCAAGCGCTTGCAAAGTTTAAGCGAAAGATTTGTAAGAGAAAATATAACTGCGATTGTTGTTACAAATCATTTATTGGACGACACAAAAATGATTGCCGATATGACGGGTGGACTGTATTACGACGAAAATATTTGTATGTACGGCGAGCCTGTTGCTGATTATATAATAACGTTCCATAAGATGAAAGGCGACGGCAAAGTTTACAGAACTATTTTGCTGACAGGCTGGAAAGTTGTTGCTTTAGATGCCGACATAACAAAAGAATACAAACAAATAGCCGACAGAGGTGTTACCGACGAGGATCGTCTTAAATATGCCGACCAAGACAATGACGGACTTCTTGATCTTGAAGAACTCAGATATACTTACGGCGAAAATCAAATAATACGCTGGGACAAAGACGGTAAGGTTGTTTTACCTACGTTTCAAGATTGTTTTAATTTCTTCTCCGATAAATCCTACATGATTAATCCTCTTGCACAATATGCTTCAATGGATCTATCAGCATTTGATGAATGGAGAATACTCCCGATTAAATCCGATCCTTGTTCTTATGATTCCGATAATGACGGACTTGATGACGCATTGGAATTGGAGGTAGGCACTAAGGTATTATCGACAGATACCGACGAAGACAGATTAGACGACGGAATAGAAGTACTTGAAATGTATGATCCTCTCAATTCCAATCCTGACGGAGATTCGTATGATGATTTAGAGGAATACAGATACGGCACAAGTCCCTATACCTATGACCTTGACTATGAAGAATGGCATTGTGAATTTTTAATTGGATTTTTCGGCGGAGATTTTGTAGAAGCCGAATATATTCCTACAATGTTGGGTCAGATAACAAGCGGATTTGTACCCGTAGTTGCCGACTTAAGAGATACTATTGCCAATATTTCGAAAAGGCAGTGGGGCTCTGCTGCATTAAGCGCTTTAGGGTTGATTCCGGCAGCAGGCGATGCAGCAAAGATAGCCGGAAATGTAGGTCAATTTATTACCAAGCACGCTAAAGATGCGTCCAGCGTGGTATCGGCTGTAGTTCTTGGAGCAAAAGAAGCGCCCGATGTTTTGAAACACTTACCGAGCGGAACTTTGGATGATCTTGAAAAAGGAATATCCAAGGTAAAGAATATGTCCAAAACTGATTGCAAAGGGATCAAAAATGCCGGCGAAGCTATAGGAAAGAATTTTGACGAACTTTTAAGTCCTGAAGTCAAAAAGGCAGAAGAACTTGCTTCCAGAGTAGGAAAACACGGCGATGATTTCGCTAAGATAGCAAATAAATGCGGCGACGCAGCAGCTGAAGCCGTAAAAAAACTTTCACCGGAAGATGCAAGCGAGTTTCTGAAAGTATTCACCAAGCAAACCGGTAATGTTGACTTCTTTAAAGCATTAAAGAACAGCGTTGATCCTGAAAAGGCTGTAAAATTTTTAGCTGATTACGGCGAAGATGCGGCTGAGATATTCGGTAAGTACGGCGATAATGTTGTTGAAGCTGTTACTAAATGTGATGCACCTTATAAAGCTATTGCAATTATCAAGCATGGCGGCGAGCAATACGGTGAACTAGCGGCTCAGGCTATCAAAAAATCCGGAGATAAAGCCGTCGAGGCACTTACTAAGGTTCCAAGTAAGAAATGTGCGGAGCTTATTGCTGAGTATGGCGATGATGCCACCGGTGTAATAAAAAGTTTTGGCAAAGATGCAGTTACTGCAATAGATAATTGTACAAATAAATCAAAAGCTATTGACTTTATTAAACAGGCAACGGGAAATTATGGTAAAAATGCTGTTGATTTAGTAAATAAGCATGGCGAAAAAGCAATTGATGCTGTCATGAATATTACAACAAAAACCAATCAAAAAAAATGTGTTGAGTATATTCTTGACTATGGAGATGATGCTACAGAAATATTCACCAAATATGGTGATGACGCTTGTAAAGGTTTGAACCAATGTACTGACAAAGCAGCTGCTATAAACATAATAAAAGAAAATGGCGGTGCTTCAGCACGTTATTTAGAAAGAAATTCTGATGAAGGTGTCGAGAGATTTTTATATGGAAAATACGGAGTATACGAAAATGTTGCACCGTTACCTGATGATTTTCCTTGTATAAATGCTAAATATGCGGATTCAATTCATCCTGATAGTGGTGTGCCTTATGTAAGGAAACAAGTTACAATTGGTGGAAAAACATCTGAGGTTGTTGTACCGAAATTTAATAGTGAGTTTGATACTATGTTACCTGATGATATGCTTAAATCTTCAGATAAAGCGCAGTTTAAAGAATGCAACTTACAATTAAATGAAGCTATATCCAAGGATCCTATTTTAAAAAGTAAATTTAATGATGCTCAGTTAGAACAAATAGCTAATGGAGAAAACCCAGATGGTTTCACTTGGCATCATAATGAAGAAGTGGGAAAAATGCAATTGGTGGACTTTGGGGCGCACGGAAAGTCTTCCCACACTGGTGGCCGAGCAATGTGGGGCGGCGGACAAGACGCAAGATAAAACAGGAGGTTATTAAATATGAATTGGAGATGGGTAAAACCTTTAGAATCGGAAGATCTGATTAAAGAATATGAGGAAAATATTGGGTATACCTTTCCTAATGAGTACAAAGAAGTTGTAAAGAACTATAATGGTGCTCGTCCTGAATTTAAAGAATTCAAATCGAAACAGGGCAGAAGAAAAAAAGCACGGGTATTTGAGTTTTTGTTTTCTTTTAATAAATACGATAAATGGAGCATATGGGGATTAAATAACTGGAAAGGAGATATGAGAGATTGGAATATTGACGGTAAAATAGAGAACATGGTTGGTTTTGCTGGCGATCCGTTTGGAAATCTTATTTGTTTTGATAAGACCAACGGTCACATAGTTTTCGTTGATCACGAGACTCTCAACATTGAGCCTGTTGCAGACAGCTTCACGGAGTTTATAAACAGTTTAAGGAAAAGCTAAATACACACAATTCAGCTAAAATAATTAAGGAGCGAGACCTTCTCGCTCCTTTTTTGTGTTCAGCGATTTAAACAAGCTTAAAGTAATTCATAACAACTGCCGGGTAGATGTATCGTGTTGGCTTTGATCCAATATTTCTTTACAAACCGCTGAAAAAATGATATACTATATACAATAATTCTATTGGTATTAAAACAACAGCGGAGAATAATATGATCAGAATAATGTTTGTCTGTCATGGGAACATCTGTCGTTCGCCAATGGCAGAGTTTATCATGAAGGACCTTGTGAGAAAAGAAAATCTTACATCGCAGTTTGTGATTGCATCAAGTGCAACAAGTACGGAGGAGATCGGCAATCCGGTTTATCCTCCTGCGAGAGCGGAGCTGAAACGTCATAATGTGTACTGTGATGACAATAAATATGCCGTTCAGCTTAAAAAGAGCGACTACGATAAATATGACGTGTTCGTGGTTATGGACTCTAACAATGTGCGAAATATCCGACGCATTTTTAAGAACGATCCCGAAAACAAAATACACAAGTTGCTTGAATATGCAGGCAGAGACAACGATGTTTCTGACCCTTGGTACAGCAGACGGTTTGACACAGCATTTGCGGATATTTACGAAGGGTGTTCCGCCCTGTTAAAAAACTAACGGAGAACAAAAATGTCTGAAAAAACCTACATTGCCATAGATTTAAAATCGTTCTACGCTTCGGTAGAATGTGCCGAACGGGGACTTGACCCTATGATCACAAACCTCGTGGTAGCCGACGAAAGCCGCACAGAAAAAACGATCTGCCTTGCCGTTTCCCCGTCGTTGAAAGCATACGGCATACCCGGACGTGCAAGACTTTTTGAGGTCATACAGAAAGTAAAGCAAGTGAATAATCAGCGTCAAAGGGAATGCAGAGGCTTTCTGTTAGGCGAATCCTATGACGATAACGAACTGAAAATGGATAAGTCACTTGCGGTTTCATATATCGTTGCACCTCCGCAGATGGCACACTATATGGAAGTCAGTACGCAGATATACAACATCTATCTGCGATATATTGCTCCCGAAGATATCCACGTTTATTCAATAGACGAAGTTTTCATTGACGCAACAGGTTATCTGAGCACTTACGATATGACGGCAAGAGAGCTGACAATGAAGCTGATTCGGGAGGTGCTTCAGGAAACGGGAATAACCGCCACCGCAGGCATTGGAACAAATATGTATCTTGCCAAGATCGCAATGGACATTGTGGCAAAGCATATCCCTGCCGATGAAAATGGAGTAAGAATCGCAGAGCTTGACGAAATGTCCTACCGCAGGCAGCTATGGTCGCACCGTCCGCTGACGGACTTCTGGCGGGTGGGAAACGGCTATGCCAAAAAGCTTGAAGAACGCTATATGTTTACAATGGGAGATATTGCAGAGTGTTCAATATACAATGAGGACTTGCTGTACAAGCTGTTCGGAGTAAATGCCGAGCTGCTTATCGACCACGCATGGGGCTGGGAGCCTTGCACTATTGCGGATATAAAGGCGTACAAGCCCGAAAACAACAGTATCAGCTCGGGACAGGTTCTGCAATACCCATACAGCTTTGAAAAAGGCAGGCTTATCGTCCGTGAAATGACCGATCTGCTTGTGCTTGATCTGGTGGACAAGGGGCTGGTGACAGATCAGATGGTTCTGACGGTTGGTTACGATCACGAGGGCGTTCCCGACAACTACAAGGGTACGGTAAGTAAAGACCGTTACGGACGGAAAATTCCGAAATCGGCTCACGGCTCAATAAATATCGGAAGGTTCACTTCGTCTACTAAATTAATTCTTGATAAGGTTTCGGAGTTGTATGACAAAATAGTTGACAAAAGTCTTATGGTGCGGAGAATGTATGTGGTTGCAAATCATGTTGTCCCCGAACAATCCATAGCTGACGAAGAAAGCTATGAACAGCTTGACCTGTTTACGGATTATGCGGCTCTTGAAAAACAGAGGGAAGAAGAAAGTAAGCGGCTTGAACGTGAGGAGAATATGCAGAAAGCCATGCTGAAAATCAAAAAGAAGTACGGCAAGAACGCTATTCTGAAAGGTATGAACTTTGAGGAGGGCGCTACGACGATCGAGCGCAACGGTCAGGTCGGAGGGCATAAGGCGTGAAAATATTTAAGT
>ERZ825384.2774-NODE-2774-length-16935-cov-3.618957_pt1 | contig 16935 bp, 16 predicted proteins | sample MGYA00519931_ERZ825384 | MGnify/ENA primary metagenome ERZ825384 (study PRJEB31778, sample SAMEA3449200) | human gut metagenome | biome: human gut; feature: human-associated habitat; material: faeces | place: United Kingdom | collected 2010/2012 ...
GACTTGTAATGTTGTCTTTCACGAAGCAAATTCAACACAGGACTTTTCAGTTTCAGATAAGCAAACAACACAGATATTACGGAAAAGGCAATCGTCGGCGCACCAACCAAGGCGAATGTCAACAACGGATGAAATTGCACTTTGAGTTCTGGAATTAGAGTTTGTAAGCTCGGAGCTTGTTTTTGATAAAATGTCGGAAGGTAAAAATACCCGACAACAAATCCAATGGTACTGCCAACAAATACAGAAAGCCCGAATACCCAAAAATGCCTTGCAATTTTAATATTGGAGTAGCCGAGTGCCTTGAGAATGCCAAGCTCCTTTCCGTGTGTACCGATATAGTTTTTAACATAGAACAACAGCATTACGACGGAAGTAGCAATCAGACAGCCGCCCGAAACGGCGGCAATCACTTTGCCCATAAGTACCTGTGCGTTATACATCGCCATTCCCGCTTCTGTTGTTATCACATCCTTTATTGCCGCAAGGTCGATATTGTAGCTCAGAAACAGCGTACAGACAAAAACGGCACAACAAGCAATAATCGTTATCCCGAACAGCTTAGCAGTATCCTTTAATCTAATTACCATAGCGTTACCACCCAATCTCATAAGCGGATTTCTGCACAGTGTTTACATAGATTTCAGCAATTTCACCGCTGTTCATTCTGATAACCGTATTTGCCATTTCCGCAATATTGGCGTTGTGCGTTACCATTACAATCGTAAAACCGTATTCGGTATGTAACTTACAGATATAATCAAGTACCTGCCGTCCTGTCTTTTCGTCGAGTGCGCCTGTCGGCTCGTCCAGAAACAAAACCTTCGGCTTTTTGGCAAGCGCACGGGCGACCGATACTCTCTGCTGTTCACCGCCCGAAAGCTCGGAAGGATATTTGGCGGCTTTCGCTTCAAGCCCCACCGCCTTTATGATTTCTCTGTAATCGGTGTTTCCCGCAAGATCTGCGCCCATACGGACATTTTTATCAACGGTCATATCGGGAAGAAGATAATACTGCTGAAAGATAAACCCGATATTTTCCTTGCGGAATTTGGTCAGCGCTTTATCGGAAAGCTCCGCAATATTCAAGCCGTCGTATTCAATACTTCCGCCGTCAACCCTTTCAAGCCCCGACAGACAATTCAGCAGTGTCGATTTTCCAGACCCCGACGCCCCTAAAATCACGGCAAAATCACCATCCGAAATTTGCAGGTCAATGCCTTTCAATATATCGGCTTTGCTTTCACCAAAGCCGTAAGACTTAGTAACACCCTTTGCTTCAATCATTGCGGATACCTCCGTTTTCGTAACGATGCTTTAATCCCTCGTACACATCAGTCAAAGCTCGGCTTGCAAGCGTCTCATCCCACTCATAGAAACCCGTTGCGATCATTGACGCAATGCCGTGTGTGTATGCCCACATTTCAAGATAAAAAAATCTTGCTGCTTCCTTGTCGATGTTGACCTGCTTGGCGATCAGCCCGATCAGCGCTTCCATTTGCTCCCCCGAACGGTCACGCATAAAGAGCAACTTGAACAGCTCTTTTTCTTCTTTTGCAAAGCGGATATACGCCATTCCGCTCGCTTTATACGGAACATACCTCCCGCTTTTTATTTCTTCTTCCCGAAAGGATTGATAAAGTTTATTCGCCGCACCGATAATTCCTTTCTGCACATCCGCCATATTCTCAAAATGGCTGAAAATCGGGCGGGAAGTCGTGCCGAGTCTATCACCGAGCGACCGTGCCGAAACAGCGGAAAATCCTTTCTCTCGTGTCAGCTCGATTGCGGCATCAAGCACCTGTTCTTTTGTAAACATATAGCTTCGGGGCATAACCGTACTCCTTTTCTTTGTGAATACATCCGTAGCGTTACGAGTGTATTTTTATTATAGCGTAGGAGTAGAGGAAATGCAATAGGTTCCTCAAAAGAGTCTTAAACAGCCAAGCCTCTTTTCTGTAAAATATATAGGATACGATTTTACAGACACAAGGTGGTGAGCTTATGGACGAAAGAAACAATAGTTATGTAAGGCAAAAGAGCAAACAGAGGAAAGAAAACCTCTGTTTCTTCTTTGCCATTTTTTAATATGACGGGACACCATACCCAAGGATCTCATAATACCCTACGGGATATTGGTTCTGTCGGCAGCTATCGCCGGAATTTCCTTTAACTGTGCCGCTATATTCATCCTTTTCTGCTGTAATCTCCTTAGAGTAGGCTTTTCAAGGAGGCTCACGGTGGACCGGGGCTGGGCCCACCGTTTGGGCATACCACCCCCTTGGCGTAAAATTTCAGTTTCAGAGAATATAATAGCGATTGGAAGTCGCACTGCCGTTTTCACGGTAGTGCGGCTCCTTTCGTATGAGGGATGCTTTTTCCAGATCCCGAATAGCTCGCTTTACGGTGCTGCGGGACAGCGACAGATCCGCAGCGATCGTTTTGATCCCCGGCCATGCTTTCCGCTCCTTATCCATCCGGTCATGCAGATAGAGATACACCAGCTTGGCCCGGTGCGGCAGCTCGCCGTTTTCATATAGCTTCTGAAAATAGGACATTGGACCACCGCCTTATCCTGTCCGAAGAGGCTTTGGCGTTTTCGTCTGCTCTGCGATATGATCCAGCTCCTGCTCCGGTGTCGCCTCTACCGGCTCGGTCATGGTCGGGCCACCGGACGCTGCCGTGCGTGGCTTAGATGGTGTTCTTCTTTCCTGCGGGAACTGATCCGTAATGGCATGGATCAGCCTTTCACGGGAGATATACTGCACCCGTCGAGCGCCCCGATCCTCCACGGTATAGGCTTGGCTCGGAAAAGAGATGCCCCATTTCATAAACAGCTTGAGCCGGGAGACAAAGGGGTGCGCACCGGTTTTCATCACAATGAAGGAGCCTTTCTTCATGCTTTTCAGTTCATCCGCCGTCATAAGAGGCCGCTCCGTCATTTGCAGACTCTGGGACGGATCGTTTTTGCTCCGGGATACGGAGCCGGTCATGACCGTGCGGGAGCCAAGCGCCTTGGAGATGACCTCCGCCGTTTCACTGGAGGGCGCAAAGCCGCCCGCAATGGCGCGCACCGCCGCATCGTCAAGCGTTACCGGTTCATTCTCCACGCCAGCGAGCGCCACACCGCGCACGTCGCTGCCGTTCTGCAGTTTGCTGAGGTCCATATTCCGTTCCTCCCGGAAAAAGTATTATCGCGTTCATTTTACCGCGCCGCACGGCTCTTTGCAAGTGCGCCCTGATTGCATTTGCGCCGTAGCTGTGGTATGGTAAGCGGTAAGAAAACGTTGGGGGATACGATGAAAGAGAAGCTCAAAAGCATTCTGCGCACGGTTTGGTCGTGGCGGCGGTGGCCGTATCTGCTCTGGCTGCGCCGGAGAGTGAAAAACCGCCGGTTTCTCCTTATTGCAAGCGACTGCAACGGCGGACTGCTGCTGCACGATCTTGGGATGCAGTTTACCATGCCCACAGTCAATATGGCGTTCCACCGGTTTGAAAAGCTGTGCACGCATCTGGACGAATATCTTGCCATGACGCCCGTCCCCATGGACGCGCCGGAGCGGAGCTACCCGATGTTCACACTCGGCGAGGCGGTCATCGAGGGCACGCACTACAAAAGCCGCGAGGAATTTCTCGCCGCCTGGGAGCGCCGTCTGCAGCGCTTCAACGCCTGCCGTGCGCAGGGATATGAGATCCTGCTCATGGCGGACGAAACGAGCCTTTCCAAAAACGGCGGGCTGGCGGAGTATCTCGCCGCGCCGTACCGGAAGATCTGCTTTACAAACGATCCGGCCAAGACCGGGAAGGAGTTCGTGTACATCCCCGACCGGAAAAAGAACGGCTACCGCGACTCGTGGCGCACCGTGGGTCTGCTGGGCGTGCGCGTATTTGAACACGCCATGGACATTCCCGCATTTCTCGATCATACGGGTGAATAAGCGTCAACGGCTCCCGATCCCGGGAGCTTTTGACTTTTGACAGAAAAGGAAGTTTGACATGAACGTAAAAACAGGCAGAGATCCCGCGCTCGGCACCGCTCCGGTCGGCAAGCTCTTCTGGAAGCTGGCGCTTCCGGCGATCGCGGCGCAGCTCGTGAACGTTCTATATAATATTGTAGACCGCATCTACATCGGCCACATCCCGGTCTACGGCGCGGCGGCGCTCACCGGCGTCGGTGTGACGATGCCGGCGATCATGATCATCTCGGCGTTCGCCGCGCTCGTGAGCGCGGGCGGTGCGCCGCGCGTTTCCATGCTCATGGGAAAGGGAGCCCCGGACAGTGCGGAGCGCATCATCGGCACATGCACCTTCACGCTCTGCGCGATCTCGCTCGCGCTCACGCTCATCATGCAGCTTTTCGCCGTGCCGATCCTCCGTCTCTTCGGCGCGAGCGACGCAACGCTCCCCTACGCGCTCGAATATATCTCGATCTACAGTCTCGGCACGATCTTCGTGCAGCTCTCACTCGGGCTCAACGCCTTCATCACCGCGCAGGGCTTTTCCACAACGAGCATGTTCACCGTGACGATCGGCGCGGCGCTCAACATCGTGCTCGACCCGCTGTTCATGTTCGCGTTCGGCATGGGCGTGCGCGGCGCGGCGCTCGCAACGATCCTCTCGCAGGCCGTTTCGTGCGCGTGGGTCGTGCGTTTCCTCTGCTCGGAAAAATCTACGCTGCGGCTGCGCGCGAAGAACCTTCTGCCGGACATGAGGCTCCTTCTCCCCTGTCTCGCGCTCGGGCTCTCGCCGTTCCTCATGCAGATCACGGAAAACCTCGTCGCGGTGAGCTTCAATGTGACGCTCCTCCGCTTCGCCGGAGATACCGCCGTCGGCGCGGTGACGGTCCTTACGACCACGATGAGTCTCTGCATGCAGCTCCTGCACGGTCTCACGCAGGGCGCGCAGCCCATTATGAGCTTCAACTACGGCGCGGGGAACGGACAGCGTGTGCGCGAAACGTTCCGCATCCTGTTCATAAGCTGTCTCACAGGCTCCATGCTCGTGTGGGCGGTGTGCATGCTCTTTCCCGGCGCCGTTGCCGGAATGTTCACGCCGGACGCGGAGCTTTCCTCCTACACCGCATGGGCCATGCGTATTTATATGGCCGCGAGCGGCATTTTCGGCATCCAGATCGCGTGCCAGCAGAGCTTTGTTGCGCTCGGGCAGGCAAAGGCGGCGATCTTCCTCGCGCTGCTGCGCAAGGTGATCCTGCTCATCCCGCTCATCCTGCTCCTGCCGCGGCTCGGCATTTTTAAAAACGCCGCCTTCGCCGTGTTTTTCGCCGAGCCCGTCGCGGACACGCTCGCCGTGTGCACGACCGCCGCGATGTTCTTCACGCGTTTCGGCAAACTCACTGCCGGAGCGGAAAATGCCTGATATTTTTTAAAAGGAGCGCTCCCCTTGTCCATTGCCGTAAGAAATTATCTCGACGACGTGACATATGCCGATATCTGTCCCTATTATAAAGCGCTCGATTGAGGTATACTATAAGTTAGAGGGAGATCTCCTCCGTCTTTTGTCCAAGGCCCCCTGGTGTAAAGGGAGGCAATACGAAAGGAAACGAGGTATTACATCATGTGCACAGCCGCGACATATAAAACCGACGGATTCTATTTTGGCCGGACGCTTGACTATGAGTTTTCCTACGGCGACGAGATCGTCGTGACGCCCCGGCGCTTCCCGCTCGCCTTTAGCGGCGGCAAGGCACTTTCGGAGCACTTTGCCCTGCTCGGCATGGCGCATGTGGCCGACGGCTATCCGCTCTACTACGACGCGATGAACGAAAAAGGTCTCTGCATGGCGGGGCTGAACTTTGTCGGCAACGCCGCATACGCCGCGCCGCGCGGCGACGAGGGCGACGTCGCGCAGTTTGAATTCATCCCGTGGGTGCTCGCGCAGTGCGCCTCCGTTTCCGAGGCGCGCGTGCTGCTCGGGAAGACGAATCTCACCGGCACGCCGTTTTCCGCCGCTCTTCCCGCCGCGCAGCTCCACTGGCTGCTTGCGGACAAGGACGAATGCGTCACGATCGAGTCCACCGCGGACGGTCTGCACGTCTATGATAACCCCGCTGGGGTCCTGACGAACAACCCGCCGTTCCCGCAGCAGCTCTTCCGGCTGAACGACTATCAATCGCTCTCCCCGCGGCAGCCGGAAAACACGTTCGCGCCCGCGCTCGATCTGCGCTCCTACAGCCGCGGCATGGGCGCGCTCGGTCTGCCGGGTGACCTCTCGTCGAGCTCGCGCTTCGTACGCGTGGCGTTCACGCGCGCGAATGCCGTTTCCGGCTCTTCCGAAACGGAGAGCGTCAGCCAGTTTTTCCACATTCTCGGCGCCGTGGAGCAGGTGCGCGGCTGCTGTGAGGTAGAACCGGGCAAGCACGAGATCACGATCTATACCTCCTGCTGCAGCGCGCAGCGCGGCATTTACTACTATACGACCTACGAAAACCGCCGCATCAGCGCCGTGGACATGCACCGCTGCAATCTTGACGCCGCGGCGCTCGCACGCTTCGCGCCCCGCACGGAGGAGGATGTCTTTTATCAGAACTGACACAGCAAAGAAGCCTCGCTTTGCCAAGTGCAAAAAGCTCCCGATGCAGCTGCATCGGGAGCTTTTTTCGCGGTGTTCAGTTTCTCTCGACCGTGCCTTCCCAGGTGTCAACGGTCTTTTTGCGGGAGTGTTCATCGTACCAGTGCTTGGTGACGGTCTTGGCGCGGGTATAGAAGCGCACGCCGTCCAGGCCAAGCACATGCTGGTCGCCGAAGAACGAGTCCTTGTTGCCGGAGAATGGGAAATACGCCGAGGGCACGGGGATGCCGACGTTGATGCCGACCATGCCGCCGTCGGTGAGCATTTCAAACTGGCGGGCATAGTAGCCGCTCTGCGTAAAGATGGCCGAGCCGTTGGCGAACGGGTTGGCGTTCATGACGGCCAGCCCCTCTTCAAACGTCTTGACACGCTTGATGAGCGTGACCGGCCCAAAGATCTCGCGCTGGCCGATGGCCATATCGGGCGTCACATGGTCAAGGATCGTCGGGCCGACGAAGAAGCCGTTCTCATAGCCCGGCACTACGATATCGCGCCCGTCGAGCACGAGCTCCGCTCCGTCGTCGATGCCGCGCTGGATCCAGTCGCAAATGGACTTCTTGTGCTTGGCGCTCACGACCGGGCCGAGCTTCGTCTCGGGGTCATAGGCGCAGCCGACCTTCATCGCCATTGCCTTTTCCCTGAGCAGGGCAACGAATTTGTCCGCAATGCTTTCCTGCACCACGATGACAGGCAGCGCCATGCAGCGCATGCCGGCGCAGCCATAGGTGGAGTTAATGATCGCGTTTACGGTGCTCTCCAGATCGCAGTCCTCGAGAACAAGAGCGTGGTTTTTCGCCTCGCACTGCGCCTGCACGCGCTTTCCGTGCGCCGCGGCGATCGAATAGATGTGCTTGCCGACCTCGGTCGTGCCGACGAACGTGACGGCCTTGACGCGCGGGTCGGTCAGCAGTACCTCGGATTCGCCGCGCGAGCACGTGACAAGGTTCACAACGCCCGCGGGGAAGCCTCCCTCTTCATAGAAGAGTTCCATGATACGCATGGCGGTGAGCGGCGTCTGCGAGGCTGCCTTGAGCACGACCGTGTTGCCCGTGGCGATCGCGAGCGGCACCATCCAGCCCCAGGGGATCATCGTCGGGAAGTTGAACGGCACGATGCCCGCCACGACGCCAAGCGGCATACGATAGGTGGCCGTATCAAATCCGGTCGTGACCTGCAGTGAGGCCGAGCCCTGCGAAACAAACGGCGTAGCGCAGGCAAGCTCCGTCGGCTCGATGGCCTTGAGCACGTCGCCGCGCGCCTCGCTCAGGTTTTTGCCCAGCTCCTTGGCGCAAAGATACGTCAGCTCGTCCAGGTGTTCAACGAGAATGTTGCGCCACTTGAACATCATCTGCGTGCGCTTGGAAATGGAGACCTGACTCCACTCCTTAAACGCCTTGTCCGCCGCGTCGATCGCTTCGAGCACCTCGTCCTGCGTGCAGGAGGGGACTTCCGCGATGACTTCGCCCGTGGACGAGTCGGTCACCGGCATCCATTTCTCCGTTTTGGAGTCCTTCCAGACGCCGCCGACGCAGTACTGCTTGCGAATAGCTTCACTCATATCGGGTGTATACTCCTTTTCGTTTGTATGACCCGCCGGGGAAACGGCGGGTCATGAATGTAATGCTTATTTATACCACGAGGTAGTTGACGAAAACACCGGTGATGACCACCGAGGTGATCGTCAGGCAGACGAAGCCTGCCACGAGCATCTTGGGCATGATGTTGTCGAGCAGCATCTGGCGCTCGTCGTCGGTCGTGCCGATCTGCTTGGAGACTTCGCTGGAGACGACAAACGTTCCCGGGAAGCCAAACAGGCAGGAGCAGGCGATGCCGCAGGCCATCTGCCAGCTGAACTTGAAGATCTTGCCGACGACAGCGGCGATCACGAACATGCTGAGCAGGCCGATGACAAACGCGCCGAGGACAACGGGCAGGAGGCTCAGAACATCCTGCGGGGTAACGGCTGTCAGGAACACGAGGATGGAGACCATGCAGATCACAAGGCCGATGCCGTAGCAGTTGGACTTCTTCATAACGTCGTGCTCCAGGAAGCCGATCTCCTGCGCGACGACGCCCATGATGAGGCAGACAACATATCTGTGCACGGCGCCGCCGGTGAGATTGGAGATCCAGAACGACAGCAGGGACACAAGGCAGGCCTTGCCGAGCAGGACGAACGGGGTCTGGTACTTGGCGGCCAGAGGGGGAATGAGCTTTTTCTTGACAACGGCGGTCTGCGCAGCCTCGTCGCCTTCAAAGACGGTGCGCGTCCACTTCACGGTACCGGCGTTGTAGCCCTTGACGAGGCGCTTGGCCTCGCCGCGCAGGAACGCAGCGGCGAGAGGGTAGCCGATGATGCCCTGCACCGCGACAATGATCGTGGCCAGAACACCGGCGAGCTTGAGAGAATCGGGAGAGCCGAGCGCCTTGATGGCGTCGTTGACGACGACGGCGGAAACCCAGCCGCCGGTGATCGGGCCGACGAGAGCCACGGCGAAGTTGTTGCCCAGAACCGGGCGGGCGGCGAAGAACATCAGAATGCCGCCCACGATAACGATCGCGAGGCCAAGCACCACGGTCTTCCACTGGGAAACGAACTCCTTGAAGTCAAGAAGCGTTCCCATATTGACGATGAAGATGCCGGTCATCATATTGGAAATGGCGATAAGGCCGGCATCGGTGAACAGAGTCGTCGGAACAGCGCCCGTCCAGAACAGGATCAGGAACGTGACCGAGGCGAAGAGCAGTACGGGGATGATGGCGTGCGTTTTGTCGGAAATGAAGTCGCCGATCGCGAATACAACACACACGATCGTCAGGGCTAACATACCGTCCATTGATTTTCCTCCTTGTTTTTTCTCTCTTTTTTATTGCTCCGTGCGCGCTTTGCGCAGCGCGTCCAACACACGCACCGGCGTCATGGGCAGCTCGTTAATGCTCACGCCGACGGCGTTGCGAATGGCATTGTGAATGGCGGGCGCCGCGCCGACAATGGGCGGCTCGCCGATTCCCTTCGCGCCGTAAGGCCCGAGGGAGTTGGGATGCTCAACGATGATCGTGCGCAGCTTCGGCAGATCCATCGCCGTGGGGATGAGATAGTCGTGGAACGTATGGTTGCGCATTTTTCCGTCTTTCATGAATTCCTCTTCCATGAGCGACCAGCCGATGGCCTGCGCCATACCGCCGTGCATCTGTCCCTCCACCGTATCCGGGTTGATGGCGTGACCGACGTCCACGGCGAGCACCGTGTCGTCCACCGCTACCTCGCCGGTCTTGACGTTTACGGAGACGATCGCTGCCTGCGCAGCAAAGGCATAGGTGTGCATTTTCACGCCCTGGCCGTTTTCGTCGGCATAGGCTTTCGGCGGATACCACGAACCGACACACGCGAGTGGGATCTGCATGGCAAACGCCTTGGAAATCACGGAAGCATACGGCACGCGTTTTGCCTCGTCGGTCGTGTCGAACACGAAGCCGTTATCCACGTCGAGGTCTTCCTTCTTCGCGCCGAGCATCTGCGCCGCTACCGGCAGAAACCGTTCGCGCAGGACATTGCAGCCGTTCATCACGGCATTGCCGAGGAACACGGTCGTTCTTGAAGCGACCGTCGCGCCCGCTTCCACCGAGGCGGCAGAATCGGAAAAGTCGAGATAGACCTTTTCGATCGGAACGCCGAACGTGTCCGCAGCAATCTGGCGCATGGCGATGAGGAAGCCCTGGCCGAGCTCATTGGAGGAAATACCGATATTCAGCGAGCCGTCCGGCTGCGCCTGCACAAAGCAGTGCGCGCCGTCGGTGATATAACCGGTACCGGTGCCGTACATATAGCAGGCCACGCCTTTGCCGCGGCGGACGTCGGGATCTTCGCTCGGCGTGAGAGGCTTGTCCCAGCCAATCGCCTCGCGGACACGGGTAAGGCATTCGGCAATGCCGAACCCGCGCTCCTCGAGCATTTTCTGTCCCCAGATCGTCGTATCGCCCGGGCGCAGGAGGTTTTTCATGCGCAGGTCGATCGGATCGATACCGAGTTTTTCGGCCAGTTCATCCATCTGCGACTCTACGGCGAATGTCGCCTGCGGGCAGCCGAGCCCGCGGAACGCGCAGCCGTAGGGATGGTCTGTGAACACCGACCACGAATGCGTGAGCGCATTATCGATGCGGTAAACGCTGCCGGCGTACTGCGCCGTGCGCGAGGGGATGGCATCAATGGACTTCCACGCGCCCTTATCGATAATGGAATCGACCTCAATGCCGAGGATGTTTCCTTCCTTATCCGCAGCCAGCCGGTGATGGATGGCGGCAGCATGACGCTTACCGGTGTTTTTAAATACCTCGTCGCGCGTCAGCTCGTAAAATACCGGCCGCCCCGTTTTGATCGCGAGCACGCCCGCGACGACGCTCGCGTCGAACGTGGAGTCCTCCTTGCCGCCGAAGCCGCCGCCGACGACCTGACTGATAACGCGGATCTTGCTCTGCGGCATGTTGAAAGCTCCGCACAGCGCCTTTTTCGCCAGCTGGACCGCGTGCTGCGGGCTATAGATCGTGATACCGCCCTGCACCGGGTCGGGCTCGGCGAGCGCGCAGTCCGGCTCGAGATAGGCGTGATCGAGCATCGGGGTCTTATACCAGTTGTCCACAACGACGTCCGCGTCCTCGAACGCCGTTTTCACGTCTCCCTTGCGGATGAGCACCTCGTCGGAAATGTTTCCCTTGCGCGGGATGGGGTACTCTCGGTGGAGCACCGGCGCGTCCTCGCGCAGCATATCGGCGGGGCTGTCATAGCTCTCCAGCGGTTCATATTCGACCTCGATGAGCGACACGGCCTTCTCGGCAGTCTTGAGATCCTCCGCCGCCACGAGAGCGACGGGGTCGCCCTCATAAAACACCTCGTCCTTAGCAATGACGGGCTTATCGTGGATCATGCCGCCGTAGCCGTTCTCGCCGGGAAGATCGTCTGCGGTCATCACGATCGCAACGCCCGGCAGCGCCGCAGCTTTGGATGTATCGATGCGAAGGATCTTCGCGTGGCCGTAGGGCGGGTAGAGTGCCTTGGCATGGAGCACATCCCGCCGGTGAACGACGAGATCAGCGGTATACTGTGCCGCCCCCGTCGCTTTCGCCAGCGCGTCAGGGCGCTGCATGCGCTGGCCGACATAGTGTAATTCGTGCATGGAAGCGCCTCCTGTCAAGCGTCCTTGCGAACGGCGGTCACGACGATCTCCACAAGCGCTTCTTCCTTTGCCATCTTGGCCTGCACCGTGGCGCGGGCAGGTTCACAGCCGGGCGTGACCCAGCTCTCCCAGACCTCGTTCATATCGTCAAAATCGCGGATAACATCCTTGAGGAACACCTGGGCAAACAGAATGTGCTCCTTATCCGAGCCATACTTGGCAAGCACGTTGTCAATGATCTTCAGCACACCGGCGGTCTGCGACTTCACGTCATCGCCGCTGGGAATGTCCGGGTAATAGCCCGGCATGCAGGTACGGCCTGTCATGTGAATGATGCCGTTGCACTCCGTAGCAACGCTCAGCCGGCCGTTTCCCTCATAGTGTTTGACTTCCATTGTTGTTGTCCCCCTTCTTGGATTTGTTGCTTTTGTCTCTTTTCTTATTTCTTTTCGCCGCGCAGGCGTTTTGCCGAGAGCCGGACGGCCTCTACGATCTTTTCATACCCGGTGCACCGACAGAGATTGCCGGAAAGCGCCACGCGGATCTCCTCCTCGCTCGGGTTTGGATTAACATTTAGCAGCGCGATCGTCGTGAGCACCATGCCGGGTGTGCAGTAGCCGCACTGCACCGCGCCTGCATCCACGAACGCCTGCTGCACCGGATGGGGAGAGGAAAGCGTGCCCACACCCTCGATCGTTGTGATCTCATGTCCCTCAGCCATGGCGGTGAGATAAATGCACGAGCGAATGGCCACGCCGTCGAGCAGTACGGTGCACGCACCGCAGTCGCCCGTACCGCATGCCTTTTTTGTGCCGGTCAGACAGAAGGTATTGCGCAGCGTGTCAACGAGCACCTCGTCGGCCTCCGCCTCGCAGGAAACACTTCTTCCGTTGAGAACAAATGAAACTTTCATGCTCTCTCTCCTTTCGCATCGGCCAGCGCCATCGAAAGCGCCCGGACGACTGCCGGGCAGACGGCGTCCTGCTTGTAGGTTTTGTAATAGCTCTCGCGAAGCTTTGCCTCCGCGGGATACGTCACTGCGGCAAGAGCAAGCGCCTCCTCCGGTGTTTTACCGACGAGAAGCCCCTCCAGTTCCGCAGCGTGAACGACCGTGGGGTTGAGCGCGCCGAGGCTCAGGGAGACTTCCGCAATACGTTCCCCGTCGAGCCGCACGCGGCAACCGATGAGAATTTTGCCGATATCCTGCGCCTTGCGCCGGGAAAGCCGGCAGTAGCCTGTCCCCTCTCCCGGCCGGAGCGCCGGGATCTCAATGGCCGTGACAAGCTCGTCGCTCTCCCGTATGGTCTTGTAGGTCGAAACGAAAAACGCATCCAGCGGAACGCGCCTCTCGCCGCGGTTTGACGCAAGAACGGCGCTCGCGCCGAGCGCGAAGAGCATAGTTGTACAATCCGCCGCAGGAGCGGCCGTGCAGATATTCCCCACCGGCGTCGCCACCGCGCGGATGGCGGGGCTCGCCAGATGCAGCACCGCCTCGCGCAGCCCCCGGTACAACCGGAGGACATCGCTTGCAAGCAGCTCGTTATAGGTGACGCCGGACGCCAGACGCACCGTATCGTCAGAGGCGGCAATCTCGTGCCGTTCCGGAATAGCGTCCAGCGAGAGGATGACGGCAGGAGCGGTCTTTTTCTGTGTCAGCCGCAACACGGCGTCCGTACCGCCGGCAACGATCATGGCATCCTGCTTATACTGTGTCAGCAGCGCCAAAGCCTCCTCCTGCGTGGAGGGTCTGAGAAACAACATGTCCATCCGTTTCCCGCTCCTTTTCTATCTCAGCGGAGAATAAACTATTCATACCGCCGGAATTTTTGCGTTAATTATACAGCAGTACAGGCAAATTACCAGTCCAAAAAACATACCGCTCTGTAGCGATTTTTTGTGCTAAAGTGCAATTGTTCTGTTTTTTGAAACTCTGTTTTTTTCATAGCGGATTTTGCCGTGTACTTTAATTTCATTTTTTGAAATAGGATTTTAAAAAGGATAAACGGTTCCAAAAATCTCTTGAAAATTTTGTGGAAATCGTATAATATAAAAACAACGAAAATCGACAGAACGGAGGGAAAGTGATGGCTGGAAAAGAAGGAGGCAATCTTTCCTCAGACAAATTGTTCCGAATCATCGAATGTCTGGCGGCAAACCGGTTGCCGAACCGGCTGACAGATCTCGCTGACAAGCTCGATATGCCGCAGCCGACGCTGCTGCGCTATCTCAAGACACTGTGCGCGCAGGGCTACGCCTACCATGATGATGTGACCGGCTGTTACGCGCTCACATGGAAGATCTGCCGTCTGGCCGATTCGGTAAAATCCAATCTTTCGCTGCGCAGCATTGCCTCGCCGTTTTTGAACCACGCGGCCAACGTCATGAACGCCGGAACGCTCCTCGCCATTGAGCAGGATCGAGGCGTTTTGTATTTGGATTTTGTGGATAATCCCCGCTGGATGATGAAAACGATGCTCCGCATCGGGAAAAACGCCCCTATCCACACGACAGCCTCCGGCAAAGTGCTGCTCAGCTCGTTTTCATACCGCAAGGTTGAGGAGATTATTGCCGAAAAGGGGCTTGAACGGCTGACGGAGAATACGATTACCACCCCAGAAAAGCTCTTTGAAGAGCTTGCACTCATCCGCAAGCGCGGCTACGCCGTGGATGACGAGGAATGTGAGATCGGCCACCGGTGCATCGCCGTACCGATCTATGACTATTCCGGCAACGTGGCCGGGGCGATCAGCGCGTTTGACAACATTGAGCGCGTCACCGACCGGCGCATCGAAACCGTGCTCCTCCCTGAGCTGAAGCGTACCGCGCGGGAGATCTCCCTCCGACTTGGGTATACACCGGACGAAATGCCGTAAAAAAGCCAACCCCGTCACCTTTTTTAAGGCCGCGGGGTTGGCTTTTCTTTGCATGGATTGTCCAAATACGTTAAAAGCTGCCAACGGGGAACTCTCTCTGCCGCAAATGCCGTCAGCCAGAATTCCCCATTGACACGTTTTACATTTTGATGTTCTTCGCGGATGGGTACATATCCTCCATCCTCTGCTGCGCAGCTGCGAACACTTGCTCCGCCCTCCGGATATCGCCCGCCTGAATAAGCAAAAAGTTGTCAACGGGAACCGTCCCCGTTGACAACTTTTTTATTAAACACGCTCCAGCCGGCTGCTGCGCGGCGTTTTGCCGCCGACGATGAACGGCACAGTCTCCACGACGAGCGAGGACGTATCGAGTCCGTACCAGCGCACCTTGGAGCCGGCAACGCGCCGGATGGCATACTTCGTGTTGAGCACCAGCTCGTCAAGGAAGGAAAGCTCCGACTTGGACGGCACGGCCTTGTGCAGGAAAACAAATTTAAAAGAGCCTACGTCCGACTTGCCGTAGATCGAGTATTTCCGCTCCTGCGGCGGCAGCTCGCCGCTCTCGATGAGATCGCGCACGATCTGCCGGAGGTACACGTTCACGCGCTGGTGGCACTTGAAGCCGAGATCGAGCCGGACGCGGAAGATGTAGTCCGTGCCGTAGGTCTCGACGCTGTAGCGCCTCGTGTCCGGCTCGTCGGTGACGTTCATGCTGATGAACCAGTACGCCGCGGCGCGCTTGGGATCCTTGTCGAGGATGGAGTAGAGAATGTCGCGGTCGATGGTATCCATGTCCCCGGCCTTATCGAGAAAGACGAGGTTGTCCGCGAGCGGCGGGAGCGAAGAATCCTTATGGAGGGTATCGAGATTCGGGAGATAATCGCCGACCGGCAGGCGTGTGGCGTACTCCTGCTCGAGCTGCGTGCCGCGCCGCCATACGACCATGATGAGAAAGAGCACGAGCGCCATGAGCACCGCGACATACCCGCCGAGGGCGAATTTGCTCAGCGACGAGAGGAAGAACACCGCCTCGATCGCGCCGAACACGAGCGCGATGCCGACCGCGAGTGCCTGCTTTTTCTGGATGTTCCAGAGATACACCGCGAGAAGGAGCGTCGTCATAAGCATCGTCACGGTGATGGCGAGACCGTAAGCCGCCTCCATGCGCGCGCTCGTCTGGAAGTAGAGCACTACCGCCGCGCAGCCGAGATACAGCACCGTGTTGACCGCGCCGATATAGATCTGCCCCTTCGTGTCCGAGGGGTAGCGCACCTCAAGGTGCGGCATGAGATCGAGCCGGATGGCCTCGGACACGAGCGTGTACGAGCCCGTGATGAGCGCCTGCGATGCGATGATCGCCGCGAGCGCGCCGAGCGCGACGGCGGGGGCGCGCAGCACCTCCGGCAGCATCTGGAAGAACGGGTTCATGTCGGGAATAGCGGCGAGTGTGCCGGAAGCCGTGTGCGTCAGTATCCACGCGCCCTGGCCGAGATAGTTCAGGATCAGGCACGCCTTCACAAACGGCCAGCTCGCATAAATGTTCCCGCGGCCGACGTGGCCCATATCGGAATAGAGCGCCTCCGCGCCGGTCGTGGCGAGGAACACGCTGCCGAGGATCATAAAGCCCGCCTTGTTATAGGGCGAAACCAAAATGCGCGCCGCGTACACCGGGTTGAACGCGCGCAGCACGCCGGGGCGGTCGAAAACGTGCAGCAGACCCATGATGCCGAGGAACGAGAACCACACGAGCATCACCGGGCCGAACGCCTTGCCGATCTTGCTCGTGCCCGCCCACTGCACGGCGAAGAGCGTGCTGATGATGACGAGGGTGATAAGGACGACGTGCGCCTGCCCGCTGCCGAGAAAGCGGTTCATCGCCGGGATGCTGCGCAAGCCCTCCACCGCCGTCGTCACCGTGACCGCCGGGGTGAGAACGCCGTCGGCAAGGAGCGCCGCGCCGCCGATCATCGCCGGGAAGATGAGCCAGGGCGCTACCTTTTTCACCAGCGCGTACAGCGAGAATATGCCGCCCTCGCCGTTATTGTCCGCGCGCATGGCGATGAGCACATACTTGACGGTCGTGAGCAGCGTGATCGTCCAGATGATGAGCGAGAGCGCACCGAGGATAAAGTCCTCGTTCACGTGCGCGATGCCGCCGTTGCCCTTGAGGATCGATTTCATCACGTACAGCGGCGATGTGCCGATGTCGCCGTACACAATGCCGATCGTCACAAGGAACATACCGAAGCTGACTCTCTTCTTTTTCTCCATGGCTATCCCGACTCTCTCCTTTGGGGATAAAA
>ERZ825384.2779-NODE-2779-length-16908-cov-3.340117_pt1 | contig 16908 bp, 19 predicted proteins | sample MGYA00519931_ERZ825384 | MGnify/ENA primary metagenome ERZ825384 (study PRJEB31778, sample SAMEA3449200) | human gut metagenome | biome: human gut; feature: human-associated habitat; material: faeces | place: United Kingdom | collected 2010/2012 ...
TGTTTGCGGTTTTCCATATTGTGAATCATGATTCCCAGGCCGGCCCGCTGGTGATAAGGGTCGAAATCGTACAGGTCGATCAGTCCGATGGGCTCTTGGGTATCGACACGTGTAATCATCAGCCGCAATTGCTTGCTGGTATAAATGTCTACATGGGCATTTTCAATGTATTTTTTCAGTGTGAAATGAGAGAATGGGGTCAGGGTGTCACTGACATCCCAAAGGTCCATATCGTTTTCCCACTTGTAGAGGTACTCCAAATCTTCGGGTTCGAGTGCCCGGATCAGAATGTTTTCATCTTGCATCATAAGTTTTGTCATTTATTCTATGGTCAATATTCATATCTATAATAGGGCCTAATTTTCCTTCCTGGTATTCCCGGATGCAGGCTTGTGGGTATAATCGGCGAATAGGGATTAACGCTTGACGGGCAGTGTCCAGTGCATGGTATTGAGAGAAAATATACCGGTATAATTCACCCATCCGGATGATCTTTATTTTGTTGCTTTCTGTTAGAATCGGATCTGCCGGTGTATCGAACGACGTGAATAATTGTATGGTATAGTTTTTACCGGGAGAGTATCCCGGAAGTCGTATTCTCCGAAAGAAAAGGAGGATACGACTTTATTTTGCGGACCTGCAAAGGCCGAAGAATAGTGCCGACTCGTTACCATATTATTGTTTTGTTTGCTTCTGGATAAAGATTGACCTAAGAGAGCGGAATGAAAACCGCAGTAAAACAGACATACTGTAATCAATCCTTTTCTTAACTTTTCCCTTATCCGAATGGAAATTTCCATCTTTTACAAATATAGTTTTTTTACTCCGTATTTAACTCCTTTTGGCTTGTAATTAATTTATCATTTATATTTTCACTACCTTTGCCTGGGTAATACGTAATCGAAGATAAAATGTTTGATTTGTTGTGTATCGTCGGACCGACTGCGAGTGGAAAGACGAATTTGGCTGTTCGTTTGGCTGCTGCATTCGGCGGAGAGATCATCAGTGCCGATTCCCGGCAAGTATATCGGGGGATGGATATCGGGACCGGTAAGGATCTGGATGAGTATGTATGGTAGGGGAAAAAAATTCCTTACCATTTGATCGATGTTGTGGAGGCTGGGTATAAATATAATGTCTTTGAATATCAGGCGGACTTTGTGAAGGTTTGGGAAGATTGCAGGCAGCGGGGTGTTTTGCCTGTGTTATGCGGTGGAAGTGGCTTGTATGTGGAGGCTGTGTTGAAAGGGTATAAGTTATTGGCTGTACCGGTCGACGAGGATTTACGGGCTTCATTGGCCGGACTGTCTTTGCCGGAATTGGCCGCTCGTTTGGCGACATATAAGAAATTGCATAATACGACAGAGATAGATACACCTAAACGGGCCATCCGGGCGATAGAAATTGAAGAATATTATAAGACACATCCTTATGAGGAAAAAGACTTTCCTCAGATCCATCCTTTGGTTGTCGGGGTAGACGTGAGCCGGGAGGTGAGGCGGGAGCGTATCACGCAGCGATTACATGCCCGTTTGCAGCAGGGAATGGTGGAGGAGGTGGAACGGATTTTGCAAAGTGGTGTGAAGCCCGAAGATTTGATTTATTACGGTTTGGAATATAAATACCTGACGCTGTACCTGACCGGACAGTTGGGCTATGAGGAAATGGTGCAACAATTGAACGTGGCCATTCATCAGTTTGCTAAACGGCAAATGACCTGGTTCCGGAAAATGGAACGCGATGGATTCGATATCCATTGGTTGGAATCCGGGATACCTATGGAAGAAAAAGTAGAGGTCGTAAAAAGGTGGTGGCTCACTCCTGATAACTGAGTTCTTCCAGTATATTTTCAGCTAAAAACTTTTTGTCCTCGGGAAATACTTGCAGTATGTCGGTTAATTTTGTCCGTTGTTCTGGCATCAGGTGAGGAACCAGATTTTCAATCACTGTGGAAGCTTCGAAAGCTACAGTAAAATCGTCCTCCTGCAAGATTTGTAAAAAATGATCTAAATAGGAGGAGTAGTCCAATGAAGATTCCCAGACAATCCGAAGCAATTCCTTCTTGAGCGTTCCTTCGGAAGTCTGTTCCAGTTTTTGGATTAACAGGTCTTTGAACTGATTATCTTTAATATCGGCCAGCAAATTGGCGATGATAGTGATTGTCGACGGTGTGAGAGGCTGGGACAGGATGTCCAGTAATTTACCGGCAATAACCAGGTCGCCGTTTTCCTTTACGGTATCGACAGCTTCTGCGATTGCTTCGGGATCTCCGCTGCTGATTTTCTTTAGTATTTCCTCGTTATTTTCCATCGTATTTTATTTTGCCGCGAAGATAAAAAAAAGAGCGTTGTTCACGCTCTTTTTTTATTTATTATTTCGTTTCTTCCTCATTCCCTTTGGAACGCGGGTGAAATTTATTAATTGTATCTTTCAGATAATGATCGTCGAGATGGGTATAAATTTCTGTTGTCAGGATGGATTCATGTCCCAACATATCTTGTACCGCTCTCAGGTCTGCTCCTCCACTCACCAAATGAGAAGCAAAAGAATGACGGAAAGTATGAGGAGACACATTTTTCTTGATTCCGGCACGGGTAGCCAGGTGTTTGATAATATTGAACACCATTACTCTCGAAAGAGCAGTTCCCCGTTTGTTCAGGAATAAAACATCTTCGTATCCTTTTTCAATTTCCAGGTAATCGCGGTATACTTTCATATATTGTTTGATTTCCTGTTTTGCATTTTTGCTCAGTGGAATCATCCGTTCTTTGTTCCCTTTCCCTTCGATTTTCACAACTCCCTGACGGAAATTGATGTTGGATAATTTTATACTGATCAGCTCTGAAACGCGTAATCCGCAGGAATAAAGCATTTCGATAATGGCTTTATTACGCTGGGCTTCCGGTTTGTACATCTCTACAGAATTCAACATGGCGTCGATTTCTTCGGTTGTCAGGATGTTCGGTAATTTCCGTCCGATTTTCGGAGCTTCGAGTAATTTGGTCGGATTGTTTTCCAACTGTCCGTCGAATACTAAAAATTTATAAAATGAACGAATACTGGAAATACATCTCGCTTGTGTACGATTGGTAACTCCAACTTCGTTTATAAACATCAAATAATCTTTCAGATGGTCGTAGGATATCGCATCAGGCGTTGTAACGTGATGTTTGTCAGCGCAATACTTTGCCAGCTTCTTAATGTCGTTTAAGTAAGCTTCTACTGAATTCGATGAAAGTGATTTTTCTAAAATCAGATAAGTTTTGTAACTTTCAATAGCATCTTCCCAAGTCATTGTTGTCAAATTTATATGTATTAATAATTAAACAAAAGTCCACCTTATCACACAGTATATTTTTAATTAATGCCTAAAGGTATATCTTTTTTTTTTATTCGATTTATATTTTTCTGAATTTAACTATGTAAAGTAAAATAATTAACAAATACATTTGTGTAAAAAGTTGATTATTATGGATTTGAGATTTTGAACAAATATAGTAAAAAAGTAGGAATTTGATATTAGAAATTTTGAAATACCGACGTAAAAGTTAGAAAAATGAGTAATTTTGTAGAATAAGTTTAGATCACAAATACGGAGAAAATGCAGATATTATTACTTAATGGCCCCAATTTGAATTTACTGGGAGTGCGGGAACCGGAGGTGTATGGAAAAGAAACATTTACAGATTATTTTCGTCAGTTAAAAAATAAATATCCGTCGGTGGATATTTCCTGTTTTCAATCCAATGTAGAGGGGGAACTGATCGATAAGATCCACGAGGTAGGTTTCAGTTACGACGGGATTATTTTGAATGCAGGTGCCTATACCCATACTTCGATCGCTTTAGCCGATGCGATTGCTGCGGTTAAAGCTCCGGTGGTCGAGGTACATATTTCCAATACAGCCCGGCGGGAGGCTTTCCGGCATGTTTCTTATCTGACAGCTGTTTGCCGGGGCGTGATCATGGGGTTCGGACTGAAATCTTATGAATTAGCCTTATTGGCTTTGATTAATGAAAAATAATGTATACGGAAAAGGACGGATTGCGTATATAAAAATATAACGGGATAAATAAATTACTAAATGAAAAGAACAAAGATTGTCGCAACCATTTCGGATAAAAGATGCGAAATAGGCTTTTTAAGAGAGTTGTATGAAGCCGGGATGAATGTGGTTCGGTTGAATACTGCTCACCAGACGCTCGACGAAGCGATGAAAGTGGTACGGAATGTACGTGCTGTCTCAGATCAGATCGCCTTGTTGATCGATACCAAAGGCCCCGAAGTCAGAACTTGTGATATTGTCGTGCCTGTCCGTGTCGGGAAGGGGGAAATTATTTTTATGACGGGTGACCGGACTTTGGTGGCTGAAAAGTTGATCCATGTGTCTTATGAACATTTTGTCCGTGATGTTCAGATCGGCGATAAAATTCTGGTAGATGACGGGGATGTCGAGCTGATCGTACGGGATAAAAAAGAAAACTGTCTCGAATTGGAAGCTTCGAATCCGGGAGAGATAAAAGATAAGAAGAGTATCAATGTGCCGGGAGTGAACATGCATCTCGAGTCGTTAAGTGATAAAGACCGGAAATTTATTCAGTTCGCTATGGATAATAAATTGGATTTCATCGCCCATTCTTTTGTCAGAAATAAGCAGGATGTGATGGAAATCCAGCAAATTTTGGATGAACAGCATAGCAACATCAAAATTATTGCAAAAATAGAAAATCAGGAAGGGGTGAATCATATCGATGAGATTCTCGATCATGTATATGGCGTGATGGTGGCCAGAGGGGATTTAGCTATCGAGATCGATGCTGAAAAGATACCCCTGATTCAGCGCTATATCGTCAATAAATGTATCGAGAGTAAAAAGCCGGTGATCATCGCAACCCAGATGTTGCACACGATGATCGACCATCCGCGTCCGACCCGGGCCGAGGTGAGCGATATTGCCAATGCTGTTTTCAGTGGAACGGATGCCATTATGCTGAGTGGGGAGACGGCTTATGGAGATTATCCTTTGGAAGCCGTTAAAGTGATGAGCCGTGTTGCTGAGGCCAATGAGTCGATTTTACCGCCCGATGCCAACCGGAATTTAGTTCGTATTAATAATGAGATTACAGCAGCTTTGGCCAGAGTGGCTGTCCGGATGACTACCATGTTGCCCATCAAGGCGATTGTGGTAGATACGAATTCCGGACGTACAGCCCGTTATCTGTCGGCTTTTCGGGGCGGTTTGCCTGTATATGCCCGTTGTTACGACGAACATGTGATGCGCGAATTAGCTCTTTCTTTCGGGGTGAGACCTTATTTTTCCGTAAAACCCCATTCAAGGGATGAGTTTATGCGGGACATTCCACAGGTATTATTGCAGAACGGTTACCAGCCTGAAGATCAGATCCTGGTGATCGGAGGAAGTTTCGGACATGTCCGCGGGGCATCTTTCCTTGAAGTTTGTAAAATCAGTGATATAAAATAACAGGGAACAGGCAGAGGAGTGTAGGATGATAAAAGCAGTTTTTTTTGATATAGACGGAACATTGGTGAGTTTTCACACTCACCGGGTTTCCGAAGCTACCCGGCAAGCTATCCGGCAGTTAAGGACTCAGGGAATAAAAGTATTTATAGCTACCGGGCGGCATTTACAAGTAATTAATAATCTGGGTGATCTGGAGTTCGACGGGTATGAAAACGATGATCACCATAATTCGTGCCATAAGTGTGCTTCACCCATCCGGTCAGTCATTTACCGGAGGATGATTCCGGAGATCGCCTTGGAACATCTGATAAAGTATCAGGAAGAGAAGGAGACCTTCCCCTGTATTTTTGTCCGGGAGAAGGATATGTTTATCAACTATAATAATCAGCATACCCGGGAGGTATTCCGGATGCTGGATTTTCCGGAACCGGTAGTGAAAGATATTCATGAGGCTACCCGGGAAGGGGTTTTTCAGTTGATTGCGTTTTTCTCAGAGCAACAGGAAGACCGGATTATGCAGGCCTTACCGGAATGTGAGGCTACCCGCTGGAATCCGTTGTTTACCGATGTCGTGCCGGTTGGGGGAAACAAGAGTATCGGAATGGAAAAAATATTGGCTTATTTCGGAATTTCCCGCGAAGAGACGATGGCTTTCGGGGATGGAGGAAATGACATTCCTATGTTGGAATATGCCGGAATAGGGGTGGCTATGGGAAATGCTTCCGAAGAAGTGCAGCGGCACGCCGATTTCGTTACATCCGGTGTCGACGACGAAGGTATTGTACATGCCTTGAAACATTTTCATATCGGCGGACTTTAAAAGTGTGGGTGAATTCCGATTTCACATCGATACGTTCCCGGAGTTTATCTGTTATGCTGCGGCGGTATAGGTTTAAACGATTACAAGGGTTTCAGAAACTATCTCAAACCCTTGTCCGTTTTGCCCGTTGTCACTGTTTAAAGCAGTTTCCCTGACAGATCTATTTTTATTTCGATTTCTTTGGCTCCTTTTTCGAGTTCGAACAGGTAATAGGTTTGATCCGGCGTTTCGTAACGTTCAATATCGTCGATGATATAATCGGCATAAGCCGAAGTTTTCAAGGCATTCATTACGGCGGTTTCAACTTCGTTTTGGCGGACATCGTAATGGGTATTCAGCCAATTGCCGGAGGCATCGAATATCACTTCTTTGCTGCGGTTTTCGTGTATGATATCTACCTCTGTACGGTTATGTTCGGTTTCAGTTTCGATGATACGGCAAGTCGGATATTTGTCATTGATGAATTGCTGGAGCGAAGCCGGTAATTCCGAGGCGTCGGGAAGATAGTTTTCGTAATCGTCATCGGTTAGGTCGGCCTGAACTTTGACCAAAATTCCGTCGGCTGAATAATAGAGATCGTATTCTTGTTTGTCTTTTTTCACTTCGATGACATAAATCGTTTCGGTTTCGTTACGCTCCAAACGATCGATATCGTCGATATACCATTGTGCATATTCACTGTTTGCCAAAGCTTTTTGTACGTCCTCAGGCAGTTGGCTGGTGTGGGTCAACTCGGTTTCGGTCATATACCATCGGCCTGTAGCATCGAACCAGGCTTTCCCGTCGAGTTGATTGTCGATGAATTCTGCTATCAGGTAATTGTTTTTCTTTTCCCATTCCACTTGTGTGGCGTTGGGATATTTACTTTCAAAAGCTTGGCGGGCTTGAGGATCAGGGGTTACCGAATCATCATTGTCGCAACTGCAAAAGCCGAATAGGGCTAATCCGAAAAATAATGCGTATAAGTTCATAGTTATTTATTTTTAATTAATTATCGATATCGATGAGTTGAAATGCTTTGTTGGATTCGAGTTCAAGCTGATTGTTCAATTTTACTTCATAAGTTTTACTGTCCCGTTCAATTTTCAAAATTTTAGCTTCCGGGTAGTGTTTGCTTACGTAGTCTTTAATGGCTTGAGGTACGATTCCTGTCGGTACTGTAGAATATTTACAGTCGACTTTTTCCCATGAGCCGTCTTTCAGAAATTCAGCTTTTTCTCCGTTGACAAATACAACTTCATATTTCTTTTCCCAAAAGTCTTTTTCCATTTTGGCCAGGGAAATTTCATTCTTAGGGAAATACTTTTGGATAAATTCCTGAGCTTTTTGAGGTAGTTGATCGACTGTAATTGCTCTATCGTCGTCGGCTTTCGCTAAGCCCTGCAAAGCGAACAGGCAGGCAAATAATAAAATGATTTGTTTCATAGCTTTCAAATTTTAAGTTTTACAATTCAAAAGTAGAACCCAAAACTGAAAAGATTTTGAAATCGGGAAAAAAATGAATTTTATTTCGACTTATTGAGAAAATCGATCTGGAAACAATGCTTTCCTGTATAATAATATCGGATGTGAAGCTGATATAATTTGCAGATCGATTCGGCAATAGACAGGCCCAGGCCGCTGGAGCCTTCACCGGTATGTTTGCCTTGATAGAAACGATGGAATATACGGGAGGCATCCAGTGCTTCCGGGTGACCGGTATTGCAAATGGTAAGGTGATCGGACTGAATTTCGATGTCGATTTTTCCTTGTGATTTATTGTGGATAAAAGCATTTTTGAGCAGGTTTGTGATTAGGGCGGTTGCCAGTGTTTCGTTCATATTCACCGTTAAAGTGGCTGATTGATGCACTTCGACTTGGATGTTTTTATAGTCGTAGATCTCCTGGTAATCTTCGAGCTGTGAGCTGATCAGATCGTTCAGACAAATTTCCTGACTCTCCTGGAATTGGCCGTTTTCTATTTTGGAGAGGAAAAGCAAAGACTTATTCAGTCGGATAATATAGGTAAGGGTCTGTTGGATCTTGGCTATTTCGGTCAGTTGGTCTTCTGTAAGTGACTCGCTTTCTGCCATCATTTCCAGACGGTTTTGGCAGATTGCCAGAGGAGTCTGCAATTCATGCGAAGCATTACCGATGAATTGTTTTTGTTGTTCATAGATTGCCTGGTTACGTCGGTGAGTTTGAATGGCTGCTTCATTTAATTTCCGGAACTCTGTGATGTTGGTTTGCAAATCCGGAGGACTCTGGCTTTTACCGATCGTATATTGGTCCATCCATTTGAGTAGCACATAAAGGGGACGCATACTCCGGTAGTAAACCCAGGTATTCACCAAAAGAATAAGCAGGAGAAGCGAAAAATAGAGGAGAAGCATCCAATTCAGAATAGCTTCCTGTAAGTCTTGCTTTTCGATCGTCGGAGTACTGACCGTGAGTTCGTAATATTGTCGGTCTTTGTCTTTGAAAATGGTTCTTAGGACCCGTGCCGGCTCGGTTTCTCCCTTGGCTTCGATGTGGACCATTTCGTCGGAATACCGGATCCGTTTCTGTTTCTCGGCATAATCTGCAGTTACTGTAATCAGATAATAACTATTATTACTACCGTCAGATTGGGAAGGTAATTGTTCTCCTGCCAAGGCCCGGGTGATCAGTACCTCTGAATAATCTTCCAGAGAATCGTCTACTTCATCGTTGACTTCATCTATAATAGCCATATAAAATAGTATGCCCCAAGCCGCTAAAATGATCGGTAGGGCCAGGGACAGATGAATCAGGATGCGGTAGATTAATTTCATAGGGCTTGAAGTGACATTTTATATCCAAAACCATAGACTGCTTTGACCTCCGCGTTTGCACCCGCTTCGGTCAGTTTTTTGCGGAGGTTTTTCACCTGGGCATAAATAAAATCGAAATTATCCACCTGATCGATGTGATCTCCCCATACCGATTCTGCCAGAGTCATTTTATTGATTACTCTTTCGGGACGCTGGATAAAATAAAGTAGTATATCGTATTCTTTTCGGTTCAGTTCGATGGGGGTACCTGCAACAAATACCTGGAAATGGTCCGGGTCGATCCGGATATTACCGTATTCGATATAAGTGGCACCGGCGTGATGATTTCTACGGATAACACTTTTGACCCGGGCAATGAGTTCGGCCAGATGGAAAGGTTTGGGTAAATAGTCGTCGGCACCCAGATCCAGGCCGGTGACCTTGTCCTCCAGTGAATCTTTGGCCGAAATGATGATGATATTTTCTTTCTTATTTTCCTTTTTTAATTCTTCCAGCAGATCCAGCCCGTTTCCGTCCGGTAACATGATGTCGAGCAGAATACAATCGTAAGTATAATCGGCCGTTTTTTCCAACGCTGTTTGAAAATCAGGAGCTTCCTCCGTAACATACCTTTCTTTCTCGAGGCTACGGCAAATAATTTCGCGTAATGACGGATCGTCTTCTATAACAAGAACTTTCATAAACTCATTTTTTCTACAAACAAATATAGTAATTCTGAAATACAACTGAAATCGCCTGGTTGGAAATCTGCTCCGTTTTGGAGGGGAGAAATAAATTGGCGAACCGGGAGTCCCTGTTTATTATGGTGTCGGACTCTGGATTCGCCAATCGAAAATTTGCCTGACAGGCAATTCTCGGGTTAAAAAGTTCAATCTGATAAAAAAGCCCCCGGGTAGGGAGCTTTTTTAGAAACTGGTCAGTGCACTGGCCAAGTCGGGTTCGATATCGAGAATCATGGGTAAGTGTAATAATTCCAGAACGTCCATGACTTCTGACGATATATTGCACAATTTGATTTCAGAATGATTGCTTTTGGCTGTTTTTACTAATGAGATAATACAGCCGATACCACTGCTGTCTATAAATTCAATGTTTTTAAAATCGAAAATCATTTTATTACCTTCTTGCGAAAGTATAGGTTTTAATTCTGATTTAACTTCTTCTGTCACTGCTAATGTAAATCTCTTTAAATCGATAAATTCTGCAATGATGCATCCTTTCTGCTCAGTTAATTTTGTAATCATTTTTTTGATTTTTAATAATGCGTTTTGGTTTAGATTAGTTGTTTTTCTTGAATGTAAATAAATTATGTTTCCTTAGGTTGCCTATAGAATGTCGAAAATAGGACAAAAAGTATAAATAACCAAATCTTTTTTATAAGAAAATCATATTCCGGCCGGATAAAAATTTGACGAAAGAGGAAGTCTGAACAGATATAAATTATATCTTTGTGATGTTTTTAAATGCTAACGTTTGCAATTATGACGGGGAAGATGACAGGTGGATTTGTGTGGAAGCGGTGACGGATCGGGATGAATGTGAATCGACTAAATTTACGATATAAATAAAATAAAATGAAAACAACACCTTTTACCCATTTTCATGAAGCTTTGGGAGCACGTATGGCTCCGTTTGCAGGATATAATATGCCCATCGAATATCCGACAGGAATTAAAGAAGAGCATCTGAATGTCCGTAATAAACTTGGAGTTTTTGATGTTTCCCATATGGGAGAATTTTGGATTAAAGGACCGAAAGCTTTTGAATTGGTTCAGAAATTAACCACAAATGATGTGGCCGCTTTGATAGACGGAAAAGTACAATATAGTTGTTTCCCCAATGATAAGGGTGGTATTGTAGACGACTTGCTGGTGTATCGTTTCAGTGCTGAAAAATACCTGCTGGTAGTTAATGCTGCTAATATCGAAAAAGACTGGAACTGGGTGGTAAAATACGGCGCAGAACTGGGTATGAAACCGGGCGTCGAACTGGAAAATGCTTCCGACAATATTTGCCAGCTGGCTATCCAGGGGCCTTTGGCATTGAAAGCCATGCAGAAGCTGACCTCGGAAAATGTTGTCGATATGGAGTATTATACTTTTAAAGAAATACCGTTTGCGGGGATCGATAAAGTTATTTTCTCCACGACAGGTTATACCGGTTCTGGTGGTTGTGAAGTTTATGCTTATAATAAAGATGCTGAGAAATTGTGGAATGCCGTTTTCGAAGCCGGAGCGGAATTCGGGATACAACCGATCGGATTGGGTGCCCGCGATACCTTGAGACTGGAAGCCGGTTTCTGTCTCTATGGGCATGAAATCGACGATGATCATTCGCCTATCGAAGCCGGTTTGGGATGGATTACTAAATTCGTGCCCGGAAATGATTTTATCATGCGGGAATACCATGAAAAATTGAAAGCAGATAAACCGACCCGTTATATGAAACCTTTTGAAATCATCGACCGGGGAATTGCACGGCAAGGATATCCTATCGAAGATGCCGAAGGAAATGAAATCGGTGTAGTATGTTCGGGAACGGTATCTCCTTTAACCGGAAAATCTATCGGTACGGGATATGTTAAAAGCGGTTTCCATAAATTAGATAGTGAAATATTTATCCGGGTGAGAAATAAGGCGTTGAAAGCAAAAATTGTAAAAACTCCTTTTTTCTGATACCGGAAATTCAAATACCGAAAAACTATCCCAAAGTCATTATTTTGACTTTGGGATTAGTGTCTCTCTTAGAGAGAGTGATTAAATGATTTCTTTTTTGAGGTATATTCGGCACCGATTTGTTAAGGTGATTTTAAATTATAAGTAAATCCGAATATTTCTCTTATAAAATGATATTTTGCGCAGTATATTTTGCATATTTGTAACGTTTGAAGAAAAATTGAATTAAAATTTAAAACCTTTAATTATTATACAAAATGAGAAAACATATTTTTAACGCAGGTCCTTGTAAGTTGCCGGATATGACATTGGAAAATACGGCAAAAGCTGTGATGGAATTAGGGAATTGTGGCCAGTCTATTCTGGAAGTATCTCACCGTTCAGCTGATTTTCAGGCTGTTTATGATGAGACTGTCGCCCTGTTCAAAGAAGTGTTGAATATCCCCGATAATTATTCTGTTATTTTCTTGGGTGGTGGTGCCAGTATGCAGTTCTGCATGATTCCTTACAATTTCCTGGGTAAAAAAGCGGCTTATGTGAATACCGGCGTTTGGTCTAAAAAAGCAATCGCTGAGGCTAAACTTTGGGGTGAAGTTGAAGTGATCGCTTCTTCTGAGGACCGGAATTTTACTTATTATCCGAAAGGATTCCAGATTCCTGCCGATGTCGATTATCTGCATATTACATCGAATAATACGATCCGTGGTACCGAGATTTTCGAAGATCTGGATAGCCCTGTGCCCTTGATTGCCGATATGTCGTCCGATATTTGTAGTCGTCCGATCGACGTAAAAAAATATATGATGATCTATGGCGGATGCCAGAAGAACTTAGGACCTGCCGGTGCTACTTTCGTGATTATCCGTAACGACTATCTGGATAAAGTAGTGGCTGACCGCAAGATCCCGACCATGCTGAAATATCAGACTCATGTCGATAACGGATCTATGTTCAATACCCCTCCTTGTATCAATATCTTTGCCGTTGGTCAGACCCTGAAATGGATCAAACAAATGGGCGGTGTTGAAGCTATGGAAAGACGTGCTATCGAAAGATGCAATGCATTGTACAGCGAATTCGACCGCAATACGGTATTCCGTGCTGTTGTTGAAGAAGGTTCACGTTCTCGTATGAATATTCCGTTCTTGTTAGCCGAAGGATATGAAGAACTGGAGAAAGAATTTTTGGATTTCTGTAAATCTAAAAACATCGTAGGCGTGAAAGGTCACCGTTTGGTGGGTGGTTTCCGTGCTTCTACCTACAATGCTTGTACGATGGAAGATGTAAATGCTTTGATTGCTGCCATGCAGGAATTTGAAAAAGCACATAAAAAATAAATAATATTAATTCAGATGAAAGATTTACGATTTACGACCGTGCTGAGGCCTCTCGTAAATTGTAAATCTTAATCGTAAATTTTGGTAGTTATGACAAAGGTTCTGATTGCAACCGATAAACCTTTTGCTCCGGTGGCAGTAAAAGGTATCCGCGAAATCGTGGAAGCTCAGGGTTATGAATTGGCTTTATTGGAAAAATATACTTCTCCGGAAGAATTGATCGCTGCTGTTGCCGACGTAGATGCTATGATCATCCGTTCGGATAAAGCGACAAAAGAAGTGATCGATGCTGCTAAAAAACTGAAAGTAATTGTACGTGCCGGAGCCGGTTATGATAATATCGACCTGCAGGCTTGTACCGATCATGGCGTAGTGGCTATGAATACTCCGGGACAGAACTCGAATGCTGTGGCTGAATTGGTATTCGGTATGGCTGTTTATCTGGCTCGTAATTTCTATAACGGTAAATCCGGGCATGAACTGAAAGGAAAGAAAATCGGTGTACATGCTTACGGAAACGTGGGACAAAACGTGGGACGTATTGCCAAAGGCTTCGGAATGGAAGTGTATGCTTTCGACCCGTTTATGACCGATGAACAAATCAAGGCTGCGGGGGCTACTCCGTTGCATTCTGCCGAAGAAATGTATGCGATGTGTGATTATGTATCTCTGCATATCCCGGCTACCGAGAAGACAAAGAAATCGATCAATTATGAATTGTTGAATCGCATGCCGAAAGGAGCTGTATTGATCAACACTGCCCGTAAGGAAGTGATCAATGAAGAAGAATTGGTGAAATTGATGGCCGATCGTCCCGATTTCAAATATATTTCCGATATCGCTCCGGACAATGCCGCTGAATATGCCCAGTTCGAAGGCCGTTATTTCTTTACTCCGAAGAAAATGGGTGCTCAGACTGAAGAAGCGAATGTAAATGCAGGCTTGGCTGCTGCCCGTCAAATTGTGGCTTTCCTGGAACATGGAGATGCTAAATTTAAAGTAAATAAATAATATTTTTATGGCTATAGTAAAACCATTCAAAGGCTTACGTACTCCTAACCAGGAAGTATGCGAGGAATTGGCTTGCCTCCCGTATGACGTGATGAATTCGGAAGAAGCTGCACAGATGGCTGCAGGAAAACCGAAATCATTGCTGCATGTTACCCGGGCCGAAATCGATTGCCCTGCCGGAACGGATATCCACTCGGAAGAAGTTTACAATAAGAGTGTCGAAAATTTCAAAATGTTTCAGGACAAGGGATGGTTGGTACAGGATCCGGAAGCGAAATTTTATATTTATGCTCAGACCATGGAAGGCCGTACCCAATACGGTATTGTCGGTTGTGCTGCCTGTGAGGATTATATGAACGGGGTGATTAAAAAACATGAACTCACCCGTCCCGATAAAGAAGAGGACCGGATGGTGCTGACCCGTTATGTGAATGCTAACCTGGAACCGGTATTTTTTGCCTATCGTGCCGTGCCTGAAATTGACGCTATCGTTGAAGATATTGTGAAGAATCAGAAAGCAGACTACGATTTTGTGGCAGAAGACGGGTTCGGACACCATTTTTGGGCGATCAACTGTCCGGAAACCAATAAACGGTTGGAAGAGTTGTTCGCAACGAAAGTGCCGAACACCTATGTGGCCGACGGACACCACCGTACAGCTGCAGCTGCCCGTATCGGTGCCGAATATACAGCAAAGAATCCGAATCATACCGGTAAAGAAGAGTACAACTTCTTTATGGCCGTACATTTCCCCGACCATCAGCTGAAGATTATCGATTACAACCGGGTAGTGAAAGATCTGAATGGTCTGACCGAAGCTCAGTTGCTCGAGAAATTGAACGCTCATTTCGAAGTAAAGGAAATGGGTACCGAGATTTATCATCCGGCAAAATTGCACGAGTTCAGTATGTATCTGGGCGGTAAGTGGTATCGTCTGACCGCTAAAGCAGGTTCGTATGATGACAACGATCCGATCGGAGTATTGGATGTGACCATTCTTTCCAAACATGTGTTGGCCGATATCCTCGATATTCAGGATTTGCGTACCTCTAAACGAATCGATTTCGTGGGGGGGATACGTGGATTAGGTGAACTGAAAAAACGCGTAGACAGCGGGGAGATGAAAGTGGCTTTCGCTCTGTATCCGGTTTCTATGGAACAGTTGCTGAATATTGCCGATACCGGTAATATCATGCCGCCGAAAACTACCTGGTTCGAACCGAAACTTCGTTCCGGTTTAGTAATCCATAAAATTTGATTTTTGAAAATCTGAAATAAGATACCATCTTCTCTCAGAGGATGGTATTTTTTTCGGATGTGAATTTGGGTGTTAGTTTCAGTACAGGATAAAGCGTTCACGATTTATGCTTAAAGATATTCTGATTTCGATGATTATTTGGGTGGTAGTGGGATGTGGTAACGGCTCCGGGGTGAAACGACTGGATACAAGAGCTGTGGAAAAGGACACTGTTTTGAAATGGAGTCAATTGGTCGGTGAGAGCCGGTTAGTGCGTTTGGAGACGAAAGAAGAGGCTTTGTTAAACGATTATTTTCGGGTATGGGCCGGAGAGAAGTATATTATTACTTACGGAAACGAAGAAATGTATCAGTTCGCCGCCGATGGTACTTATATCCGTAAATTGGCTTCTTATGGACGTGCTCCGGGCGAATATCAGAATATTATAGCCCTCACGGTAGATGAACCGGGCGAACGATTGTATTTTTCGGATTATGGAAGGCAAAATAGTATCCAGGTAATTAATTTGAAAAATGGAGAATATGAAAATTCCCTGCCCGGAATTTACGGATTTCCGAAGAAGATGATACTGGCCGGTGATTCGGTTCTTTATTGTATTCCTTTGTTATTGAAAGATGCAGCCTATGAAATTTATGCCCTTACTTCTTCCGGACAATTCCTGGGAGGGATTAAAAAAGAGACTTGTCGGGAGGAGCGTCAGAAGAATCATTCTTATCTGGGGATAGCGGGAGGATTTGTTCACTATATGTCAGGGATAACGGATACTTTGTATCGGATAACTGCCGATACAAGAAAACCCGAATATTATTTTCATGCAGGATATTATTTGAAAGAATTCAAGCCTGATGAAAAAGGAGAAGAAATTGAAATGATAGTTGAAACTTCTCGGTTCATCTTATTCGATCGTTTATTCATCCGGATGGCTGATTCCAGATTTGGTAAAAATATAATTACTTACGACGAAAACCGGGATCCTGAAACTTATGTATTCGATAAACTGAACGATGGTTTATTCAAAGTAAAGAGTATTTATTTCGACGACCTTGACTTTGAATTGGAGGATTATCTGTTCGAAGTTTCTGAGCATTATCTTTGTCAATCTTTTTCTGCAATGAAATTTCGGGAATGGATAAAATCAGCAAATTCCCCTTACCATGATTGGTATAATGCAATAGCCGATGATGATAATCCTGTATTGGTGTTGGGAAAGGTACGTAATTAAATTCGGATGACAGATTTCCCCGTTTTCGCAAATATCCTTAATTCGTTGAAGATAACGAATAACAGAGTATCTCCGGAGAGAAATTCTTATTGTTTTGGAAACTGATTGCGTATATTCGGTCGGATTTTTCATCGACACAGAAGCTTAAAATATAACGGTTCAAACGATATCTTTTCAAAAAACGGCCCTGCCAGTCGAATTGGTGTATTTCAAAATTATTATTGGAGATCGATAAATCTTTATTTTTAGAATCGCAGTATAATAAATAGATATAGTTGTCCGTGCTGAAATAGTTTTTATAGTAGTTGACT
>ERZ825384.2798-NODE-2798-length-16839-cov-9.540455_pt1 | contig 16839 bp, 19 predicted proteins | sample MGYA00519931_ERZ825384 | MGnify/ENA primary metagenome ERZ825384 (study PRJEB31778, sample SAMEA3449200) | human gut metagenome | biome: human gut; feature: human-associated habitat; material: faeces | place: United Kingdom | collected 2010/2012 ...
ACCTTCAATTTTTTGCACATAAAAAGGGAGTTGGTTCTACCAAGAACGGTAGAGACTCCGAATCCAAGAGATTAGGTGCGAAGAGAGCTGATGGCCAGTTTGTAAAAGCTGGAAATATTCTTTACAGACAGCGCGGTACAAAGATCCATCCCGGTGTCAATGTTGGTATCGGTGGAGATGATACTCTGTTTGCTTTAGTTGATGGCGTTCTCCGTTTCGAGAGAAAGGGCAGAGACAAGAAGCAGGCTTCCGTATATCCTGTAGAGAAATAAGTTGATTTAACCAGGGCTTCAAACATACTGATTGTTTGAAGCCCTTTTAGTCCGTAAAGGATTTTGTCGGAAAGGAGAACAATATGTTTGCTGACAGAGCTAAAATTTACGTAAGAAGCGGTAAAGGCGGAGATGGTCATGTGTCCTTTCGCCGTGAAAAATATGTTCCCAGTGGCGGCCCTGACGGTGGCGATGGTGGTCACGGCGGAGACGTGATCTTTGTTGTGGATGAGGGACTGAATACCCTGATCGATTTCCGGCACATCCGTAAGTACAAGGCCGGAGACGGGGAAGAAGGCGGCAAAAAGAATTGCCGTGGTAAGGACGGAGAAGATATTATTATCAAAGTCCCCGCGGGAACCGTGATCAAAGAAGCACAGAGTGGGCAGGTAATTACGGATATGTCGGGAGACAACAAACGGGTTGTTCTTCTAAAAGGCGGTAAAGGCGGCAACGGTAACCAACATTATGCCACCAGCACCATGCAGGCTCCGAAGTATGCACAGCCGGGACAGGCTGCGCAGGAACTGGAGCTTTTGTTGGAGCTGAAGGTCATCGCCGATGTAGGACTGGTGGGATTCCCCAATGTGGGTAAGTCCACTTTTCTGTCCAGAGTAACCAATGCCAGACCCAAGATTGCCAACTATCATTTCACTACCCTGAATCCGAATCTGGGTGTGGTGGATCTGGAAGGAACCGGTGGTTTCGTTATTGCGGATATCCCCGGACTGATCGAAGGTGCTTCCGAAGGCGTGGGACTGGGACATGAGTTCCTGCGCCATATTGAGCGTACCAAGGTGATCATCCATATCGTGGATGCGGCAGGTACGGAAGGCAGAGATCCCATTCAGGATATTTATGCCATCAATAAGGAACTGGAAGCCTATAATCCGGAGATTGCTGCACGCCCCCAGGTCATTGCAGCGAATAAGATCGATGCTATTTACACCGAGGACGGTTCCGACCCCGTGGAGGCGATCCGTGCAGAGTTTGAGCCGAAGGGGATAAAGGTATTCCCTATGTCTGCAGTAACCGGTCAGGGTGTAAAGGAGCTTTTATATGAAGTAAATGAAATGCTTCAGGGAATTGGAGAAGAGACTACGGTCTTCGCACAGGAGTACTTCCCGGATAGCATGACAGGATCTGTGGACGATGCCTATACCGTAACCTATGATGAGGAAGAGGACGAGTATGTAGTAGAAGGACCTAAGATCGAGAAGATGTTAGGTTATACGAATCTGGACAGCGAGAAGGGATTTACCTTCTTCCAGAATTTCCTGAAGGATGCCGGAATCCTGGAAGAATTGGAAAGCTTAGGTATCCAGGAGGGTGATACGGTCCGTATGTATGGTCTGTCCTTTGATTACTATAAGTAAAACACGGAAACATTTGAGAAAGGAATAAATTATGACGAGCAAACAGAGAGCCTATTTGATGAGTCTGGCAAGCAATCTGAATCCGATTTTCCAGGTGGGAAAATCCAGCCTGACTCCGGAACTTACCGCAGCCATCGGTGAGTCTTTCAACAATAACGAACTGATCAAGATCGGCGTGCTGAAGAATTGTTTCGATGACCCCAGAGCGATCGCTGAGATGGTGGCAGAACGTACCCATTCCCAGGTGGTACAGGTCATCGGCAAAAAAATTGTACTGTATAAGCCGGACAAGGACAAGCCGAAGATTGAACTGCCCCGTTAATCGTTATATTGCAATCGGAATCCATACAGAGGGATGAAGTATGAGCAGAATAGGCATTATGGGAGGCACATTTAACCCAATCCACATAGGACATCTGATGCTGGCAGAACAGGCATTGGAGTCGGCACACTTAGACCAGATCTGGATGATACCGACGGGGTGTTCTTATCTGAAGGCAAAAGAGGGCATTACGGTTCTGCCCGGGACAGAACGTTATGACATGGTGCAACTTGCTATCGCAGATAACGACAGATTCCGCTGCCTGGACATTGAGATAAAACGTCCCGGAGACTCTTACAGCTATGAGACTATGGAGCAGCTGCACAGAGAATATCCGGACCATCTTTTTTATTTCATCTGCGGAGCTGACTGTCTGTTTACCATGGAACATTGGAAATGCGCAGACCGCCTGTTTGCTGCATGTGAGATTATAGCTGCGGTACGGGGAGATGCGGATATGAAAGGAATGCAGGAGAAGATCAGGCAGTTGGAGGAACATTTTTCTGCGAAGATACAGTTACTCTCTTTTCGAAGAATTGAGCTCTCTTCTTCTGAAATCCGAGCGAGAAGATCAAAAGGTCTTTCCGTGCGTTATCTTGTGCCGGAAGCAGTGAGAGAATATATGGAAGAAAAGGGGCTTTACCTGGATGAGTGATATCCTAAAAAAACTGACTAAAGAGATGCAAAAAGTACAGGATCCCAAGCGCTTTACCCATACATTGGGGGTAGAATACACGGCGGCGGCCCTTGCCATGCGATACGGTGAAGATGTGGAGCGTGCACAGATCGCTGGCCTGCTTCATGATTGTGCCAAATGCATGGAAAATGATAAACTTTTGTCTGCCTGCGAAAAGTATCATCTTCCCGCGACGGATGTGGAAAAGCGCAATCCCTATCTTTTACATGCCGAGGTGGGAAGTTATCTGGCGAAAAAGGAATATAAAATCGAAGATCCTGAGATCTTAAGTGCAATTTTATATCATACCACAGGGCGTCCGGGCATGACACTTCTGGAGAAGATCATTTTTACCGCAGATTATATTGAACCGGGGAGAAAACAGGCACCGAACCTTACCCAGATCCGCCACTTGGCATTTACGGATCTGGATGCTGCCGTGACGAAGATTTTAGAGGATACTCTGGAATACCTGAAATCGGGAGACGGTGAGATGGATCCTATGACAGAAGAAACCTATAACTATTATAAGAAGAATGAATCAATAAAATAGAAAGTGTGAGGAGTAAGCATGAGCGAAGAATCCAGAAAAATGGCAAAGCTTGCCGTAGAAGCATTGGATGATAAAAAAGCAGAAGATATTAAAGTAATAGACATCAGTAAAGTATCTGTGATCGCAGATTATTTTATTATTGCCGGCGGTAATAATTCCAGTCAGATTCAGGCATTGTGTGATAATGTGGAAGAGAAACTGGGAAGAGCCGGTTTCCCTGCCAGACAGACCGAAGGCTATGAGACAGCCAACTGGGTACTGTTAGACTTTGGCGATGTGATCGTACATGTCTTTGACAAGGAAAACCGTCTGCTCTATGATCTGGAACGTATCTGGAGAGATGGCGTACAGATTCCCGTAGAGGAACTTTAAGCTTCGCTATCTCCCAGATGGAGAAAGAAACTGATGAGATAGAGTCCGCTGATTCCCACCAACACATATACAATTCTGGAAAACCAGGACATGTCACCGAACAGGAAGGCTACAAGATCAAAGCGGAAAAGTCCGATCAGCCCCCAGTTCACGGCACCTATTATGGCTATGGTGAGAGCGGTTCCATCCAAATATTTATTACCCATAAAATCTCCTTATCCTGTCTGTATGGACTTTGCTGCTGTAAGTTCCATACAGACATTTTTTTGAAGTTTCTATTAAATGATTGTTTCGTAAATAGTCTTTCCCCCGGAATAAAAAATATACTATATTTATATTAAAATATGATTTTGTTGATCTATTTTAATGCCAAAAAACATCAAATTAGAAAAGAAAATCCATTGACAAAGGAAATAGAAGCGAGTAATATACAAAAATAACAATTATACATTGTATATTTGTATACATTGTTAAAAAGGAGGAAGATATTATGAAGAAATTTAACAAGTTTTTAAGTGTTGCCGTAGCATCTGCTATGGTAATGGCTATGGCTGGCTGTGGTAATACAGACAATGGTTCTGCAGCAACCGGTACAAACGCAGCAACTGAGAGTGCAGCAGCTTCCGACAGTGCAGCATCCGGCAGCGTATTTAAGATCGGTGGTATTGGACCTACTACCGGTGGCGCAGCAGTTTATGGACTGGCTGTACAGCACGGTGCAGAGATTGCAGTAGAAGAGATCAATGCAGCAGGCGGTATCAACGGTTATCAGGTAGAATTCAAGTTCCAGGATGACGAGGCAGATGCCGAGAAATCCGTAAATGCTTATAATGCATTAAAGGACTGGGGCGCTCAGATCATTGATGGTTCTACCACCAGTGGTGCATGTATTGCAGTTACCGACAAGACCAAAGAGGACAATATGTTCCAGATTACTCCTTCCGGATCTGCAGTAGAATGTGTTCAGTATGATAACAACTTCCGCGTATGCTTCTCCAATCCTAACCAGGGTCTTGCATCCGCACAGTATATTGGTGAAAATGGTCTGGCTGAGAAGATTGCCGTTATTTATGACAGCTCCGATGTATATTCTTCCGGTATTTACGAGAAGTTTGCAAAAGAAGCTGAGAATCAGCCGTTTGAGGTCGTAGCAGCAGAAGCTTTTACCGCTGATAACAAGACTGATTTCTCCGTACAGTTGCAGAAGGCAAAGGATGCCGGAGCAGACATGGTATTCCTTCCTATTTATTATCAGGAATCCGCACTTATCCTGACCCAGGCAGCTGCTATGGGTTATGCTCCCAAGTGGTTCTCATGTGACGGTATGGATGGTATTCTCGGTGGTGTAGATAACTTTGATGTATCTCTGACCGAAGGCGTTATGCTGTTAACTCCTTTCGCAGCTGATGCAACCGATGATCTGACCCAGTCTTTCGTAACTAAGTATAAGGAAAAATACGGTGAGACTCCCAACCAGTTCGCAGCAGACAGCTATGATGCTATCTATGTGATCAAGGCTGCTATCGAGAAGAGCGGTGTTACTCCTGATATGAGTGTTTCTGATATTTGTGATGGTATGAAGGCTGCCATGACAGAGATCACTGTAGATGGTCTGACCGGTAACGGCATGACCTGGACCGCAGACGGTGAGGCTAACAAGGCTCCTAAGGCTGTTGTGATCGAGAATGGTGCTTACAAGGCTATGTAATTTTGCTGACAAAGTTTCCAAAGAGGGTTACCGCAGGGTAGCCCTCTTTGCTTAATGTCAGAGATTTTGCAATAATAAGGAGCAGTTGTTTTTCCCGGTATGTTCTGTTATACTTTATTTTAGTTATATTTTATTTTATACGATAATTTGTGCATTCGCATGAATGGAGGTAGTTCACATGAGTTTTATCAGTTATCTGATCAACGGTATCAGCCTTGGAAGTGTCTATGCGCTGATCGCATTAGGTTATACCATGGTATATGGTATTGCTAAAATGCTGAATTTCGCACATGGTGATGTTATTATGGTCGGTGCATTTATTACTTATACAATGTGCAGTACCATGGGGCTTTCTCCTGTGATTGGTGTTCTGGCAGCTGTTGTTGCTTGTACTCTGCTTGGAATGGCTATTGAAAAGGTAGCCTACAAGCCTTTGAGAAAGGCAGCTTCTCCTTTGGCGGTACTGATCACTGCCATTGGTGTCAGCTATCTGCTGCAGAATGTGGCACTTTTGATCTTTGGCGCCAATGCGAAGGCATTTACTTCAGTAGTATCTGTTCCGGCACTGAAGCTGGCAGACGGGCAGATCAATATTACCGGAGAGACGATCGTGACGATTCTGTCCTGTCTGGTTATTATGGCCGGCCTGATGCTCTTTATTAATAAGACCAAAGCCGGTCAGGCCATGTTGGCGGTATCCGAGGATAAGGGAGCAGCACAGCTGATGGGAATCAATGTGGACGGAACCATTGCGCTTACCTTTGCGATCGGATCCGGTCTGGCTGCAGTGGCAGGTGTGCTGTTATGCTCTGCATATCCTTCCCTGACACCCTATACCGGTTCCATGCCGGGTATCAAAGCTTTCGTAGCTGCTGTATTCGGTGGTATCGGATCCATCCCCGGTGCTTTGGTCGGCGGTATTCTGCTTGGTATTATTGAAATCTTCGGCAAAGCCTACATATCTTCCCAGATGGCAGATGCTATTGTGTTTGCGGTATTGATTGTTGTACTTTTGGTAAAACCTGCCGGACTGTTTGGCAAAAATATTCAGGAAAAAGTATAAGGGAAGAGGCAGGTGAATAATATGAAGAAATTATCGAATAAGAAAATGAATAAAACCTTCCGTGATAACCTTATTACTTACGGAATGGTGATTGCTGCCTATGTGATCATGCAGATCCTGGTGTCTGCCGGTGCAGTGAGCAGTCTGATACAGGGCTTATTGGTTCCTCTGTGTACTTATGCGATTCTGGCGGTATCTCTGAACCTTACGGTAGGCATCCTGGGAGAGCTGAGCCTCGGTCATGCCGGATTTATGTGTATCGGTGCCTTTACCAGTGCCTTTTTCTCCAAAGTCATGGAAAATACCGCAATGCCTTCCGGGCTTCGCTTTTTCTGTGCGCTGTTGATCGGCGCCGCGTTTGCGGGTATTTTCGGACTGCTGATCGGTATTCCCGTACTTCGTCTGAAGGGTGACTATCTTGCCATCGTAACGCTGGCCTTTGGTGAGATCATTAAGAACCTGGTCAATATTCTGTTTGTTGGACTGGATGAGAATGGCTTCCACATTTCCTTTACCAACACCATGGATCTGAATATGTCAGAGGACGGTCAGGTCATTATTAAAGGAGCGCAGGGTATCACCGGTACTCCTCATGACTCCAATTTTACCATTGGTATTGTGTTATTACTTGTGACGCTGTTTATTGTATTGAACCTGATTCATTCCAGAGACGGTCGTGCGATCATGGCTATTCGTGATAATACCATTGCAGCGGAATCCGTGGGAATTCATATTACCAAATATAAGCTGATGGCTTTCTCTATCTCCGCAGCTCTCGCAGGTGTGGCAGGAGTATTGTATGCGCATAATCTGTCTACCCTGACAGCACTGCCGAAGAACTTCGGATACAATATGTCTATTATGATTCTGGTGTTCGTTGTACTGGGTGGTATCGGTAACATCCGCGGTTCCATTATTGCTTCTGTAATTCTGACGTTATTGCCGGAACTTTTACGTGGACTGAACGATTATCGTATGTTGATCTATTCCATCGTACTGATCGTTATGATGCTGTTTAACTGGGCTCCGAAATGTATTGAATGGAGAGAGAAAGTAGCAGCCAGATTTAAGAGTAAGAAGTCTGTGAAAAAGGAGGCTGAATAATCATGGCATTATTAGAGGCAAAAAAATTAGGCATTTCTTTTGGCGGACTTCGTGCGGTAGATGATTTTAATATCAGTATTGAAAAAGGTGCACTGTATGGACTGATCGGTCCCAATGGTGCCGGAAAAACCACCGTATTTAATCTGCTGACCGGCGTATATAAACCCACAGAGGGAATTATTACTCTGGATGGCAAGGATATCACCGGCAAAAAGACTATCGACATCAACCAGGCGGGTATTGCAAGAACTTTCCAGAATATCCGACTGTTCAAGGATCTGTCTGTAATCGATAACGTAAAAGTAGGACTGCACAACCATATGGGGTACAGTACCATTACGGGAATTTTACGTCTGCCCAAATATTATAAAGTAGAAAAGAAGATGACGGAGGAAGCCATGGAGCTTCTGAAGGTATTCGGACTGGAAGCGGAAGCAGATACACTGGCTGATAATCTCCCCTACGGTAAACAGAGAAAGTTAGAGATTGCCAGAGCACTGGCGACCAAACCGAAGCTTCTTCTGTTAGATGAGCCTGCTGCAGGTATGAATCCCAACGAGACGCAGGAACTGATGGATACCATTCGTTTTGTCAGAGAGCATTTTGATATGACGATCCTTCTGATCGAGCATGACATGAAACTGGTAAGCGGAATCTGTGAGGAACTTACGGTGTTGAATTTCGGCCGTGTGCTGTGTCAGGGTAAGACCAGTGATGTGCTGAATAATCCGGAAGTCATCAAGGCTTATCTGGGCGAATAGGAGGATAGATGGCTATGGCAATGTTAGAGGTAAATGATATCAAAGTATATTACGGCATGATACAGGCCATAAAGGGTGTGTCCTTCCATGTAGATGAGGGTGAGGTCATTGCACTGATCGGCGCCAACGGTGCCGGTAAGACGACAATCCTGCACACCGTATCCGGACTGCTGACGCCGAAGGAAGGTTCCATTACTTTTGAAGGTCAGGATCTGGTCAAAATTCCGGGACACAAGATCGTATCCATGGGTATGGCGCATGTACCGGAGGGAAGACGAGTATTTGCACAGCTTTCCGTATTACAGAATCTGATGATGGGTGCTTACACCAGAAAAGATAAAGAAGAGATCGCTCAGACCTTAGAGACAGTATTTGAGCGTTTCCCCCGTTTAAAGGAACGTCAGAACCAGATGGCAGGAACTTTAAGTGGCGGTGAACAGCAGATGCTGGCAATGGGCAGAGCCCTGATGTCTCATCCCAAGATTATATTAATGGATGAGCCGTCCATGGGACTGTCTCCGATTTTCGTCAATGAGATCTTTGATATTATTCAGGAGGTAAGCAAGAGCGGTACTACGGTTCTGTTAGTTGAGCAGAATGCAAAGAAGGCACTGTCTATCGCTGACAGAGCGTATGTATTAGAGACCGGTAAGATCGTTCTGGAGGGCAAAGCAAGTGACCTTCTGAGTAATGATTCCATTAAGAAAGCATATCTGGGTGAATAACCCTTGATGTAAGTCGCTGCGGGTGGAAGCAGCAGAGACAGAAAGGTATGGTGATTGGAATGAATAATGTAGTTATTACCATTGCAAGACAGTATGGAAGCGGAGGAAGAACCATCGGCGAGATGCTGGCAAAGAAGCTGAATGTCCATTATTATGACAAAGAGCTGATGAAGCTTGCCAGTGATGACAGCGGAATCAATGAGGCTCTGTTCGTGAATGCGGACGAAAAAGTGAAAAACACCAGTCTGTTCCATATTGCAAAGAAGGAATATCACGGAGAACTGATCCCTCCGGAAAGCGATGATTTCACATCAACAGACAATCTGTTTAACTATCAGGCGAAGATCATCCGTGACCTGGCAAATGAGGAATCCTGCGTCATTATCGGTCGTTGTGCGGATTATGTGTTGAAGGATTATCCTAATGTCCTCAGTGTATTTATTCATGCCCCGAAGGAATATTGTCTGGAAGGCGCAGCGAAGAAGCATAGCATGAGCCCGAAGGAATTGGAGCGCTTTATCAATAAGACGGATAAGCACCGTGCGGAGTACTATAAGTATCATACCGGACGGGAATGGACAGATGCAAGGAACTATGATCTGTGTCTGGACAGCTCCAAGCTGGGATACGAAAGATGCGTGGATGAGATCATTTCTTATATGAAGGTACGATTCCCAGAGGAGTAATATCTGACAGATTACATAATGTATATATAATTTCATAGAACTGTAGTTTTTTTGAATTAAGAATTCCTCTGTAAAGATACAGAGGAATTTTTTTAATACCATTATAGAAAATCAGATAGAGAATAATAGCAAAGTGCTCAAGCTATTTGTAGAATCGGAACACGCCGAACACAGTGCCAAGGATCTGGCAGTCATCGACGATGATGGGATCCATGGTGTCATTCTCCGGCTGGAGACGGATATGTCCCTTCTCCTTGTAGAAGGTCTTGACCGTAGCGGAATCATCGATCAGAGCTACGACAATCTCGCCGTTATGTGCAGTGCTCTGAGAATGTACAAAGACACGATCTCCATTGAAGATACCGGCATTGATCATGGACTCTCCGCGAACGTTCAGGATGAAAGATTCTCCCTTGGGTACCACATCGGCGGGAACCGGGAAGTAGTCCTGAATATTCTCCTCCGCGAGGATCGGCTGTCCGGCAGCTACATTGCCGATGACAGGGAGGCTTACCATCTCGGTACGTACCATCTGAAAGCTGTCGTCACAGATCTCAATGGCACGGGGCTTGGTCGGGTCTCTGCGGATGTAGCCGTTCTTCTCCAAAGTCTCTAAATGAGAATGCACGGAAGAAGTAGACTTTAGATTCACCGTCTCACAGATCTCACGGACGGTAGGGGGATAACCTCTCTTCAAAATCTCATCCTTGATATAATCTAATATTTCCTGCTGCTTGGCAGTGATCTTTCCATAACCCATAAATGACCTCCGATAAATGCTGGTTCTTGTTGTTTTATATAACGATTATAGCATAGCAAAAAACAAAAAGCAAACATATATTCCAAAAATATGTTCGATTTTTGACTTGACATCAGAATACATGTTCGATATAATACAAACATAAAGAACAAATGTTCCCGAACACGTTTTCTTATATGAGGTGAATGAGTTATGAGAGTACAGAAGAGTGTATACTATATGACAGACAGAGAGTTAAGAATATATAAGAGACAGCTGAGACGGAGACGTCAGCTGCAGCGCAGAATAGTTACCATGCTTGCTACCATCTGTGTGATTGCATTCTGTGCAGTGTCTTATCACGGAATCCGTTCTTTGGCAAGCTCCGGGGAAGATCAGCTGAAGTTCAAATATTATACACAGGTAACTGTTGCATACGGAGAGACCTTATGGGATCTGTCCGATGATTACATCGATTATGATGAATATAAGGATAAGAAGGAATATATTGCAGAAGTACAGAGTATCAATCATCTGGCGGAAGAGGACAGCATCCGTGCCGGACAGACACTGATCGTACCCTATTATTCTTATGACTTTGTGAAGTAATTAAGATGAAATAATATAAAATACACCGGATCATAAGTGTAATGTGATTCGGTGTATTGTTATTTATAGCAGGAGATTAGCTGTCTGGATGCTCCGAATGTCTGCCAGAGTGTTCCCTCAGATGAAAGGCATTGGCTGCCTGCTTACGACGCTGTTCTTCCAACGCTGCGTAGTGTTTTCTTGTGGTATTGACATCCTTATGCCCCAGAACATCCGCCACCAGATAGATATCGCCGGTCTCTTTATAGAGCTCGGTACCGTAAGTGCTGCGTAGTTTATGGGGTGTGATTTTCTTCAGGGTGGTGACGCGGGAAGCGTATTTTTTCACCAGATTCTCTACGGAGCGGACTGCCATACGTCGGTTCTGCAAGGACAAAAACAGTGCATTTTCATGTCCCTTGGCGGGGATGATATGTTCTCGCTGTTCCAGATAGTCGAGCAGAGCGGTTTCTACTTCCTCTCCGAAGTAGACGATTGCCTCATATCCACCTTTTCTCCGGATCTTGATGCCGCCGTTATCGAAATCCACATCATTAATATCCAGTCCTACACATTCCGATACACGAATACCGGTTCCCAAAAGAAGGGTCAGCAGAGCAACATCGCGAAGTTTTGTTTTCTTATGATATTCCAGCTCTTTTTTGGTCAGCTTAGTGCCGTCCTCCACCTGATCCAGCAGAATAGCCACTTCGTTGGGCTCTAACCGGATAATCTCTTTTTCGTGGCGTTTCGGAAGGGGAACCAGTGCCGCGGTATTTTTCTCAATGCGTTCACTCTGAAAATAGTAATTATAGAAACTCCGTAGAGCGGCAAGCTTTCTTGCCTTACCACGTTCATCGTTGGTGATATCTTTTCCGTCCTTCTGATACAGGCTCATATAGTCCAGATATTCTTCGATATCCGTCCGTTGTACCATATCCAGGACGGACAAAGGCAGCTCGGTAATCTCTCTTTTTTTACAATAGCTGTTCGTCTCATGGAGAAATTCAAAAAAGAGACGGATGTCATAGGCATAAGCAAGCCTGGTTCTAGTGGAGGTATAGGGTTCGATCCCACGGAAGAAATCTCGGCAGAACGGCGGAAGCGTATCCAGTACCTTACGAAGCTTGAGAATATTGTTCTTATTTTGTTCATCGTGGTAATTTTCTTCTTTAATGACTGCCAAAGTAATCGGTCCATCCTTCCATATTTCCTTTTTGAATCGCGGTAAAGATACGGTTCTTGATGCCGGGATTCTCTCTATTAAGTTGCCCAAGCAGTTCTTTGACATATTCCCGCCTGGTATGTCCGTCGGCGGGACAGGGACTTTTTACGACAGGAATCTGATATTTTTTCACAAAGCCGATGACTTCCGATTCCTGCATATAGATCAGAGGTCTTATCACGGTTAAGTCTGTTTTATCCAGATGAGTTACCGGAGAGAATGTATGCAGACGCCCTTCATAGAAGAGGGACAGCATCATAGTCTCCACTACGTCATCCTCATGGTGTGCGTATGCGATCTTGTTACATCCGGCAGCCTTGATGGCATCGTTTAAGGCTCCTTTTCGCATTTTGGCACATAAGGAACAGGGATTGTCTTCCTTACGATCTTCAAATACGATTTTGGCAATGGAGGTATTCACTACGGTATAGGGGATGTCTCTGTCAGCACACAGTGTACGGATTTTATCCAAATTCAGATTGTCAAATCCAAGATCGACCGTTACTGCAATAAGCGTAAAATGCTTCGGATAAAATTTGCTGAGTTCATTTAAAGCCAGCAGGAGAGTAAGACTATCCTTGCCGCCAGAGATTCCCACGGCGATCCGGTCGCCTTCTTCAATCATATGATAGTCATCCACGGCCTGTCTGACACGGCTCAATACTTTTTGTAATTTCATTGTTAACTCCATTCTTTTACTGGTATCTATTTTATACTGCCGGGAATTCTTTTTCAACAAAAACGACAGATTTCTTCTTGTGATGAGTGCAAAACCATAGTATATTAAAAGAGATAAGATTTTATGAAGAAAGGTGTAGTTGAATGAAATACGACTTAAAAAACAATAAGTATTTTCGCTGGGGGCTGACCGCATTTCTGACCATTGCAGCCAGTATCTGTTTCTATTATCTGTTATTTCATGGAAACAGTATCAAAGCAGGATTCCATACGATCACAGGAATTCTTATGCCCGTGTTATATGGTCTGGTGACAGCATATCTGTTGACTCCGGTATTGAATTATATAGAGACAAAGCTGTTATTCCCTTTGTGTCGGAAACTGAAGGTGAAGGAAAATAAGAAGCGCAATTCCATTGTCCGTGGAATCGGTATTCTGATCACAACATTTTTGTTTATTGCCCTGATTTACAGTTTGGTTGCTATGATGCTTTCTCAGATTGTTCCCAGTATTGTAAACATTGCATCTAATTTTGATACCTATATCAGTAACTTTACAAAATGGATCAGTAAGATCATGGATGATAATCCGGAGTTGGGAAGTCAGATTACTTTACTGATCGATAAATATTCCGTAGAGCTGGAGAACTGGTTAAATAACACGGTGCTGACCAAGACCAGTCAAGTGCTCATGACAGTATCCTTAAGTGTTATAAATATTCTGAAAGGTCTGTGGGATTTCATTATAGGATTTGTTATTTCCATTTATGTTCTGGCAAGCAAGGAAAAGTTTGCCGGACAGGCAAAGAAAATGACATATGCTTTCTTTGAGCAGAAGTCCGCAAACCGTCTGATCAGAAGCTTTCGTTTTACCCACAATACTTTTATCGGATTCATTGGCGGTAAAATCGTAGATTCCATTATTATCGGATGTCTGTGCTTTATCGGAACCACCTTACTGCAGACGCCTTATGCAGCTTTAGTCAGTGTAATCGTAGGTGTAACGAATATTATTCCTTTCTTTGGTCCCTACCTGGGAGCGATTCCCAGTGCTATTCTGATCCTGGTGGTTGACCCGATGCATCCGCTAAACTGTGTTTATTTTGTACTGTTTATTCTGGTATTGCAGCAGTTTGACGGCAACTTCTTAGGCCCCAAGATCCTTGGCAATTCCACAGGACTTACGGGATTTTGGGTTATTTTTGCAATCACAGTATTCGGAGGATTGTTCGGAATCCTTGGCATGATCGTCGGTGTGCCCATTTTTGCGGTAATTTATGCGGCGATTAAGGCAGTAGTCAATACGTTTCTTCGGAAAAAGGATCTGCCGGTAGAGACTGTAAAGTACTCTTATCTTAAGAATATTGATGAGGAAGGATTCCATCAGTTGGATTCCAGACTACAAAGGGATCATGAGATCAAAGATCAAGCTGACTTTGAACAGAATAAAAAAGATCAAGAAGAGAAAAACGTAGGAGAGAAGTAGGCAGATGCGATTTGTAATACAGCGAGTACAGCATGCAGAGGTAAAGGTAGATGGTGAGGTGACCGGCAGCATCAGCAAAGGCTTCCTGGTGCTGATCGGCGTGGCTGAGACAGACACCAGGGAAATTGCCGATAAAATGATTAAAAAGCTTCTTGGTCTGCGGATCTTTGAAGATGCCCAGGGCAAGACCAATCTGGATCTGCATGCCGTTAACGGTGAATTGTTGCTGGTATCACAATTTACACTGTACGCAGATTGCAAAAAAGGAAATCGTCCGTCCTTCATCAACGCCGGTAAACCGGATATGGCGAATGAACTGTACGAATATATCATCAGCAGGTGCCGCGAAAGTATTCCCAAGGTAGAAAAAGGAATCTTTGGTGCTGACATGAAAGTATCCCTGCTGAATGACGGTCCATTTACCATATTGCTGGATTCCGCGGAAATCTGCTAAAACAGCCAAAACAAGCTTTAAGAAGCGTTAAAGAGTCATCTTTCCATTGAACTATTCGTTAAACTTGTCTTTTGCGCATAGTTGGTTCTGCGTCCTCATCTATTTGACACCTGACCTGGCAACTCCTCGACAAACTTGAAGTTATCCAGTGCTTATCTTTTAGAAAACAGCCAGCTACAGCGACGCCAAATCCAAGAAGATCTAGGACATATCTAAAGAAATTATTTCCGTACAGAGATTTATAAATCATCTGCTCTCAAATCTTGAAATCATCTCGCAATATTGTCATTTTTCTCGTATGGCATCGGCTCCCCATTTTCCTTATGTAGGCGTCCTATTTTATCGCAGATTCTATCGTACAAATTATCATTCACATATGCAAGCTTTTCCATATCCACACTGTTCTCTGATATTTTCCCACTGTAGAATTTTTTGGCGTATGTTCCACATTCTTTTATGTAAGCCATTATTAAATTAATTTCTTGTTTCTCGATTTCTGAAAAAACAGGTTGTTCGGTTAATTTTCTACTAATAAAATCACAAAAATAGGAATAGTCATCATCCCAGTTAATATTTCCATTGTCCTGGGCTTCACATCGGATCTTTTCTATTTCTCTTAATAATTCTCCCTGCAGATTATCTGCTTGTCCAGCTTGCGGAACATAATTTTTCCAAATATATTTACATTCATCAAAATACTGCTGCTCATACTCTTCGCATATGATCGCATCCATCGTCAAATTGTTTTTTCCTCTTTTTAATTTATCAAATAATCCCATAATTCACCTTAATATCTCTTTATCAATCTGTTTCATCTTTTTTATAGATTTCGCCGTCCCATGCATGATATCCAGCAATAATAAGTATTCCTTTTCGATTTCTGTTTTCCATCATATTATCCTACTTCTATGGTGTTAATCCCAACCTCTCTGTTTTCTGCCCTTTTCAATCATAAATACTGTAGCCGTTAAAGTTTATATTGCATGAAGTTGCCATTATGTACAAATCCAAAATCCGTATATAATTTAACTCCCATATCAGACGCTGTAATCTGTATTGTTCCACAGCCATATTCCCTGGCGTCATCTATAACACGGGATAGCAGCTCCTTTGCAATACCTCTTCTTCTATATTCCGGATCAGTATACATACTGGACAACAATCCTATCTTTCCACTTGGGCATCCAAAATAGGGAGGCTTCTCCACAAATGACATCCCGCTTGTTCCAATAATATTTCCCTCATCAAGGGCAAGCCAAGATACAAATGTTCCGTCCGCCATATGTCGAGTATAATATTCGTTCAATGCAGGAACCAAATCTATCTCTTCTTTAGCCCCTTCTTCTCTAAGCTGATTTATCCTCATGTGAATAAACGTATTCAGTTCTTTTTCTGTAAGTCGTTTATATCTAATATCCATTTTCACGATCCCCTTTATACAAACTTGAAGTTAGCGATTTCTTTTTCCGGTATTCTCTGTCCCACGGATTTCCTCATGATAGAAATAATCTACGATCACCGGATGCCCCTGCGGGACTCTGCCATAAGGCATTTCATTATCCACAAAGGCACAATCATACTTCTTAGCCATTTTCTCAGCTTTTACTTCAAGTGCTTCAAAGTAGCTGCGGTTATGCTTGTTATAGATCTCGTCGTAAAGTGGTACAAGATCAGGATATTTTCCGGCGATATAATCCATAATTGTCTTTTTGAAACCGCCTCGAAGATTGAGATTTTCGAGCCAGAACAGATCGCACTGATCCTTTACCCGCTCAAAGATTGCTTCAAAATCCGTGATACCGGGGAATACCGGGGATACGAAACAGACTGTACGGATACCTGCCTCATATACCTGCTTCATAGCAGCGATACGGTGCTCAATGCTCGAAGCAGAATCCATATCGTTCTTGAAATTTTCATCTAGTGTGTTGATCGACCATGAAACGGTTACACGTCCAAGCTTCTTCAACAGATCAATATCCCGTACCACAAGATCCGACTTTGTGCAGATCAGAATATCTGCGTCACTGCCGATCAGCTGCTCCAGAAGTT
>ERZ825384.2806-NODE-2806-length-16807-cov-7.164936_pt1 | contig 16807 bp, 13 predicted proteins | sample MGYA00519931_ERZ825384 | MGnify/ENA primary metagenome ERZ825384 (study PRJEB31778, sample SAMEA3449200) | human gut metagenome | biome: human gut; feature: human-associated habitat; material: faeces | place: United Kingdom | collected 2010/2012 ...
CCAACTTCTTGGGACACACCTCTCTCCCCGTGTCCATTTTCATGGGTACAGTTTAAAATACTCGTCGGTGACGAAGTTCTCCGTGACCTTGGTAATGGCGGAGATCACCAGGTCAGAGCCGCCGATGACCTCCTCATAGGTGTCGCACAGGACAAAATGCACGTTGGGGTCCTCCCGGAACAGGTCCATGATGCGCTGCTGGTGGTCGTGGTAGCGGATGAGCTTCAGCGTCACGTCCCGGCGGTCCCCCTCCGCCCGCAGAGAGGCGATAAACGCCCGGATGCAGACGGTCATGATGTTCCCCAGGCCGATGAGGCCCACCGTTTCAAAGTCCGGCCGGGTGAACAGGCGGGCGGAGTGGGCAGCGGAGATGCCGGTGCGGAGGGTGGTGATATACTCGCCGTCCATCAGGGCCCGGAGGATGCCTGTGTCGGACTCATAGAGCAGGATATCGCCCATCATGCTGGAGCGGTCCTCGCCCCGCTTGATGCTGTGGCGGCCGATCATCTTCACCATGGCGATGTTGCCCCGCTCATAAATGCAGGGCATGACATTGTAATAGTCGCCGTCCTGCTGGGCGATGTGGATTTTGGGGGGCAGGGTGTAGCCGGACTTTTCCCGCAGGGCCTCGTCCACCCAGCGGATGAGCTCGCTGTCCGGAGTCTCGGCTGCAATGGCCCGGACGGCTTCAAAATCAAGGACTTCCATGTGTTCTCTCTCTCCATTTTCATCTTTCTTCTCTCATATAAACCCCCCGGCTTTCGCCGGAGGGCTTCGGGGTTCATCGATAGAGCTTTGCGCCGTCGGGGATGCGGTCATCCGCCATCAGCAGATGCAGCTTTTCCTGGCCGTTTGCAAAGTTGGCCTGCTCCTCCGCAGCAGGTGCGGCAGGAGTAGCCTCGGTGGGCTTGTCCGTCCTCTTGTCCATGTCCGGCGGCTTCATGGCCGGGTGTTACAGCCCACCCTTCCCAAGATATGCGGCCTGACATGCGCAGATATTATAGCAGAGTATTTTGGAAATTTCAATGGTTTCGTAGTCGATCCGCACGCTCAAAGTGCAGAACTGCAATACATGTTGGGCAAGTGAATAAAATCAGCGAATTGATTGACAAATATTTTGCATTTCTGTATAATTCAGTAGGAAATCGCTGCAAAAGGAGCACTTGACTATGAACTGCCACGGCGGCTGCGCCAGGAGCGCTGGGCTGAAGCAGACCATTGACCGGGTGCCGAAGCTGAAGGTCACCGACCCGAAAGCGGACCCCCGGCTCATGGGCGCTCCGGGCGACGCCCGCCAGAAGGAGATGACACACGGAATATGGACCAGCATACCCATTCCCACCCGCATGACCACGACCACCCCCATCCGCATACCCACAGCCATACCCAGACCAAGGCCGTTCTAAACCGTCTGTCCCGGGCCCAGGGGCACCTGGAGTCTGTGCGCAAAATGGTGGAGCGGGGCGAGGACTGCGCCGAGGTGCTGGTGCAGTTGGCGGCGGTGATCTCCGCCCTGAACAGCACCGGCCGGGTGATCCTCAAGGATCACATTGCCCACTGCATTGTGGACGCTGTGGAGTCCGGCGACAACGAGGCCGTGGAGTCCCTGAACCAGGCCATTGACCGGTTTATGCGGTAAAATTTGTGAACATTTTCCCAAAGCAATTGACATTTTTCAACATTGTGTCTATAATTTAGTATAGGATAGAGGATCGGTGGGGCCCCTGTCGCCTGGTGATGCAGGCGAGGTGCCGCCAGATCAAAAAGCAGCCGGAGGAGAAGGCTCCCCTGAATCCCGCCCAGCAGCTGACGTATGACATGGTCACCAAGGGCGCCGGCGCCGTGTGTCCCGAAAATCTCCGGCCGGTCATCGACTGGTACAATTCTGTGAAGTAAGGAGCGAGCTTATGGAAAAAGTAAAAAACGTCCTGCTGACCGGCGGCAAGGCCGCCCTGAACAGCGCCGTGGAGCTGGGCTGCAGCGTGGTGCAGCTGTTCACCCGCCTGGCCAATACCACCTGGGAGTTCGTGTGCGATAAGGTCCGCACCATGTCCCGGGAGCACCGCCGGATGCTGATGATCCTCGCCGCTGCTGCCACCGGCGTTCTGGCCGTGGGCTCTGTGGTCCTGTGGCTGGTGCGCCGGAAAAAGTAATTTTCCTATCGTATTTTATAACAGAGCGGGGGGACGCAGTGCGTCTCCCCGCTGCTGACAGAAAAGAGGAGTCAATTTATGGAAAAAAAGGCATTCAAGGCGGAGTCGCAGCGGCTGCTGGACCTGATGATCCACTCCATCTACACCCATAAGGAGATCTTCCTGCGGGAAATCATCTCCAACGCCTCCGACGCCATCGACAAGCTGTGTTATCTGTCCCTGACAGACGAGAACGTGGGGCTCAAGCGGGAGGATTTCGCCATCACCCTGTCCGTTGACAAGGAAAACCGCACCCTCACCGTCAGCGACAACGGCATCGGTATGGACGCGGACGAGCTGGAGAACAACCTGGGCGTTATCGCCTCCAGCGGCACCTACCAATTCCGCCAGGGGCTGGACAAGGAGGCCGAGGCCGACGTCATCGGCCAGTTCGGCGTGGGCTTCTACTCCGCCTTTATGGTGGCGGACCACATCACCGTTATCTCCCGGAAATATGGCCAGGAGCAGGCGTACCGCTGGGAGTCCGACGGCCTGGAGGGCTACACCATCGAGCCCTGCACCCGGGACGCCGTGGGCACCGACATCATCATGCACATCAAGCCCGACGGCGACGAGGAGCCTGACGAATACGGTCAGTATCTCCAGGAATACGCCCTGCGCCGGCTGGTGAAGAAATACTCCGACTACATCCGCTTTCCCATTAAGATGATGATGCCCCACTCCCAGGTCAAGGAGGGCAGCCCCCAGGACAAGCCCGAATACGAGGAGGTCCTTGCGTGGGAGACCCTCAACAGCATGGTGCCCCTGTGGCAGCGGAAGAAGGCCGATGTCACCCGGGAGGAATATGACAAGTTCTATCAGGAGCGGTTCGGCGATCCCGCCGCACCCCTGAGCGTTATCACCGTGTCCGCCGAGGGCGCCGTCACCTATAAGGCGCTGCTGTATATCCCCTCCCAGGCCCCCAGCCAGTACTACACCGAGGACTATAAGCCCGGCCTCCAGCTGTACGCCTCCGGCGTGATGATCATGGACAGCTGCGCCGACCTGCTGCCGGACTATTTCAACTTTGTCCGGGGTGTGGTGGAGTCTCCGGACCTGAGCCTGAACATCTCCCGGGAGCTGCTGCAGCACGACCGGCAGCTGAAGATCATCTCCGCCAATCTGGAAAAGAAGATCAAGGCCGAGCTGGAGCGGATGCTCCGGGACGATCGGGAGAAATATGAGACCTTCTACCGCAGCTTTGGCCGCCAGCTGAAGCTGTGCGCCCTGGACAACTACGGGGCCAGGAAGGAGCAGCTCCAGGACCTGCTGCTGTTCTACTCCTCCACGGAGAAGAAGCCCGTGACCCTGGCGGAGTACGTCTCCCGGATGCAGCCGGAGCAGAAGTTCATCTATTTCGCCTCCGGCGACACCGTGGACGCCATCGACCACATGCCCCAGACGGAGCTGCTGAAGGATCACAATATGGAGATCCTGTACTTCACCGACAAGGCCGACGAGTTTCTGCCGGACATGCTGCAAAAGTACCAGGACAAGCCCTTCCGCTCCGCCATTGACGGGGATCTGGAGCTGGGCGATGAGCAGAAGCCCGACGAGACCGACAGCCATCAGGAGAGCTTTGCCTTCCTGAAGGAAGCACTGGGGGATAAGGTGGACCAGGTGAAGGCATCCACCAGGCTCAAGACCCACCCGGTGTGCCTGTCCAGCGGCCAGGGCATCACCTTCGAGATGGAGAAGTATTTCACCGCCGTGCAGCCGGAGCTGGGCATGAAGGCCAAGCGCATTCTGGAGATCAATGTGGATCATCCCGCCTTTGCCGCCTTCGAGACTGCCCGGATCACCGACCCGGACCAGGCGAAAAAATACGCCCAGATCCTCTACAACCAGGCCTGCCTGATCGCGGGTCTGCCCATTGAAAACCCGTCCGCGTACACGGATCTGATCTGCTCGCTGTGGAAGTGAGCCATCATAAGCAATACGGAGCTCTCCGCCAGGAGAGCTCCGTATTGCTCAGCTTGTCAAAATTCCTTTTTGACAAGCTGAGCAAGCATTTTCAAAACTTTCATAAAAGTTCTGAAAATGCGGTGATTGAAAACGAAAGACACCCCTGATGGGTTTCTTTCGTAACTATCTTCCTTTCCGAAGGCGGAGATGATCCCGCTTTTTTGACAGTCTCAAGCAATACGGAGCTCTCCTCCAGGAGAGCTCCGTATTGCTTACGCACCGAAATGCGCCGGGACATCCTTCCATCCGGGGTGCCCTGTTGTTTTCTGTTAATCCAGCGCGTCGCGGCTTTCAAACACGTCGCGGACAGAGCCGTTCCGGTCGATCTCCGGCTCCGGAGCCGGGGCCTTGGCCATCTTCAGCTCCTGCCACTTGGCCTTGTCGATCAGCAGCTGCCGGGGCTTGGACCCCTCGAAGGGACCCACATAGCCCCGCTCCTCCATCTGATCCACCAGGCGGGCCGCCCGGGCATAGCCCAGCTTCAGCCGCCGCTGCAGCATGGACACGGAGGCCTGTCCCGTCTCCAGCACCACGTCCACGGCGGCGCTGAGCAGCTCGTCGTCGGGGCTCTCCCCGGCAGGCTCCGGCGCGCCGGCGGACTTGCCGCCGCCCTTTTCCTTCTCTTTCACCGCCTGCTCGATCTTGTCCATCACGTCCTGGGAATACTCCGCCTCGCCGCTCTGCTTCACATAGTCCACCACCCGCTCGATCTCCTCCGGGGTGATGAAGCAGCCCTGGACCCGGGTGGGCTTCCCGGCCCCCAGCGGGGCGTACAGCATGTCGCCCTTGCCCACCAGCTTCTCCGCGCCGGTGGTGTCCAGGATGATCCGGGACTCCAGGGACGAGGCCACGGCGAAGGCAATGCGGCTGGGGATATTGGCCTTCATCAGGCCGGTGATCACGTCGGAGGAGGGCCGCTGGGTGGCGATGACCAGGTGCATCCCCGCGGCGCGGCCCATCTGGGCCACCCGGCAGATGGATTCCTCCACCTCCTTGGCGGCCACCAGCATCAGGTCCGCCAGCTCGTCGATGACCACCACCACGGTGGGCATTTTTTTCAGCTCCTGGCTGCGTCCGGCCAGGGCGTTGAACCCGGCCAGGTCCTTCACGCCGTTCTCCGAAAACAGCTTATAGCGCTTCATCATCTCATACACCGCCCACTGCAGGGCCCCGGCAGCCTTCTTGGGGTCCGTCACCACCGGGATCAGCAGGTGCGGGATGCCGTTGTACGGGGCCAGCTCCACCATTTTGGGGTCCACCATGATGAACCGGACCTCCTCCGGCGTGGACTTGTACAGCAGACTCACGATCAGTGAGTTGGTGCACACGGATTTACCGGAGCCGGTGGTACCGGCGATCAGCACATGGGGCAGCTTGGCAATATCCCCCACGATGGCGTTGCCGCCGATGTCCTTGCCCACGGCAAAGGCCACCCGGGACCGGTGCTCGGCAAAGGCCCGGGAGTCGATGACGTCCCGGATGCGCACCGCCGTCACCACCCGGTTGGGCACCTCGATGCCCACCACGGAGCTTTTGTTGGGGATGGGCGCAATGCGCACGCCGCCGCTGCCCAGGGCCAGGGCGATGTCATCGGCCAGGTTCGTCAGCTTGGACAGCTTCACACCCTGGTCCAGGGTGAACTCATACCGGGTGACGCTGGGTCCGTGGACCACGTCGCCGGGCTTGGCATCCACGCCGAAGCTGGTGATGGTCTGGGCCAGGCGGCGGGAGTTGTTCCGCAGCTCCGCCCCCACCTCGGTATAATTGTCGTCGGTATTCTGGTCCAGCAGCGTCACCGGGGGATACTGATACGCCTCCTCCGGCTCCGCCAGCTCCTCCTCGATGGCCTGTCCCACCTCCTGGGCATGCTGCTCCACCTCCTGGGCGGCAGCCTGCCCCCGGCGGGACTTCTTCTCCGGCACAGGCTCCTGGGCCGGTGCCTGGGCCGGTGTCTGCACCGGCTCTGCCGCAGGCTCCTGCACCGTGGGCGCTTCCGTCTGCGGCGCAGGGGTCTGAGGCCGCAGCACCTGGTCCGGAGTCATCACGTCGTCGCCCTTGCGGGCAAAGAAGCCCTTTCCCTTCTTCCGGGGCAGCGGCTCCTCCGGCGGCTCCGACCGCCGGTCTGCCGTCTTTTCCCGGGGGGCAGGAGCGTCATCCAGAGGCACGTCCACCGACGGACGCTGCCGCCGGGGACGCTCCGGCCGCGCCGGGCGCTCCGGCTCCGGCTGGGGCTCGTAGGGGACCCGGTCCCTGGCCCGCTGCACCAGCTCCCGGGGCGATATCCGCAGAGCCGCCAACAACGCCGCCGCCAAAAGCAGCAGCAGCACAATGACGGACACCATCGTGCCCACCAGCCGCTTCATGCCTGCGGCCAGCCCTCCGGCCACCGCTCCGCCGCTTTTCAGCAGCAGCCCGTCGGCCCACAGGCTCTTCATCATGGGGCCCAGGCCCGTAACGGCCTCCCCCTGATACAAAAACAAATGCAGGATCGCCCCCAGCAGCACCGGCGTCACCAGGGTGCAGACGGTCCGCAGCGCCACAGGCCGTCCCCGGTGGGCCAGCAGGTTCACCCCCGCCAGGGCCAGAGCCGGGGCCGCCAGCCAATAGCCATACCCCGTCAGCCCCTTCAGCAGATCCCCCAGCAGGTTCAGAACGATGGCGTCCGCCTGGAAATAGCTGACCACCACGCACAGGGCCAGCAGCAGGCACACGCCGCCGCCCACCTCCCGCCGGATAGGCGGGCGGGGGTTTTTCTGCGGGCTGCGGCCGGTCTGGCGGCTCTGACCGCCGCCCTGCCGGGCCTTTCCAGTTGTTTTTTTCTTCTGTCCAGACGCCATAACGAATCCTTTCTCTTACTTGATCAGCTGCAGCACGATGGTCAGCAGACCCATGGCCCAGCAGTAATACGCAAACGCGCCGAATTTTCCCTTGTTGGCGATCCGCCGCAGCAGGCCGATGCACAGATACCCGGACACCGCCGCCGTCAGCACGCCCACCAGATACACCGGCACCTGGCCCCAGTCCACGCCTGCGGAAATGGCATCCTTCAGGCTGAGGATATTGGCCCCCAGCACCGCCGGAATGGACAGCAGGAAGGAAAACCGCACCGCGAACTTCCGCTCAAAGCCCACGAAGCACCCGGAGGTGATGGTCATGCCGGACCGGGAGATGCCCGGCACCGTGGCGATGGCCTGGCCAACACCCACGGCCACCGCGTCCAGCAGCGACGCCGTCCGCTCGTTCTTTCTCCCCTTCTTCACCCGGTCGCTGGCGAATAGCAGGAAGCCCGTCACCACCAGTGCCCCGCCGATGAACAGCATGTTGTTGGACAGCCCCAGCACCTTGTCCTTGATGGGCAGCACCGCGAACAGCGGCAGCGTGCCCAGAATGATCAGCAAAATCAGTCTCCGGGCCGGGGGCAGGGGCTTGGGGGTGGACCGGTGGGCCAGGTCCCCGATTCCCCGGAAGAACTCGGCGATCATGTCCTTGATGTCCTGCCAATAGGCCACGAACACCGCCCCCAGGGTGCCCAGATGCAGCAGCACGTCAAAGAATTCCGGCACCTCCGCGTCAATGTGCAGCAGATTCTGCGCGATGGCCAGATGTCCGGAGCTGGAAATGGGCAAAAACTCCGCCACGCCCTGGACCAGGCCCAGCAGGAAGGAAGAAAACACGTTCATAGGTCACATTCTCCTGTCTATTTAGATTACATTTTGTTTATTTCTGTCGAATTATTGCAGCCTGTATTCATTTTGCAGGCACGGATACATTTGTACTATACCACACTCCGCGGAGAATTACCAGTCTAATTTGCACCCCGGGCCTGGTTCCCGGAAATTTTCTTCCCCCGTTGCCCGGGGCGGGACAACCTGCCGGGCAACGGCACTCCCCTGTCCCGGTACAGATGAAAGGAGTGGATAACCATGCGATTTCCCCGAATCTACGAGGAGGACGGCTGCTGCACGGCGGCGGAGTGCGACCTGTGCGGCGGCGAAATTTACCGGGGCCGGCGATACTACCGCATCAACGGTCAAACGGTGTGTCCGGACTGTCTGGCAGACTATGCCCGGGCGGTGTTCGCGGGCTTTGCCTGCGGAGAGGAGGCGGCGGAATGGTAAGACGGGACGACGTCCCCTGGGCGGAGGTGCAGAAGCTCAACGCCCAGGGCTGGAGCTACCGGCAGCTGGCGGAAAAATTCGGCGTATCCTCCTCGGCCATCGGCCGCCGGGCGGTGCAGGAGTGCTGGCACGGCACCGATGCCCAGCGGGCCAACGCCCGGCTGCGGAATCTGGCCGCCGGCCTTCGCCGCCAGGCAGAGCAGCGGCTGGCCGGTGAGCTGGACACCCGGGAGATCAAGGAGCTGACCGCCGTTCTGCGGGAGCTGATGAACCTTCAGCAGACCCTGGAGGGGCAGCAGCCCGGAGGCAGCCCCCTCCGGGTGGTGCTGGAGGAGGAAACGGAGGATTGGAGCGTATGACGGAGAAAATCCTCACCATCGGCCGCCCCAATCCCCGGCAGCGGGAGTTTCTGGCGTGTGAGAAAAAATATGTGGCCTTCGGCGGGGCCCGTGGCGGCGGCAAAAGCTGGGCCGTCCGCACCAAGGCCAAGCTCCTGGCCCTGCGGTATCCGGGCATCCGGCTGCTGCTGGTGCGCCGGACCTACCAGGAGCTGGAAGCCAATCACATCCGCTTTCTTCGCCGGGAGCTGGCCAATCTGGCGGAGTACCGGGCCACGGCAAGGCAGTTTGCCTTCCCCAACGGCAGCGTGCTGGACTTTGGCTACTGCGCCGCCGACGGCGACATGGACCGCTATCAGGGCGCGGAATACGACGTGATCTTCCTGGACGAGGCCACCCAGCTGAAGGAGGAGTGGATGCGGCAGTTCGCGGCCTGTCTCCGGGGCGTCAACGGATTTCCCAAGCGGCTGTATTACACCTGCAACCCCGGCGGCCCGGGCCACGGCTACATCAAGCGTCTGTTCATCGACCGGCGCTTTCAGGCCGGAGAAAACCCGGAGGACTATGTGTTCATCCCCGCCAAGGTCACGGACAACCGGGCTCTGCTGCGGGCCCAGCCGGACTATCTGCGGCAGCTGCAGGCCCTGCCCCGGCGGCTGCGGGACGCCTGGCTGGACGGCAAGTGGGACGTGTTCCAGGGGCAGGTATTCCAGGAGTTCACCAACGATCCGGCCCATTATCAGGACCGGCGGTTCACCCACGTCATCGCCCCCTTTGACATTCCCCGGGAGTGGCGGGTGTACCGCAGCTATGACTTCGGCTATGCCAAACCCTTCTCCTGCGGCTGGTGGGCGGTGGACCACGACGGAGTCATTTATCGGATCCTGGAGCTGTACGGCTGCACCGGGGAGGCGGATGTAGGCGTGCGGTGGACGCCGGAGCGGCAGTTCGCGGAGATCCGCCGGATAGAGGACACCCATCCCTGGCTGAAGGGCCGGGAGATCCAGGGGGTGGCCGACCCGGCCATCTGGGATACCAGCCGGGGGGAGAGCATTTATGAGACGGCTCTGCGGCACCGGGTCTATTTCACCCGGGGCGACAACCGGCGTATCCCCGGATGGATGCAGCTGCACTACCGCATGAGCTTCGATGAACAGGGGTATCCCATGCTGTATGTGTTCTCCGGGTGCCGGGCGTTTATCCGGACGATCCCGGAGCTGCTGTTCGATCAGACGGACGCAGAGGACGTGGACACCCGACAGGAGGACCATGTGGCCGACGAGAGCCGGTACTTCTGCATGTCCCGGCCAATCCCGCCCCAAAAGCGGGACATGGCGCCTGTTTTGCGGGATGACCCGCTGAACATGCGGACAGACGGGTAAACCGGCATGTCTGACGCAGGAAGGGGCGGACAAAGTCGTCCGCCCCTTCCGGTATTGAAAAGGGAAATAAATGCGTCAGCCCCCGGCGGACCGATGGTCCGCCGGGGGCTGACTCTATGGGGGATGGGGCATCTCAGCGCGTGGGATGAAAGATCATCCCAGGCTGTTTTTCATGCTTAGCGGGTGCGCTTTCTGCGGGGCAGAACCACCACGGCGGCAGCCAGCAGAGCGGCGGAAGCCATCATCACGATCCACAGAGCAGTGTTGCTCTCGTCGCCGGTCTTGACACCGGGCTTGTAGTTGGGATCAGCCGCGCCGCAGACGGTGCACTTGCCGTCCTTATACTGATGGCCGGTGGCCTTGATGACCTCGCCCTTCTTGATGGTCTCGCCGTTGGTCTTGCAGACCACGTCGCCGGTGTAGCCATCCTCGGTGCAGGTAGGCTCCTTGGCGCCAACGATCTCGGTATCGTGGCCAGTGGCCTTGATGACCTCGCCCTTCTTCACAATCTCGCCGCAGATGGTGCAGACTTCGTCGCCGGTGTAGCCGTCCTCGGTGCAGGTGGGCTCCTTAGCACCAACCAGCTTGATCTTGTGACCCAGAGCGGGGATGACCTCGCCCTTCTTCACGGTGACGCCGCAGGTCTTGCAGACCTCATCGCCGGTGTAGCCGTCCTCGGTGCAGGTAGGCTCCTTGGCGCCAACGATCTCGGTGTCGTGGCCGGTGGCGGGGATGACCTCGCCCTTGGTGATGACCTTGCCGCAGGCCTTGCAGACCACGTCGCCGGTGTAGCCATCCTCGGTGCAGGTGGCGGCCTTGGCGTTCACGGTCTCGGTCTCGGTGTGCAGGTCAGCAGTCAGAGTCTCGACGTTCTCCACAGTCTGATCATTGCGCTGGGTCTCGGTAACGGTGACGTTGATCTTGTCCAGAGCGGTGGGATCCTTGACGGTGAAGGTCAGGGTGGCCACGGTGGAACCGGCGGCCACGCCGTTGAGGTCCACATAGCCCAGGGTGACCTTGCCGGAAGCATCCTTGTAGGAGCTGTACTGGGTGTTGAAGGCCACGTTGGTCAGGGTCAGGTTGGCGGCATCGTAATCCACGGTGAACAGGCCGTTGGTGGCAGCATCCTTGGCCAGGACGTTGACGGTGACGGTCTTCTCATCGGCGGACACGGTGACGTTGGAGGCGGTGGCGTTCTCAGCAGCGTCGCCCATGGGCAGGTTCACCACGGCAGCCACGGGGGCAGCGGTGTTCAGGGAGCCCTTGGCAGCCTGGGTCTCGGCGCCGTTGTAGCGCTGGATCTGAGCGGGGGTCATCTCCACAGCCTGAGCGGTGTGGACGGTGGTCTTGCTCATGGCAGCGTTCACGGCCTTGGCGGCGTCCTCATTGGCGTGGTACATGGTGCCCACCAGGGTGGCAGGCCACACGCCGTCGCCGAAGTTGCCGATGTCGGCAGCTTCCCACTTACCAGTGTCCTCATTCAGGAGGATGCGGTAGACATGGCTGGCGTCGCCGGTGAAGTTGGCCAGGTACAGAACCAGTTCCTGGCCCTCGACGGTGGCATACAGGGAGTCATACAGATCGCCGTCATCGGTGGGGTTGGCAGCGTAGCCAACGTTAGCCAGGTTGGACTCCAGGATACCGAAGGAGGCGCCCCAGGTGTCCTTGCCGGTCTTCTCATCCACCGTGGGATAAACATTCATGGTCCAGATGTTGCCGGCGTCATCCAGCGCCAGGAACAGCTCAGTGTCGGTATCCTTCACGCCGTCTTTATCGGTGTCGATCTTGTTGGCACCCAGAGAGGTAACGGCGGTGAAGTAGGAAGCGTCGGCAAAGAGCCACAGATACAGTCCGAGGTCGAAAGCGGACAGATCCAGGTTATCCACCGGCTTGGGAGACATGAAGTAGGTGGCGTACACGCTGGCCAGCATGGGCTTGGCCTCGGTGGAGTAAACCAGGCTGTACTCCATATCCCACATGGGGATTTCGCCCTCGAAGCCGGGATAGGTAGCCAGGGTCTTACCGGTATCCAGGTCCATCTTGTTGATGTTGAAGCTGCCATCCTGCAGATAGACGTTGCCGGTGCGGGCGTCGAAGGTGGAGGCAGACACGCTCTTGGTGGTTTCGAAGTTCACCAGCTTCTTCCAGGTGGTGTCGTGCTCCATATCCCAGGTGTAGAACTGGGCATCGCCGTTGGTATCCATCAGCGCGCCCACCAGGGTGGTGTCCACGGTCTGGACGGTGACGGCGCAGGAGGCGGTGGCGGTGGGATCCTTGATGGAGGCCGCCGTGATGGTGGCAGTACCCTTGTTGACGCCGGTGATGATGCCGCGCTCGTTGACGGTGGCGACAGTCTCATCGGAGGACTTCCAGGTCACGCCATCGGGCTTCACGCCGAAGGGGCTGACCTCAGCGTTCAGAGCAGCAGTGCCGCCCTTGTACATCTTGATGGACTGCTTATCCAGAGTCACGGACACGGGGCCGCTGAGCTCTTCCTTGTTGAGGTTGATCTTGTAGGTGGCGGTGTTGTCGGCGTAGTCGGCGACCTGAACCAGCAGGTGGTCAACGCCCTCGGCCTTGCTCAGATCCAGGGAGATATCCGTGGCAGCGCCCTCGGCAGCACCCTCGGGGGAGCCGGCGGTGCGGTCCAGAATGGACATCTTGTCATAGTCGATCAGGAAGGCGGCCGCCACATAGCGGTTGTCCTGAGCGGTCAGGACCAGGCTGCGGGTGCCGGTCTCAACGTCTTCCTTGAAGTACACGTTGGACAGGACAGGCTCGGTCCGGTCGACATAAGCGGTGTAGGTCCGGCTGGCGCCATCGCCCAGGGCATCCCAGTTGGTGGTGGCATTGCCCTCGGCATCGTAGGTCACATAGTACTCGGGAGCCTCGGTGACCTTGACGGTGATCTTCTCACCCTCAGCAGCCTTGGTGGGGGCATTGTTGATACCGATGTAGCCCTGAGCATTGCGCCAGCTGCCGCCGTTGCTGTAGTAGTAAGCGCCAGCGGTGGGAGAACCGGACGCCTTATCATAGTAGACAGTGCCGTTCTCGCCGGTGATGGTCGCCCGGGAATCCGCAGCGTTGCGGATCAGGGAGAAGGTAGCACGGGCAAAGACGGTGGTGTCGGGGTTGATGGCGGCGCGGTTGGGATCATAGGTCTCATCCACGTAAGGATTGCCGCCGAAGTAGTACATGCCGGAATCGCCAGCGTACTGGACGGTCAGGGCCTGATACTTGGTGGCGTTCTTGTTGTAGGCGTACATGTAAGGCACACGGGACTCGGTCTTGGCCTCATGATACTCCAGATAGCTGCCGATATCGAACATGGAGGGATCGGTCCAGTTGCCGTAGTAGCCCAGGACGGGGATGGAATGGCTGTCGCCCTTGACACCCTCGGCGGAGGCAACCTCGTCGGCGTACACATAACCCTCGACATAGGTGCCGGTGTTGTCGCTGGCCTTGTCATACTTGTCCAGGCCCAGGACCTTGGCATTGACTTCCACATGGATGCTGCCGTTTGCGGGGATCTCCACGGTGCTCTTGTTCAGCTGCTGGAAGAACAGGTAAGCATCGTACATCGTAGGTGTCGATGTTGCCGTCGTTGTCGAAGTCGGCGTTGTCCTTATTGGAGATGGAATCCAGGACGCCGGTGACATAGTCCAGGAGCGCCTGGCCGTCGGCCTTGGTGACCTTGCCGTCGCCGTTGAAGTCGCAGTTGGCAAGACCCTCGGGAGCGGTCATCTCCACCATCTGGCCGTCCACGGTCCAGGTGACGTTGGAGGTCAGGTCGGTGGTCCAGGTGTCCTCGAAGTTCACCACGGAGCCGTCCTCGAACTGATTGGCGAAGACATTCTGGGTGAAGAAGTCGGCGCTGAGGTTGAAGGAGGTCGCAGCATCCTTCAGGTTGTAGATGGTGAAGCCGAAGCTGTAGTCACCGGTGCGGTTGGGATCGTCGCCCAGCTCCACCTTGACCTTACCGTCGGCAGCGCCGGCGTTGGCGTTCTTATCCATCTTGATGTAGGTGCCGGCGGAAACGGCAGCGCCCACATTGGCAAGGCCGGCGCCCTGCTGCATAACGGAATAGTAGCCATACTTGCCCTCGCCGTAATCCTGATACATGGGGACAGCGGTGGACATCAGCAGGGACTGAGCCAGAGCACGGGCGGTGAGGCCGGTCTTCTCCGTCAGCTTGTTGGCACGGATGTACTGGGCCACCACAGCGGCCATACCGGCAACCTGGGGAGAGGCCATGGAGGTACCGGACATATTCTGGTAGCCGCCGCCATTCTGCAGGGAGTAGATATTGCCGCCAGGAGCGGTGATCTCGGGCTTCAGCTCCAGGGAGCCGGGAATGCCCCAGGAGGAGAAGTCGCTCATGGTGTAATAGTCGGCGGTCTGAACGTTCACGCCGGGCTTGGCGCCCACGGTGAGCTTGCCCACATAGTAGGTCACGCCGTTGGCTTCCTTCTTTTCGGCATTGGCCTTGATGATCTGGCCGTCAGACATCAGCAGGGAGACGTAAGGAGCGGTGCCGGTGTAGCCGTCGGTGGACATATTGATGGTGCCCGCCGCGTTGTTGACCACGATGGTGCCGATGGCACCGGCGGCAACGGCGTTGTTGCCCTTGGCGGTGAAGTTGATTTCACCGCGGTTGCACATGGCAATGGCGCCCTTGAGCTCATCGCCCGCAGCGGCGAAGTCCTCGGGATTGCCGACGGCATCCACATAGACGAAGCGCTGCTCACCGGCCAGAGCGGTCATGGGCTGGATGGGAGCCTCGGAGGTGTCGTTGTAGAACATCTTGGTGCCGGCGAACTCAATATAGTTGCCGGTGGAGCCCACGTTATCCACGGAGGCGATGCCCAGAGAGTTGGTGTAGGAGCCGGGGCTGCCGTTGGTGGCCCAGCTGACGCTCTCGGCGTAGGGATAGGCATAGGGGGTGTTCTCGAACCAGTGGCCGGAGTTACCGGCGGACATGGCAACGACCATACCGCTGTTGACAACGGCCTCCAGGATGGCCTGGTACTTGGCGTCAGACTGGCGGGACATACCGGGGTTGCCGCTGCCCAGAGACAGGTTGGCGGAATCGCAGCCCAGGATCATAGCGTCCTCGATGGCTGCCATGTAATCGGAATCGTAAGCGCCGCCGCCCTTACCGAAGACCTTCATGGTGTACACCTGGGCATCAGGGGCAACACCCTGGGTCAGAGCGGTATCCAGAGCGGGAGCGAAGGAACCGTCGGCCTGCTCAATGTAGCGGTTGCCGGCGGCAATACCGGTGACGTGGGAACCGTGGTCACCCTGGGTGTCGTTGTCGTGGGTGACATCCAGATCGGCGTCAATGTAGTTGAAGCCGAAGGGGATCTTGGCGCTGACATACAGGTCGGAGGCCTTCAGGTCGCCGTTCTTCTTGAAGGCGTTGAGCTTCTCCAGCTTGTCAGCGTAATCCGCAGCGGTGACGGGGGTAATGCCCAGACCCTTGACAGCGTAGCTGTAAGCCGCGCCGCTGAGGGAGGGATGATCCGTATCCGCGCCGGTATCGATGATGGCTACCTTGGAACCTGCGCCGGTATAGCCGTTGGCCCAGGCGAAGTTGGAGCCGATCATGTTGGAGGAGGTGGCCATGTTGGGATCGGTGGTCTCGGATTCCTTGACCACGCAGGGCTCATAGCGGGTCTCGATCAGGACCTGCTTGACGCCCTTGACGTTCTCGATCTTCTCGATCTGGCCATACTGAACGTTGGCGGAGATGATGTTGGTAGCCAGGGTCAGATTCCAAACCACATCCAGGGTCTGGCCGTCCAGGGCCTTCTTGGAAATGGTCTTGGTCATCTTCTCCTGCTTGGATTCCAGCTTATCCCGATACTTCATCGCTTGGCGGCTGCCAGCAGCGATATCAGCGGCGGTAAAGCCTTTTTCCAGGGTGGAGGGATCGCTCAGCACGATGGAGACGCGGACCACGTCCGTGTCGGCATACTGCTGGGTCTCATCCGCAACAGCCGCGTTTTCCTTGGTGGGCAGCTTGATGTTGTCCACCTTCTCCCAGGTGATGCCATTGTTCTCGCCGCGGGTCGCGACAGTGCTTCTGCCTGCGGCCCAGGAGGGGGTCACGAGACTCAGCGTCATCACGAGAGCGAGAAGCACTGCCATCGCCCGTTTCAGGGTATGCGCGTGTTTCATATGCGTACTCTCTCTTTCTCCGGTTTGTACCGGTAAAGTTGGATGCTTGTATAGTTCCGGTCGCCGTGATGCCCTATCAGCCGGCCCGTCCCATACAGCTTACGGTTGCTATACCATTTCTCTGAGGATTTTGCAACGAAAATGCCGCAGTTTTTCATGTAAAATTGATAGAAATTTCGACAAATACAAAAATCGACACTTTGTCTGCGATATAACGACACATTGTGACTTTTTACACAAATCAGGATTTATGTATAAACCAAGTTGGTCATTTTAACACATCAGTGTATTAAGCGTTACCGTATTAAATCGTTAAAAACAGCGCAGTTCATCGTTCATGTTGCTTTTGCGTCACCATTCATCGTTCAATTCGGTACAGTGTCTATTGCTGTCGGCAGAATTTTGCGCAGTAATAATTTATTTGCATGTTTTGGCGAGTCCGGATTGTGAACTATTTTTGTACAAAATGCCGGAAGCCCGGGGACCCCTGAAGGGGTTCCCGGGCTTCCGGTGATGCCGTCTCTCTGTCAGAGACAGGCGTTTATTCAGCGGGTGTGCTTTCTGCGGGGCAGGGCCACCACAGCGGCAGCCAGCAGAGCGGAGACGGTCAGCAGCATGACCCACAGGGT
>ERZ825384.2825-NODE-2825-length-16708-cov-4.496667_pt1 | contig 16708 bp, 17 predicted proteins | sample MGYA00519931_ERZ825384 | MGnify/ENA primary metagenome ERZ825384 (study PRJEB31778, sample SAMEA3449200) | human gut metagenome | biome: human gut; feature: human-associated habitat; material: faeces | place: United Kingdom | collected 2010/2012 ...
GCAAAGCGCATTACTCAGCCGCGAAACCTCCGCCAGCAGCGAAGATATCCGCTTGGATAAAAGCGCACGGTTCAAAATGATCCCTCCGTTTCTTCCTGAAGATATTGAATATTGCCGTCACTATCCAACAGGCAGTATGCGCGTACATTTGGGATAGCAAGCAGAGCGACCTGCGCAGCGTCTTCCAGAATGACCAGCCGCACGGGTGGTTCCTGTTCCGGACGAGCAAGTAGCAGGTTCAAAATGGCTTCTTTGCCCGGTTCGGCGTAGAGAATTTCATAGACCTCGCCGCCGGCAAGGAAGATGATCTTCACGGGATATTCTCCCGCAGCATGGTACTCGACCTGCTCCATAAAGTCTGCCAGGACGGTCACCGCTGCTTCCAAACCACGGTCGCGGTCTTTCGGCAGCTCCGGTGTCAGGGAATAGAAGCCGTCCACAAGGAACAAGCGTTTTTGCTTGCAGAGATAGGACAAAAGGTTTTTGAGCTGTTCGTCTTTCTGTGGGTACAAACCTAAAATCTGTTTCTGTGTCAGGACACCATAGGTGGAAATATCCCGCAGGATGCCGCTGGCTTCGTGCGAGTAGATCTGGGCGCGAGTTTTCATAGTTGTCACCTCTAATTTTTGTGCGTATAACTGCCGCACAGAATACGTACAAGCTGTAGCCGTCAGATCTGAAGATGGCTGCTGTACGCATAAAAGACGTATTGTGTACGCAAAGATGATTTTAGAGAAAAGATGTTGCGCTCAAAAGCGAAAAATGTATTGCAATTTGCAGTACATTCGTATATACTAATGACAAAGGAGGCGATTCATTTGGCTACAAGAACCGCGAATGTCATGGCCCGTGTGGAGCCGGATGTAAAAGAACAGGCAGAGAATATTTTGGATCGACTCGGCGTTCCAGCATCGGTTGTCATCAATGCCCTGTATAAGCAGATCATTTACAGAAACGGGATTCCGTTTTCTCTGGTTTTGCCGACTGCGCCGGTCGCCCGCGACGAAATGACGGCCGCAGAATTTAACGCTATGATGCAAACCGGCCTGAACGCTGCAAAGACTGACCGTTCCCGCGGCGCATCCGAAGTCTTTGCAGACTTGCGCAGAGGACTTTGAATGTGGAACAGTATGAAGTAAAGATCACGGAACCGGCACAGCGTCAGCTTCAAGAAATCATCCGCTATATTGCTGGGGATTTGCAGGAAAAACGGACGGCGATCCGGATGCTGGACACGCTGGAAAAGGAAATCCTATCCCTTTCCACGCTTCCAAATCGGGTTGCACTGACGGAAGAAGAACCTTGGCACAGCGCGGGTATCCGCAAAATGCCGGTCAAGAATTATCTTGTCTACTTCTGGGTCAATGAGGAGCAGAAGCAGGTTCAAATCACAGCAGTTGTGTTTGGTCGGCGGGATCAGAGAAACGTGCTGCAAAATATGAAGTACGAATAGACATCTGCCCATGTTGGACAATGCCATCGAAAGGTGACAAATTCACTTTTTGGCGTTGTCCAGCAGGGGCATTTTTATATGTGTGCAGTATATGGCTTATCCTGTCCTGCCGTTCCGTTTCAGTAATTCCTGAAGCTCCCTGCGGTCGGTGGTGATGAGTTCCTTTTCCAGCTCACTGCACTTGATCTCGACGGCAACATTATTGTTGTTCGTGCTGATAAGGGCGCTGCCGCGTTCAAAGTGGGTGATCTCCATCAGCTCAGCTTCAGAAAGATGCAGAATGGAGCCGACGCGCTGGGCTTCCTCATCCTCCAGATTCAAGATCACCTTGGTCTTGGAGTTGTTGATAATGCCCTTGCCGTATTTGCCGTCCTCCAACGCGAAGAAGTCATTGAGGTCCTGCGTTGCACAGACGGCCGAGCCGCCGTAGCCGCGGATGATCTTGAAAATCTCCAGCACAAATTCCGCTGCCAGACGGTTGCTGCTGGCGCCGATGAGCTGCCAGCACTCGTCAATGAAGATGGCCTTTTCCTCCGTGCGGTTCTCCTTTGCCTTATCCCAGACAAAGTCTAACGCCATAAACATGCCAACGGTCAGAAGATCGCCGGTCAGCTCTGAAATGTCCAGAACGATGTACTTGTTGTCGAGAGAAACATTCGTCTGTTGGTTGAACGTCTTGGCAGAACCGCTGACGAGCCGGTTCAGAATGTTTGCCAGCCGCAGCGTAGAGGAAGATTCCTTGAGGACCGCATACAGATCGCCCAGGATCGGCATTTCGCGGTACCGCTCCGGGTGCTTGGGATCGCGGAGCGTGTCATTGTCGTGTGTAATGCCCTTTTTGGCATAGGTTCGGATCATGGCTTCATCGAGAAGCTGCCGTTCCTCATGGTTCATGTCGGGGATCAGCAGGCTGAAAAAGATGTGCAGCCGCTGGATCTTGGCGGCCAGCATAGAGTGCTCGACTGTACTGCCGTCGAGCTGTTCATCGACCGAGCGGTCTGTCTGCCGGATCTCCATGACGTTGATGCAGTTGGGGGATGCGGGCGAGATCTGAATGAACGCGCCGCCGATGTTGGAGCAGGCACGGTGAAATTCGTGCCCTTTGAGCGGCGCGACGATAAACACCTGGATACCCTTACGCCGCATCCGCAGCGCCATGAGCTGCATAGTAAAGGTCTTGCCGCTGCCGCTCGTGCCGAGAATGGCGATGTTGGCGTTTTTGTAGATGCGCGAATCAAAGATGTCCACGATGATGAGAGAGTTATTGTGCTTGTTGACGCCGAGCAGGATACCGTTGTCGTCACACAGCTCATACGCCGTGAACGGATAGCAGCTTGCTGCGCCCAGCGTCAGCACATTCCGCTTACTGCGTTCAAAGAGAGATTTATCCAGCTTCACGAGCGGAAAAGACGAGCGAAGCGCCTGTTCTTGACAGAAATTGCAGCTCTGCACGTTCATGTCCTGCGAAATGAGCAGCTTTTTCATCTCCGCACATTTCCAGTCCAGATCGTCCGGATTGTCCGCAGTCACGGTGATGAGCAGATTCAGATAGTAGAAATCTTCATGGTTGCTCAGACCATCCTTCAGGAAATATCCGCTGCGGATGGCGCTGTCGAGATCGTCAAAGTCTGTATTGGTGTCGCTGGTCTCCTTGATCTTGCTGCGATTGATGCGAAGCTGCTGGCCGAGCTTGCGGATCATGCGATCCTTTGGCTGCCGCGTCAGAAATACATCGAGGTCAATGCCGTCCCCGGCGTTGACCAGCAGACTCAGCCACCCCGCAGGAACCTCGGATTTATACCCGTCCGACGGCACCAGCAGATACGCATAGTACGTTCCGTCAATGTAGAGATAGCTGCCATGCGTAAAATCCAGCTGCGAGGGCGCAAAAAAATCACCGACGGGAATTTCGTCGATGGAGCAGCCAGCCTTTATGTAGTTGGATGTGATATGGGAGATGCGCTGCAAAAACGGAATATCCGTGCTTTCTCTGCGGCAGAGAAATGTATAGAGCATTTCGGCGGCAGCTTCGTCCTCATTCTCATGCTGGACAACGCTGTTGCCGCATTGCCGGAGATAATTTGCCGCCGTCCGCGCCGCTGTTTGCAGTGACGAAATGGCATCCGCTTCTTCACGGTCTTTCTTCGCGCCGGGGAGCGGTTCATATTCCATGATGAGGAAAAACCTGCGTGCGATGGCTTCTTTGGAGCCGAGCTTTTTGAGCAGCTTCAGATAGTCCTCCTGCTGCATCCGGCAGCTTTCGTTCGTCTCCTGTGCCATCTCCCGGCGCACGGTTTCGATATGCCGGTTCATATCTGCGCGCTTGGTGATGACCTTGATCTGCAGCTTCACGGGCGCGATTTTGAGATAGCTGATAAACGAATACACGATGTTCCGCTGCTCTCTTGCGCTACGGAGTAAGAAGTTAATCGGCACGATCTCCAGGATCTTGATAAATCGGTGGTCGGTCGTGTAGACAATGCCGTTTTCGATTTTCTGAATCGGCACATACGCTGCAAGCGGATTGCCGGGGCGTTCCGCCTGCTTCTTCTGCCGATAGGCAGTGTCCAGCATCAGGCGGCGCGTATCCTTTGCAAAGCGGATGCGGCTGCCGTCCTTTTTGTAGGCGGCGGGCTGCACAGCCGTGCTGGGGCCGGACTTTTTATCCCATGTCGGGAGGATTGCCTGCTTTCGGCTGCTTTTGCCGCCGCTTTTGCTCAGGGTTCTGCGGTTGCGGAGGAAACGAAAAAACAGAATGATATAGGAGGAAAGCGGCATCCCCGCGATCCCGATGAGCGCCAGAAGCGCCAGCGGCAGCGAGGTCAGGCAGAGCAGAATGATCCGGACGGTTAGCGTCAACGAGAGCGTCAGGATCGGAAGCCCGGTGCCGGCGGCAAGGATGACCGCCTCGACCACATTTCGCGCCTTGAATAAGCCGCCGAAGAACGAACCGCCCTCAATAAAATTTGGCGGGATCACATAGCTGTCCCGCTGTTCCTGACTCATAGGTTCTCACATCCGATCTTTTCTTTGCGGTGGATTCGGCAGCTTCTGCACGATCTTTTCATGATAGGCGATCTTGCCTTCCTCCGCCTGATAGGGCTTTCGTTCTACGGTGTCTGCCGCGTACTGCTTATACCATGCAGCGTCATCCGCAGAGTAGACCTTGCTGTAATCGCCCTTCGGTTGAGCGTACTGGTCGGCATGGTACATACAGAAATCAATGCCGCCCGGATGCTCCGGCGTGAACTCACGCCCTGTGATGCGGCCTCCGCCGATCTCCACATCCTGATAGCGCGGAATGTTGGTCGCGTGTTCACCGAGCGCGGTGAAGCCCATATAGGACATCAGAGAGCGCGTCGCAGTTTCGCCGGTGATGGAGCCGGTTGTGCGATAATCACCCTTGGCGACTGTGCCGATCACGTCGTTGGCAAATGCGCCGCCCTGATAGAGAGATTTTGCGAAAAGCGTTCCACCGAAACTGCGGAACTGCGTGGGGGCAGAGGGAATCGGCGTAGACCGGGCGGCAGACACTTCACTGGCTGGGGCAGAAGCGGGCGCTGCCGACGGTGCTCTAGCATGCAGGAATCTGCCAGGACGCTCCTGCGTCTGGACAGTCCGCTCCGCAATGGTGGTTTTGGAAAGGCCATTGCGGACGGAGAAAAACTGTTTGTCGGATTGCGCAGTATGCTGCCGGGATTGCGATTCCACCTGTCCGAAGGTGGCGACCTGTGTATCCTGCTGGGTATGTTGTGCCTGCTCGCGCCGCGTAATGCCGGATTGCTCCGTGTGGAAACCATCCATCGTATCATGTTGCGCATGGCGGCTTTCCTCAGACTGCACTTCGCGCTGGGTAACGCCGATCTGCTCCTGCTGCAAGGCAGACTGCATGACCTGCGACTGTTCCGTTCTGGCTTCTTCACTGCTTGCATCAAATTCATCCGACTGCACCACAGAGCCGACAAACTCGCCCTGTTCTGACTGGAACGCCAGATGCGATGCCTGCTGATCCTCCGTATGCAGCGCCGCGTGGAACTGCTGCTCCTGCGCGGACTGCGTATCCTGATGGAGCTGGCTGGCATCCATAGAATGCTGGGATTCGTGGAGCGCTTGTTGGGACTTTTCACGCTGTTCCGAGTTTACGGCGCGGGAAGAAACCGTCTGCTGATTCTGGTCAAGTTGGCTGGTATTCTGCCGCTGCTGCTCAGAAGCCGTCTGCGAACCGGAATGGGTATCGCTGCTCGCGTGTGTCCGGCTGACAGTCGCCTCGGCCTGCTGCGGCTGGACGATGTTTTTCTCTGTCGTCGCCGTGCGCACAGCATCGCTTGCGATTTTGCGGCTTGCCATGCCGACCAGACCGCCGCTGAAAAAGCCTGCCGCAGCCGCACTTCCGCCGCCGGGTTTCCCGGATGCAGGAGCAGAACCGTGACGGCTGCGGCTGCCCAATGCGCTGCCGACCGCGCTGGTCGCGGTGTTGATGGCGCGCATGGCGATCATCGCCTCAGAGAGCATGGAGCCGCCGGTATGCCCAACGTTCAGACCGAGACTGGACAAGAAGCTGTCGATCTTCTGCGACACTTTCAAAAAGGCAATGGCACACAGGAACCAAACCAGCACGTTGCCAGAAACAGCTTCCTTCCCGGAAGCACTGACTGCGGATTCTACGTCACTTTCCGAAATGGCGAACGCACTGGTTGACATAACTGCAACGAGGGCGAGAATCAGCAGAAAGTTCAAAAAGAATCGTTTTCTCATAGATACTCCTTATAGGGACAAAGGATTTGCGATAAACGTGCCGACCATGCTGGTAAACAGCCGCAGGCACCATGCGTTCATGAGCAGCAGAAACACCTGCCCACCCACCATCCGGCACCATGCCTTGAAGATGTTTGCTGTGGACTGAGAGCCGCCCATCGAGAACGCGACCGGCGCGGTGTAAACAAGAACGCCGAGCAGGATATACCGCTCGGCGGCTTCAAAGAGCAGCTTCAGATAGTTCCACGCCAGCAGCACAACGATGATGAGCACGATCAGCGTGACCGCTCCGTTTGCGCAAGCGCCGATGATGACCAGCATGACGGAATTGAAATCCGCAAAGCTGAGCGGCGGCAGCTCGGATGATAAGATCCAGTCATACGGCGTGCCGCCGATCTTCAGGACGATCTCAACGATGCTTTTCGCGCAGTATGTGAGCGTGATGAAGATGATCGCGCGGAAGGTCAGCTTGACCGGGTGCTCGGCTTCAAAGCCAGCGCCCAGCCAGTAATTCTTAAACAGGTTCCAGACCCACATCAATAAAATCAGGCCAATGCCGATGGCGGTAAAAATATCGTACATCGTCTCGGCTGCCGGGAAGTAGCGCAGAAACGTGTCCATCCCGCAGCCGAGCGCACCGAGTACCGACGTGTTGATGAGGTCCAGACCGTGCATGATCTGTTCGGAGATCCATTCGACAACGCCGTCAAGAATCCCCATGCTTTATGCCGTCCACTGACCGCCGGAGAAGAACGGCGTGACGTAGGCCATGATGAAGCCGAGACCGTTCAGGATTGCCCAGGTGATTGCAATGCGTTTGAGCCATGCACGCGATTCCTCGACCGTTCTGCCGCTGCGGGAGAAATTCATCATCAAAAGAGCGACGGACGCGGTGACGATAGCGGCGATTGTGGAGATGAGAAGAATCTGCTGGTAAACGTCCTTCATAATCTCCGTCGCCTTTTCCCAGATCGTCGTGGCCGAAGCCGGCTGAATCAGAAGCGGCAGAATACTGACGCCGAGCCATGCGGCATAGAGCCAGCGCCCCGGATTTTTCCTCGGTGGCGGAAGCTGCGGCAGGTTGTTGGTTGTGTTCAAAGATGATCCTCCTTTTCTTTTCCCGATGCAAAAAGCAGACGCCCAGTACAGGCGTCTGCTCGCAACAAGATTCAGTTTTATATGCTTTTGAGCATCTTCAGTATAGCATATCCGGATTTGCGCCGAAAGAGCAAAACCGTGCCAATATTATGACAATGCTGTGCTGTACAAAAAATCGTTTGTCTCGTTGAGTCGTTATAAATCGACTGTGCTGGGAATAGGCGCAGCGGTTGAATGTCGCATTAGATTTCGACGTCTGTGCGCCATATCCGGCTATCAAGACAGAGGATTGCGCATTGGTCTGCACTCAGACCAATGCGCAATCGTTAGCTCCATCTGAAATGATAAAGGTTTTTGAAGAGACAGCAGCCTATATGGAACGGTCGTGCATCAAGTCAGCGTCTGCCAGTTTGCGGGATATGCGAAATACGCATATCTGGCATGGTTCAGCGTCTGGAAATGGATGTGGCTGTTTTTGGGGATGTAAATGATATCTCCGGCGTGACCGGTGACGATCCGACCGTCGATCTCGATCTCCAGCGTGCCGTCAATCACAAAATCATACTCATCATAGGTCAGCGTCCACTCAAAGCTGGTGTGGTCGAGCTCCATGATGCCGCAGCCCATGCGGGGCGCTTCCTCCAGCGTGACCACGTCCTTGAGAGACACGCCATCCTGTGCTCAAAGGGCTCGCAGCGAACGGTGGCAGTCTGAATGCTGATAATGCCGCTGGGGTCGACGTGCTTTTCAAACGCCGGCTGACAAAGACCGCCTGCCTCTTGAAGCACCTTGGTTACGATCTGTCGAATCAGTTCTTCACTGATATTCATGTTGTAGTACCTCCTGCATCACTCCTTGGCGGTGTTGATCTTGGACAGCAGCTTCGGTGCGAGAATATTGGCGAGGATGACCGCAGTGATACCTGCGACCAGCTTGCCTGCGATCATCGGGAAAATCATTTCCCGTTCAACACCGGCCGCAAAGCCCAGATGGTCGCCGAACACGAAGGCGGCCGACACGGCAAACGCAACGTTCAGCAGCTTGCCCTTGGGGTTCATCTCTCCCATGATGTTGAACATGGCGATGTTATCCTCTTTTCAATTTGCGCAAGTTATTGCACATTATCATCCAGAGTGTTCACATGATGCACGATACACGCAAAAACGTCCCCTCGCACTGCAAAAGACACGACAAAGGAAAAAACAATGTCGTTGCCGGCGCAAAAGTGTGGTATACTGGAAAAAACACCAGTCGGCAGAGGAGCAGTGAAAAGCATGAAGCATGTTCCGTTTTTGGGGAAGCTGATCATCATGGGGGTGATCCCGCTGGCGGTGCTCGGTATCGCGGTTGGCATTCTGTCTTTCCGGCAGGCTGCGCTTGTTGTGAGACAGTCGCAAAAGCGCGTCATCTCCGACACAATCAACCGCATTGACATCAACATCAACGTCAAAGCGCGCCAGTTTGACGGCTTTCTCACCGCCGTTTCCGAAAGTCCCGAGACGGCCCTTCTTTTGCAGGCCGCGGGCGCCGGCACAGCGGATCGCTTTGACAGCCGTGCGCTGCAGCATTTCTGCCGTACGACGCTCGGCTCGTTCGCAGAGGTCAAGAGCGTGGAGCTCTATCTCGGCAGCAGCCCGGTGTTTCCGAGTTGTTCACAGACGCCTGCCCGCCTGCGCTCGCTCTATGACAAGGCCGGGCGCAGCAGCGGCGCAACCGTGTGGATGGACGCCAATGTGCACGGAGGCGAAAAAACCGTGACGCTTTGCCGCGCGCTGATGGACGGCGGGGAAGCCGCTGGATTGATCGTTCTTGAGCTTGACGCCCGAATGTTCGGCAGTCTGGTGCTGACCAAGCAGAAGATCCTCAACTATCAGACGACCTTTCTTACCGACCGCAGCGGGACTGTCCTGTACAGCGACAGCGCCATCCACGACGGCTGGCTGCGGCTCGCGCTGGAGCACTACCGCGGCGGAGAGCGGAAATTCACACTTACCGCCGACGGCGCGCGCTATTATGTCTGCTCGCAGTATAACGCGCTGACACATTGGGTAACGTATACCGTTATTCAGGAACCGGCGCTCTTTCCCGGCGCAGCGCCGCTCAAGCGTTATATCAGTCTCGTCGTGCTCGGCTCGGCCATTTTTGTTTTCGTGTGCCTGCTGCTTTTGTCCATGGCCATTGTCAAGCCGCTTGATCAGCTCAAGGATGGCATGCGTCGGGCGCAGGATCACGACTTTAAGCTCCGGCTGGAAAATGACCGCACCGACGAGATCGGTGCGCTGACCGACAGCTTCAACTGCATGCTCGACCGCATCAACACGCTGGTCAATCAGGTCTACCAGCAGGAGCTGGCACAGAAAAATGCAGAGATCGAAGCGCTGCAGGCGCAGATCAACCCGCATTTTCTGTATAACACGCTTGACTCCGTCAACTGGATGCTCATTGCACGCGGGGAGATGGACATCAGCGCCGTTGTGGTCGCGCTTGGCAAGCTGATGCAGTACAGCATGGACACGGCGCGCGCCATGGTCAGTCTGGAGGAGGAATATCGGAATGTGCGCGACTACCTGATGATCCAGAAAAACAGGCTGGAGGACCGGCTGGAGTTTACGCTGGAGCTGGATGAGACGCTCAAATGCTTCCCGGTGCCGAAGCTGATTTTGCAGCCGTTGGTGGAAAATGCGATCAAATACGGGATCGAGCCCAGCTTACAGCCGGGGCATATTCTCGTGCGGACGCGAAAAACAGATGACGACATTCAGATCCTGGTAAAGGATAACGGGTGCGGCATGGATGAGGCGCAGCTGACGTTCTACCGCAGACTGCTGCGCAATGACCTGTCTGGGCAGACGAATATCGGCGTGCGCAACGTTGCGCGCCGTCTGCAACTGCATTTTGGAGGCCGGTGCGGCTTCAACGTGTCCAGCCGGCCCGGAGACGGGCTGAGCATCACCATCCGGATCCCGGCGCAGGAGGAGCAGTCATGACGATTTTCATTGTGGACGACGAGCCGAAGATCCGCAACGGCATGGGAAAGCTGCTGTCAGCACATCCGCGCTGGCAGGTGCAGACCTTTGCTGACGCGAAAAGCGCGCTGCACAGGCTGTATGAAGGCGCAGCGGACGTCATCATCACCGATATTCAGATGCCGGACGCCTCGGGCCTTGACATGATCGAGGCGGTCCGGCAGGTCAACAAGACCGTTCCCATCCTCATTCTCAGCGGCTACAGCCGCTTCGATTACGCACAGCGGGCGATTGAATCCGGCGTGCGCAAATATCTGACAAAGCCGACCAACCCGGTGGATCTGATCGCCGCGCTGGAGCAGATCGAGCAGGAGCAATGTGAGCAGATCCAGCGCCTTCAGCGGCAGGCGCAGAAGGAACTAGACCTGAAGCCGGTCGACAATCTGCTCGTGCTGCGGGCGATCGAATACCTGCAGGCGCATTATGCCGAGCGCATTGGTTTGGCGCAAACGGCGCAGGCACTGTACATCTCACCCAACTACCTTTCCGAGCTTTTCCGCAAGACGACCGGCATGCGCTTCACGGAGTATCTGCTGCAGCTGCGGCTGGACAAATCGCGCGCGTACCTGTGCGACGTTCGCTATCGTGTTTCCGACGTTACGCAGATGGTCGGGTTTCAGGACGCACGGTATTTCTCCATCTCCTTTAAAAAGCGCTTCCATCTGACGCCGATGGAATATCGAAACCGTTATGCGGGCAGCCATACGCCGGACAGCTCCGGGGAACTATCAAAATAGATAAATTGCACGGAATATTTTTGTATATTATTATATATTGCGCCGAAGAAACCGTAAAAAATAAAAAAAATCGGTAATCTAACACCTTGTGATTTCGGTGGAAATCCTTCAGAATGGAAATAAAGAGATCCCCTGGATCTCAATTTTGAAGGAGGGAATACCTGATGAAGAAGTTTCTTGCAATATTCCTTGCACTCGTGCTGACGATGGCGCTGCTTGCCGGATGTGCTGCAAAGCAGGCCACCGAAGCCGGTCAGACTGCAAAAACCGCCGAGACCGTCAAGATCGTGCTGCTGCTGCCCGGCGAGGTCAATGACCAGGGCTGGAACGCGTCCAACTATGCCGGCGTTGTCGCCTGCAATGAAAAGCTCGGCACCAAGATGGAATACGTCGAGGCTGTTCAGGAGGCTGACTTTGAATCCACCTTCCGCGAGTACGCCGAGCGCGGCTATGACATCATCATGGCAGCCGGCTCACAGTTTGACGAGGCTGCTTCCTCCGTTGCTGCCAATTATCCCAACACGCTGTTCATGGTCGTCAACGGCGCAAAGTGCGATAAGGCAAATCTCTGCCCGCTGTTCCCGAAGGAATATGAGGCCTCCTATCTGGCTGCGATCGTCGCGGGCTACATCACCGAAACCGGAAAATTTGCTATGATCGGCGGCGACCCCAATCAGGCCATGCAGGATCTGATGGCGGTGTACGGCAAAACTGCCGTTTCCATCGCCAAGGAGCGCGGCATTGCAGACGCCTCGTACAATCTCGCGTATGCCAACAGCTGGTCTGATATTGCTCTTGGCAAGCAGATGTCTGAGAGCATGATCGATGACGGCGCGGACGTTGTGTTTGCCTATGCCAACGAGCTTGGCCTCGGCGTGATCAACGGCGCGATCGAAAAGGGCGTTAAGGCGGTCGGCTATTCTTCGGATCAGACGGTCATCGACCCGAAAACGGTCGTGGCCTCCATTGACTTTGATTATGCCACCATGTACGTCTGGGCGATCAACGAGTGGCTTGAGGGCAAGCTGAAGGGCAATCAGATGATCGAGGTCGGCGTACCTGAGAACATCTATTTCCCGGTCTACACGGAAAACTGCCCGCAGGAGGCAAAGGACGCCTGCGACGCGGCTGTCAAGGCGCTGAAGGAAGGCAGCGTGGATCTGAAGGCGCTGTTTGACTGAGCTTCCACATTTGTAAACCATAGAGGGGGCTGCTGCGGGATTTGTGTGCAGCAGCCCCCTGCAGTTAGGAGAGAACGAGATGGCATGTGTTGTTGATATCCGGCATGTCTCAAAGTATTTTGCCAAGGTCGCAGCCAACAAGGACGTCAGCCTTACGGTCGACGCCGGACAGGTCGTTGCGCTGCTGGGCGAAAACGGCGCCGGAAAAAGCACGATCATGAAGATCCTCTACGGCCTGTATACCAAGGATGAGGGAGAGATCCTCATCGACGGCGTGCCGCAGCAGATCCATTCCCCAAAAGACGCGATGGCGTGCGGCATCGCAATGATCCAGCAGCATTTTTCTCTTGTGCCGACGCACACGGCAACCGAAAACATCATTCTCGGCAACAGCCGCGGGCTTCTGAACCTCAAAGCATGCAATGAGAAAATCAAGGCGCTGGCCCGGAAATACGGCTTTGACATCCCGGTCGACCTACCCGTGGGGAAGCTGGCCGTCGGCGTGCAGCAAAAGGTCGAGATCCTCAAGGCGCTGTATATGAACGCGCGGATCCTCATCATGGATGAACCGACGGCTGTTCTGACGCCGCAGGAGTCGGATACGCTGATGCAGTTTATCCGTGATTTCACAAAGCAGGGAAATTCCGTGATCTTTATCACGCATAAAATGAAAGAGGTCATGCAGGCGGCGGACAGGATCGTCGTCATGCGCGCAGGCATCGTCGTGGATGCGCTTGAAAAGGCTGACGCGACGGAAAGCCTGCTCGCCAGACTTATGATCGGTCAGGACATCGAGCCGGAGCATCGCCCGGCGCCGGTCAGACTGGATGGCGCAGAGCCGGTTCTGGAACTGCGGGAGATCCAGCTGCAGCCAAAGCATGCGCCTGCGATTCTGGATCATGTCAGCTTTACAGTCCATGCAGGCGAGATCTTCGGTATCGCCGGCGTCAGCGGCAACGGACAGGACGAGCTATGCGATCTGATCGCAGGCTCCCGCACGGCAAGCGCAGGTCAGATCCTGCTGGATGGAACGGATATCACAAATGCCTCCATCCGCGCTCGGATCGAGGCGGGGCTTGGATACGTTCCGGTCGATCGTTACCGCGACGGTATGGTCATGGACATGACGCTGGCGGAGAATATGTTCCTGAAAAGCAGCTTTTCGACTCGCTGGGCCGGGCACGGCGTCATCAACCGGAAGGCGCTGGAGGCGTTTACCGCCGAGCAGATCCAAGAGCACCGCGTTAAGGCTGGAGGCCCGGGCGATTTTGCAAGGAGCCTATCCGGCGGCAATCAACAGAAGGTCGTGCTGGCCCGAGAGGTCGATCTCGGTCGCCGTCTTCTGGTTTTCAACCAGCCGACACGAGGGCTGGATATGGGCGCGGTCGACCGGATCCACAAGGTCATTTTGCAGGAGCGCGAGAGCGGGAAAGCCGTTTTGATGATCTCAACGGAGCTCAGCGAGATCTTCGCCCTGTGCGACCGCATTGCCGTCATGTACAAAGGGCGCATGATGGGGATCTATGAAAACGGCAGCCGCAGCGCCGCGCAGATCGGTCTGCTGATGGCCGGTATCTCGGAGGAACAGGAGGGAGCGCAGGCATGAAAGACAAGCTGCAGATGCTCGCATACAACATTGGCGCTGTGCTGATCGGGCTGGTCATCAGTGGCTGCATGCTGCTGTTTATGAAGGTCGATCCGCTCGCCGTGTGTGCAGAAGCGTTGGGGAAGATCTTCTCCGACCGGTATACGCTTGGTGAGATCCTGGTCAAGGCCTCGCCGCTGATATTTACCTCGCTCGCCTTCGCGTTCACCTACAAGGCAAATCTGTTCAACATCGGTGCGCAGGGCCAGTTTTACGCCGGCTCGATCGCCGCCATTACGGTTTCTCTCGCAATCGGGGAGCACGCGCCAACGCCCGTCGTCCTGCTGTGCTCCTTTGCCTGCGCGTTTGCCGCAGGCGCTCTCATTGGAGGGCTAATCGGTCTGGCAAAGGCCAGATTCGGCGCAAATGAATTTCTTGTCAGTATGATGTCCACCTATGTTGTGCAGGCTCTGATGGACTATCTGCTGCGCACGGTCTTGCAGGAGACCAAGGCGGAATACCTGCAGACCGACGCCATCAGCCGGAATGCGTACCTGCCCGCGATCGTCCCGGGCACCCGGATCCATCTGGGCTTTCTGATCGCGGCGCTTGCGGCTGTGTTTGTCTGGTTCCTGCTTTACAAAACGCCGCTGGGCTTCCGCATCCGCGCGGTAGGCTACAACCGTAATGCCGCAGAGCTTGGCGGCATCCGCAGCCGAACGATCTTTGTCATTGCGTTTCTGATCGCGGGCGGCCTTGCCGGACTGGCCGGCTTTACGGAGATCAACGGCGTGCAGCATATGCTGCTGCAAAACTTCAATGCCTCGATCGGCTCGTTCGGCATCGGCATTGCGATCCTTGCCAACGGGAATCCCATCGGCTGTATTTTTGCCTCGATCCTGTTCGGCTTCCTCAACGTTATGGGGACCACGATGGGGCGGTTGCCGGGACTGAGCATTCCCGCGAGCATCATTGACCTGATCGAAGGCATTGTAATGGTCTGTGTGATCGTCTCCTATTATGTCCGCAGCCGCGCGGAATTCCGGGCGCAGAAAAAGCGCATCAGAAAGGCAGGGGGCTAGAATGGTAAATCTTCTGACCAGAGCGATCATGATGAGCACGCCGCTGCTGCTCGGCGCATTGGCTGAGGTCTTTGCTGAGCGAACCGGCATGATGGTCTGCGCCATCGAGGGGATCTTCCTGCTTGGCGCGTGGGGCGGCTTCGTTGGCGCCTATGTGACGGGGAGCACCGGACTGGGCCTGCTCATCGCAATGGGCTGTGGGCTTCTGATGGCCGCGCTGTACGGCGTGATCACAGTTTATATGCGCCAGCAGCAGGTCGTCACCGGCACGGCGCTCAATATCCTTGCAGCCGGTATCTGCGCATTCTTTCAGCGCGTGATCTTCGGCATTCCGACCTCGCCCTTGCAGATCGCCACGCTTCCAAAGCTCGCGATCCCGCTGTTGAGCAGGATCCCGCTGCTCGGGCCTGTCTTTTTCACGCAGAATATTCTGACCTATCTTGCCTACCTGATGATTCCGGCCGCGCTTTTCCTTCTCTATCGGACTTCGCTGGGCCTCACCCTGCGCTCAACGGGTGAAAATCCGGTCGCCGTCGACGTTGCCGGTCTGAACGTCAACCGGATCCGCTTCCTGACGGTTCTGGTCGCAGGCGCTGTCAGCGGGCTGGCGGGTTCGTTCTATACGGTCGGATACCTTGGTATGTTTACGAGCAATATCATCGGCGGCCGCGGCTGGATCGCATTTGCGATCTGCTTTCTGGGCAACTGGAGCCCGAGGGGCGCTGTGCTCGGAACGCTGGCCTTTGGTTTGGCCGACGCTGTGTCCATCTACATTCAGGCGGTCTCAGGCAGTTCGGTCTTCCCGAATGAGCTGATCATTGCGCTGCCCTATATTCTGACGATCCTCCTGACGATCTGCCGCAAGAACTTTAACGTTCCGGCAAAGCTCGGCGTTCCCTATTCCAAGGAAAGCTGACTGCGGTGCACAGCAGCCGGAATGGAGAGCAGCGGACGAACATTCACGGGACTGCCGCAGAATGAAGAGGAAGGAAAAGGGGCTGCTGCTCAGGATCCGGCTTCATATTTTAGCGGGAGAAATCACAGATCACTGCGATTTCTCCCGCTAGTTTCAACGATTGAATGGAGGACGCCATATTCTGCAAAAGGTTGAATTTACAGCGCTGCCTTTTTCCATTTTCTAATCTTCGTCCGAAACGTTCCGAAAGGAGCAACTGTATTGACGTGGATGAATTTGTAAACCTCCCATACCGCTGTTTTGGTGGCGTCATCTGCCCACCTTCTCATGTGCGGCTGGAACAGCTCCTCCTCGCTCATGGAATCGATCATGGTCTGGATAGCAGCGATATTTTCATTTAATTTGCCCTTCAATTCCGCCAAGGACAAATGGGCATAGGTATCCGTGAACCATTGGTACAGATCGCCCAGCTGGTTCCATTTGAACTGCTCCGATGGTGTTTTCACTTCCACTCCGTGCTGCTCATCAGCCTCCCAGATCAAAAGCAGCGTGGTCCATCCGACCTGATAAGCAAGATTTTCTGCCGGGGTTCTGTTTGCTTCAATCACTCTTTTATCCTTCAGGGCTTCCGGGATCGTATCGAACTCGGAAATGTACTTTTCAAAGCTCTGATGGATCTCGTTTTTGAGTTCCTCTTTATCCTTGTATGCTCTCAAAATATCCCTCCCTTACCAATTCTCCGCCAGATATTCCTCTGCGTAGTGGACAGCCACCGCGCCGTCCGATACGGCGGTGACCACCTGCCGCAGCGCCTTGGTGCGCACATCGCCCACGGCGAACACGCCGGGAAGATTCGTGCGGGTGGATTCGTCCGC
>ERZ825384.2874-NODE-2874-length-16495-cov-2.527737_pt1 | contig 16495 bp, 12 predicted proteins | sample MGYA00519931_ERZ825384 | MGnify/ENA primary metagenome ERZ825384 (study PRJEB31778, sample SAMEA3449200) | human gut metagenome | biome: human gut; feature: human-associated habitat; material: faeces | place: United Kingdom | collected 2010/2012 ...
GCGCAGCACTTCCTGATAGATCTGACCGGTGGTGACGTTGGCCTTCTGGCTCAGGTACACGTCGAGGAAACGCTCGTAGTGGCCGATGTCGAGATCGGTTTCCGCGCCATCTTCGGTGACATAGACCTCACCGTGCTGGAAAGGATTCATCGTGCCCGGATCCACGTTGATGTACGGATCGAGCTTCTGCTGCAAAACCTTGATGCCGCGGCTACGGAGCAGGCGGCCAAGGGAGGAGGCGGTCAGGCCTTTGCCAAGGGAGGAGACTACGCCGCCGGTAACGAAAATATGCTTGGTGACGTGCTCTTGAGAATTGCCATGTTGTCTTCTAACCATGGAACTTCAGTTTATCAGCGGTGTGAGACGTGGCGTGTTTCGGACTATATGAAAAGATGGGGCCGCGCTTCATGCGCGGCCCCATCTTCCAGGAATAGGAGATGCAGTCAGACGATTATGGTCTTATCGGTTGCTGACCTCCTTCCTGTGGGAGACGATCAGCGCGCCCGCTGCGATGACGAGCGCCGCGATCGCCAGGGCGAGGCCCATGACGTTGGAGCCGGTTGCCGGACTCTGCGCCCGTGATGCGTTCTCGTTCTTTTTACCGCTGGCTGCATTCGCCTCGGCCGTAGGGACGACAACCTTCTTCTGGACATGGACCGTTCGGGTAAACGTTGTGGTCTTGCCGCGGGAATTGCTCACGGAATAGACCAGCTTGTAGTCGCCCACCTTGCCGGCGTCCACAGTGCCTTCGACCTTGATGCCGTCGGTCAGATCACCATCAATGGAGTCATCGGCAGTGACGCCGGCCATCGAATCGAACTTGGATCCCACGGTGATGGTCGTCGATTCGGTCATTCCGCTGATAACGGGAACGACATCGTCGGCAGAGGCGACCTTGAGCACGGTGGCGGACAGCGCGCCTGCAGTGTACGTGGAGCCCTTGCGGACGAAGGCATCCTTGGCGTTCTCGTCGTACACGGTGCCGTCGCCGGCGAGCACGTTGTACTTGCCGGCGCCTATGCCTTCAACGGCGGCGGGCTCGTTGTTGGCGTTGAAGATCATCATGTAGGTGCCGCTGGAATCCTTTGCCTGATAGGCTACGACGCCTTCATCGGACTTGAGCATCGTCACACTGTCGTTGATGTCGTCGTAGTTGGTCAGGCGCAGCGCCTTGATCTGCTTACGCAGCTTGATCAGACCCTTGACGTAGTCGACGGAATCGGCGTATTGCGCGGCGCGGTTCCAGTCGATGGCGTTCGCCGCGTCACCTGCGTTGTAGCTGTTGCCGTTGCCGCCCTTGGTGCGCAGGAACTCCTGGCCGAGCTGGATAGCCGGAATGCCTTCGGACAGGTAGACCACGGAATCGGCGAGCTTGGCGCGGGCCACGGTGGTGGCCTCGTCATCCGTCGGAACGGATGCCTTGAGCTTGTCGTACAGGGTCAGGTTGTCGTGGATTTCGGCGTAGTTGACCACCTGGCCGGCATCCGCGTAATGATCCTGCGCATTGCCGTTCCAGCAGGTCGTTTCCGCTTCGGCGTCATACTGGCAGCCCAACGCATTGTGCGCGATGAGCTTCTCCTGACCGGCCTTGCCGGACACGAAGCCAGTGTCGGCGCTATCGAACACGGAGCCCTTCAGACCATCACGGATGGAATCGTTGAAGAAGGCAATGCCGTTGTTCTTGCCGTCCGATGCGACCTGGTAGGCGTTCGGCTGGATGGTCATCTTGCTCTTGTCCATCGTGGTGTTCATATCCCAGCCTTCGCCGAGGATGATGATGGACGGATCGATCTTGTCGAGCGCGGCGCGGACTTCCTTCATGGTTTCGGTGTCGATCAGGCCCATAAGGTCGAATCGGAAGCCATCCACGTTGTAGTTCTTCGCCCAATAGGTCACCGAATCGACGATGTATTTGCGCATCATCTTACGTTCGGAGGCCGTATCGTTGCCGCAGCCGGAGTTGTTGACCAGCGAACCGTTGGCGTCATAGCGGAAGTAGTAGCCCGGAACCGTCTTGTTGAACGAGTGGTTCGCCGCATTGTAGACGTGGTTGTACACCACATCCATGATGACGCGGATGTCGTTCTTATGCAGTTCCTTGACCATCTGCTTCATTTCGGCGACACGGGAGCTCGGGTTGGACGGATTGGAGGAATACGAGCCTTCCGGCACGTTGTAGTTCTCCGGATCGTAGCCCCAGTTCTGCGCGCCATTCGCGTTGTAGCTCAGGTCGCCGGTCTCATCGACGGAACCATAATCGTACATCGGCATGATCTGCACATGGCTGATGCCCAGCTGCTTCAGGTAGTCAAGGCCGGAGGTGGCGCCTTCCTTCGTCTTCGTGCCGGATTCCACGACACCCAGGTACTTGCCCTGCTTGTCTGCGGAAATGCCGGAATTCGGGTTGATGGAGAAGTCGCGAATGTTCATTTCCGCGATGGTGGCGTCAGTGGTCTTGCCGAAGGCCGGCATGCGCTTGCCGGCGGATCCCATATCCTCCTTGGACAGCACCACGGAACGCTCGCCATTGGCGACCGCGGCGGTGGCGTACGGATCGGAGGAGGTGTTGACCGTGCCATCGGCGAAAGTGAGCTTGTAGGAGTATGCGGTGCCGGAAGCGAGCTTCTTCACCGTGGCGCTCCACACGCCCTTGTCTTCGCCGGTCATATCGATGGTCTTGTCGACTTCGGCGTTCGGATCGGTGGACTTGTAGATGACGAGCTCTACCTTGGTGGCGGTCGGAGCCCACACCTTGAAACCGGTCCGAGCCTCCTTGAAGGTAGCGCCCAAATCGTCGCCATCATAGGCGTATGCCTTGTCGAAGGCGTCGGTACGCACCAGAGCGCCGGCGATGGCCGTCTGAGAGCCCATGCCCTCGATCTCAATGGTGTACTTGCCGGTGACGGCGAGCTTCTTGGCGGTCTTGATCTTCACCGTGCTCTTATTGACGGTGACGTCCTCAACATCGACCTTGTTGCCATCGGCGTCCTTGACGGCCACCATGGCCTTCGTGATGGCGCCATCGGCCGGCTTCTTCGACAGACGCGCGGTCAGTTCCTTGAAATCGGAGATCTCAGCGGACTTAAGTGCGATCTTCAGAGACGGACGGGAGGAATACACCGTGGGATCGCCGCCGACCAGCCACACTTCGGCGGAAGCGTTGCCGTCTGCGTCGAATACGAGCGCGTCGGACGGGATCATATGGTTGGCGTCATCCGGGTCTTTGGAAGCCCATGCGTCAGAACCGTACCTGCGCAGCATGCCGATGTCGGAATTGCCATCCGCGTTGCTATAGGTGTAATTCGGCACGGAATACTTCGCGACCTCGCCCCAATCGTCATGGGAATCGAAGGTGGCGTTGCCGCCGTTCCAATTGCTCGACCAGGTCCAGATATCCCACTGCGGCACGGTCACCTTGGTGTCCTTGGCATTGTAGTAGAGGCCGTCATCGCGGTAGTAATGCACGGTGACGTTCACGGTATCGGCCTTGCAATTGTAGTCGGCGGGAGCGGAGTCGAGGGTTTCCACTGTGGTGGATTCGCCCTTGTCCTCGTTCTTGGTGCCGTCGATCCACACTTCTGCGGTGCCGGTCTTATTGACCGTGGCCTTACGGTCACCACCGTACTTGTTCCAGTCCTCGGTGGTGATGATGAAGCCGAAATCGGTGAATTCGCCATCGAAGTCGAGCGTCGCCACCTTGCCCCAGCAATCGGTTCCGGTGAACGGATGGTTCGTGGCCGTGATATCGGTTCCGTCAGTGGAGGTGCCCCACACGTATACGCCTCGCTGGTCATCAGCCTTTGCGGGCTTGTAGTGCACTACGAGACGGGTCTTCTGCCCGACGGACTCGGGATTGCCGATGGACAGCTCCTGGCCGGCCACACCGACCTGGATGATACCGGCGTTGGCATGGTAGTTGCCTCCACCGTCCGGGTTCTCCCACTGATCCGTGTCGGCGTCATGGAACACGAAGTCGATCTTCTTGCCCTTCGTATCGATGGTGGCACGGTAATAGCCCTGCTCATCGAGCGTCATGTCGGCTTCCGGCTGGTTCCAGTCGTCGCCAAGACCATAGTGCACCTTCGGGGTTTTCCATGTGGAATCCGCGGGCTTGTAATAGATGGTGATGGTCTTGTCGGTGGCCGTCACCTCGTCGTCGATTTTGCTTACGTCCGGATCGGACGGATCGGTCGCAGTGGAGACGGCGGGATGCGAGGCCTTGGTGGCACCTGCATACAGCGCGATCGCGGAACGTGCCGGAACCTTCGTCTCGACCTTGCCGCCCTTGACGGTCACCGTCTTGGAGCAGTCCATTGTGGCATACACGTCGCAGTATTCGCCGTCGGCGAGGGACGTCGTATAGGTGACGTCCTTCTCTTTCTTGCCGTTGTTGATGGCGATGAAACCACGGTCGTCGCGGGAGAAGGCGATGTTGTCGCCGCCGTCATCCTGCCAATCGGTCACTTCGGCGTCACCTACGTAATTATGGAAGGCGATCATGCCGCGGGTGGAGGTCCAACGCTGCTCGCAGTTCCATGCGGAGTTGTTCGTGGAGCATTCCTTGTTCATATCCACGTCCGGCACGGAAGCCGCGGTGGCGCCAGGCGCACCGTCATCATTGTGGCCGTCATCCCACTTGTAGTCGGAGAGCAGTCGCGGCGTGCCGTAATCGTAGGCGAGCATAAACGCGTTGGCCAGCTGATATTTCGCACCGTCCTTGTAGGTGAGCGCGCCCTGGTTGCGGGCGGTGTCCCAGTTGGTGACGAACACGTTGGCGTCCTTGGAGGCCAGATCCTTGCTCAGTCTTTCGTTCAGTCCTTTGAGCTTGGCGACCTTGTCCTTGAAGTATTGGTTCATTTCGGACTTGAAGCCGAACTCGGTCACGGTGCCGTTCTGCACATAGTTGCCCGGCTGGATGCCTGCGGCTTCGGAGGAATTGCCGATGACCTCCTGAATCCAGTAGATGTCATTGGCGTTCTGGCCAATCTTCTTGGAGAACTTCTCCTTGATGGCCTTCATGCTGTCCGTGTGGATGTGCTTGACGGCGTCCATACGGAAGCCACGTACGCCAAGATTCCACAGCTTGACGAGATAGTCGGACTGGATGTCCTGCACCTTCTCGTTTTCGGAGTTGAAGTCCCACATGGAGCTCAGACGGCATTCCTGCACTTCCTGCTGATTGGTGTAGTTGGAGATGTTCTTGTCGCAGCTGTGGAAGTCTGCTGCGGTGATGCCGTCCGGATACTGCTTGGTGGCGAATCCCGGGTAGTCGCCGGTGGAACCGTTGTATTTGCTTCCAGCAACGCCGGCCTGTTCGCCTTTGGCCACATCGGATCCGGTGGTTTGGTTCAGAACCACATCGGCGATGACGTTAACGCCGGCGGCGCTGCACTGCTTGATCATGCTTGCGAATTCCGCTTCGGTGCCGAGTTTGGAGTCAAGCTTGTAGCTCACCGGCTGGTAGCTCGTCCACCATTGGGTGCCTTGGATGGATTCCTGCGGTGGCGATACTTCGACGTAGCCCACGCCTTCGGGACCATATGTTTCGGTGCATTCCTTGGCGATCGTGTTCCATGTCTGTTGGAACGCGATGACCTGCACATCCTTTTTGGCGCTGACCTGCGCGTTGGATTGCGCTTGGGCCATAATCGGCGCCGCGACCAGCGAGGCGCACGCCATGGCTGCGGTGGCTCCTATTGCCACCACACGGCCAAACGGCCGGTTCGTCTGAACGACCATTGTTCTCCGTTCTCATCTGTGAGGCCGGTTCAAGCGCCCATGGCAGGCTCCGCAACCGGCAACGTATGCGCCATGGACATCCGCATCCACGCGGATGATTCAGAATCCACTCGACGATGAATATGCATACGTTTACACTCTGAATCAGAGTTAACTGTATGCCAATGGCTGCGCGTGGCAATGAAACAGCGTGACCCTCTGCTGCACATGCACTTCATATATGCCGAAGTGCAACCTGTTGCTGCAATCAAAATTTTTTTCTGCAAGTCAAGCAGAAAACATTCAGAAATAGCTGCAAAAAATAGCAAACGATTGCAATCATTGTCTCACGGTATACGTGTCGCGGCGATATGGAAGGCCACTGCACTACCGGCAGGAACCGTCAGTGTGGCATCCCCGTCGAAACGCACATGCACGCTGCCGGAACAGTCGGCGGAAGCGTAGACATCGCAATACTCCCCTGCCGGCAAAGCCGTGTGGTACGTCACAGTACGTGTGCGCACGGAATTGTTGATGGCGATGAAGGCACGTCCCCCTCGACCGAAGGCGATCATGTTGTCGCCGTCATCCTGCCAATCGGAGAGCGGCGCGTCGCCTGCGACATTATGCCAGCCGACCATACCGTGCACGTCAGGCCAGCGTTCGGTGCAGCTCCAGCCGGAGTCTTTGGAGCAGTCAATATCGGGCACGCTGGTTGCAGTGGCGCCTGGAGCTCCCGAGTCGGTGTCATGGAATTCGTATCCGGAGAACACGTTGGGGGTGCCATACGGGTAGGCCAGCATGAACGCGTTCGCTAGCTGGTAGGCGTCGCCGTCCTTGTAGGTGAGCGTCATGTTGTTGCGTTCGGTATCCCAATTCGTCACGAATACGCTGGCCTTGCCACTGTCGGTGATGTTCTGCGGAATGTCTTTGATCGACAGGCTTCCGCCTGCCAGCGAGTTGGAGAACAGGGACTTAAGCCGATATGCGTACTGGAATTCGTTCACCTGGCCGGTTTTGAGATAGTTCCTCGGTTGGATTTCGGCGGCTTCCGCATTGTCGCCAATCACTTCCTGCGTCCACCAGATGTCGTTCATGGAACGTCCGGATTTCTTCGCAACGAGTTTCTTGATGGCCAGCACGTCTTCCGGAGGCATGTGTTTGACGGCATCCACGCGGAATCCGGCGACGCCGTAGTCGAGAAGCTTCACAAAATAGTCAGACAGCACGTCGCGCACGTGCGGGCTTGATGTATCAAGGTCCTGCAAACCCGATACCTGGCAGTTCCACACGCTTTCGGCGTCGCGGTACGTCCAGATAGAACAGGGGGCATGGAAGTCCGATGGCGTGTATCCGGCTTCAGGGAAATAGCCTTTATTGTCGTAGGGGCTTCCGGCGGTGCCGGTCCCTTGTGTTTTGTCGACGCCGGTGGTGTGGTTGATGACCGTATCCGCGATCACGTCGCTGCGGTATCGCGCGGGATTGAAACGTTCCCCGCCGCCTTCACGTGTCGGCACGTGAAGCGTGGCGACTGAGACACCGACCGATACCGCGACGCATACGACCGCCGTAATGACACGTGTGATTCTTCTTGCGATTGCGCCCATAGTCATCGACCTCTTCGTCACTTCGCCATGCTCCCGGTTTGCATACGTTTGCAATATCACTGTATACCAATCCGGGGAGACCGGGATATGCGTCGTCCTCATTGGCACGAAAAAGCCGGATGCCTTAAAGACAGGCATCCGGCTGAATCCATGACGGAATGTCGATGTCAGCGTTCTTCCAACAAGTGCGCAACCGCTTCGATTGCCAGCTTGTAGCCATAGAATCCCATGCCGGTGATGGTACCGGTGGCCACCGGAGAGATCACGGAACGCTTGCGGAACTCGTCGCGTGCGGACGGGTTGGAGATATGCACCTCCATAAGCGGCAGTCCCTCGTCGATCACCATGTGCGCGGCGTCCGCCAAACCATAGGAGTAATGCGTGAAAGCCGCCGGATTCATCACGATCGGCGTTTTCTCGTCCGCGGCCTGATGCATCCAATGAATCATCTCGGCCTCGTCGTCGCTTTGACGCACCTCCACGTCAAGCCCCAGTTCATGACCCCATTCGGTGCACAGTTTGCGCAGGGTCTCAAGATCCTGCTTGCCGTATACGTCAGGCTGGCGCACTCCGAGACGGCCGAGGTTCGGTCCGTTGACAACCACTACTTTGGTCATATTGCTTCCTTTTGTGTTCGTTCTTGCGATTGCGTCCTACCGCTGGATGCGTCGGAACGCCTCCTCGACGGCGTCCGCCGGCGGATCCTCGAGGTGGATGGGATGGCCGAGCGAGCCGAGTATGACGAAACGCAGTTTGTTGCCGCGGGCCTTCTTGTCTCGGTGCATGAGCGCCAGCACATCATCCCAGCTGCCATTGTTCCATGATGTCGGCAGGCCGAGCGAGCCGAGCAGCGAACGATGGTAGTCGACCAGATCCTGGTCGATGTAGCCGAGCAGATGGGACAGTTCGGCCGCATAGACGCAACCGACCGCAACGGCGTTGCCGTGCCTCCAGCGGAAGTGTTCGAGTTTTTCGATGGCATGGCCAAGCGTATGTCCGTAGTTGAGGAATTCACGCAATCCGGCTTCTTTGAGGTCGGCGGACACATGGTACGCCTTCACCGTCACGGTACGTTCGATGAGTTCGGCGACCACATCCTTCAGATCGGAGTCAAGGAACGTCGAACCGTCGAACGAGCGCAGCTCGTCGGCATGGTCTTCAAGCATGCGCAGAATCTCCGGATCCATGATGAAACCGGATTTCGCCACTTCGCCCAGACCTTCGATGAAGATGTCGTTCGGCAACGAGGCAAGTGCTCCCATGTCGGCGAGCACGCCGGCCGGCGTATAGAACGAGCCGACGAGGTTCTTGCCTTGTGGAGTGTTGATGCCGGTTTTGCCGCCGGTGGAGGCGTCGACCATGGCCAGCAGCGAGGTCGGGCAGTTGACGTAGCGGATGCCACGCATCCATGTGGCGGCCACGAAACCGGCCAGATCGGTGGCTGCGCCACCGCCGAGACCGACAATCGCATCAGAACGGGTGAAGCCTTCCTCCCCCAGACGCTGCCAGATGCCGTTGGCCACTTCGATGGTCTTGCCGGCTTCAGCATCGGGAATGACGATGTCGTGCACGTCATAACCGGACTGGCGCAACAGCGTGCGCGCGCGGTCGGAATGCCGTTGCACCGCCTGGGTGTGAATCAATGCCACTTTGGCAGGCTTGTCCCCCAGCACCTGCGCAAGCTGGCTCATCACACCTTCGCCTATGCACACATCGTATGGTTCGATGGTGGATCCGGTGACGTGGACGATACGTTGATCGATCATTTCCATCAGCTTTCTCGCGGCCACTTGCGGGGTTTGTCCGTGGGTGCGCACCTGCACATTGGCCACGCGTCTGAACACCGGGTCGCGTTCCTTGTACAACTTCTTCCAACGCTCGTTGGCGTCGCCGTTGAGCATCGGACGGCCGCCGCCGCGGTTGGCGCGTTCCATGGCTTCCTTCGGATCGGCCATCAAATACACGACCTTGCCGCCGTCGGCGATGTATTCGGCGAGCCCCTGCTGGATGGACGGGGTCATTGGAGCGCCCCCGCCCAAGGAGAAGATGCCGTCGAAATCCTCCAGCATGTCAAGCACAACGTCGCTTTCCAGCTTACGGAACTCCGGTTCGCCGTACCTTTCGAAATATTCGGGAATCTTCATTCCCGCATCATGTTCGATCTCGTTGTCGGCGTCGGCGAACGGCAGTTGCATCATCTGCGCCGCTTCCTTGCCGACGCGGGTCTTGCCCGCGCCCATCATGCCGATGATGACGGCGACGGGTCTACGCATTCCAGCCATCGAATCGGTCACCTCATGTGCTCCGGCCAGGACGCCACATAGGATTCGGCGTTGCGCTTGGTTTCGGCCACGCTGTCGCCGCCGAACTTCTCCAGCACGTATTGAGCGATGGTGAGGCGCACCATCGCCTCGGCCACGACGGCCGCCGCGGGAACGGCGGTGTTGTCGGAACGCTGGTTGATGGCCTGGGCCGCCTCGCCGGTGGTGACGTCGACGGTGCGAAGCGCCTTTGGAATGGATGGAATCGGCTTCATCGCGGCACGCACCACAATCGGCTGGCCGTTGGACATGCCGCCTTCGATTCCGCCCGCACGATTGCTCAGACGTGTGATGCGGCCATCGTCGCCAACCACCATTTCGTCGTGCGCCTGGGAGCCGGGACGCATCGCCTCAAGGAAACCGTCCCCGATCTCCACGCCCTTGATGGCCTGGACGCCCATGACGGCACTGGCCAATGCCGCGTCCAGCCTGCGGTCCGATTCAACGTACGTGCCGATTCCAGCCGGAACGCCGTATACCACGACCTCGATCACGCCGCCTAAGGTATCGGCGTTCTCCTTGGCCTCGTCGATGCGTGCGATCATCTGCTGTTCGGCCGTCTTATCCAATGTGCGCACCGGCGAAGCGTCCAATGCTTCGAGGTCCTCAGGCTTCGGCAGCACCGCATTCTGCGGGTCGGTGATGCCAGCACCACCGATTGACAGCACATGGGAGACGGTACGTATGCCCAACGTCTGTTCAAGGAACTGCTTGGCGACCTCACCTAAGGCCACACGCGACGCGGTCTCACGTGCGCTGGAACGTTCCAGCACTGGACGGGCGTCGTCGAAACCGTACTTGCGCATGCCAGTCAGATCGGCATGCCCCGGACGGGGACGGGATAGCGGCGCGTTGCGGCCTTCGCGCGGAATGTCATGGTCAAGCGGATCGGCGCTCATCACCTCGGTCCATTTCGGCCATTCGGTATTGGCGATCTCGATGGCGACGGGAGAGCCGATGGTCTCGCCGAAACGCACACCGGTGAGCATGCGGACCTTGTCCTGTTCGAATTTCATGCGCGCACCACGGCCATATCCGAGACGTCGGCGTGCCAATGCGCCGACGATATCCTCAGTAGTGACGTGGATGCCCGCAGGCAGCCCCTCGATCATGGCGACAAGCGCTTCGCCGTGCGATTCACCTGCTGTCTGCCAGCGCAACATGCCAACACTCCTTTTCTGCCAAATACGATTCGTGGACTATCTTAACGGTATGTGGTACATGATTTGCCTGCCGAGTCTGCTCTGTGGAATGGCCGTCAGCGTTGAGGATATCCGGGCACGACGCATTCCACGCATGTGGATCGCCGTAGGGTGTTTGGCGCAGGTCATTGTGGACATCACGTATGCGTTGTCCGTTAATTCACTGTTTCTGGCATTGCAGGCTCTGTTGTTCGCCGCGTTATCCGCCGTGCTGCAATGTGCGCTTGCGCTCATCAAGCCAGGGGCTTTGGGATTCGGCGACGTCACCACGACGTTGCTTATCGGCTTGGCCGTAGGCATGTTCGGCCTGTTTCCAGTGGTGTTCTGGTGGTTTGCGATTAGTGTGCTGGGGCTGCTGTGGCTTGCGATTTGGACACGGTTCGACCCGCAGAAGCATACGCGATTCGCCGGTAAGACGCCGTTCGCCCCGACCATTGTCGTGGCCGGGGCGATAAGCATCGCGATGCATGCGTTGTGTTAATGCGTGATACCGTCAGTTGGCATTCGCGTTGTTGCTTTTGTATTCGTCGCGAATCTTCCAGAATTCGTCTTCGGTTTCCACGAACTTCGTCTCGCCGGTCTTGAGGTTGGTGGTGACGAAGTACAGCCATTTGCCTTCCGGAGGATTCATCGCGGCTTGGATAGCGGAATCGCCGGGATTGCTGATCGGCGTCGGAGGAAGTCCTTTGTTCACGCGAGTGTTGTACGGGTTGCTTCCATCCTCAAGCTGCTCGTCTGTCAGCTTGCTGCCTGTGGTGTTGAACCCGTAGGCAACGGTGCTGTCCATGCCCAACGGCATGTCCTGGTCGATTCTGTTCAGGATGACCCTCGCCACCTTACCGTAATCGTCAGGATTGCATGCCTCGGATTCGGCGATGGACGCGATGTTCATGATACGTTCGCGTTCGCTTCCATCTGGCACGCCCAATGTGTCCAGTTTGTTGACGCGTGCCGTGACCATTTCCTTGAGGATGTCCTTGGCGGACTTGTCCTGGACGCTGTAGGATCCGGGCTCAAGCCATCCTTCGAATTTGCCACCCGCTTCATCTGGCAGAATGCCCGCGCCGCCACCGTCGATGACCGCTTGGAATTCGGACACGTCCTTGCCTGACATCTTGGCCGCGTTGGCGATGACATCGGACACCCGTTCGCCGGCCTTGACTTCGGCGAAACCGCCGGCCTTGCTTTGGTCGGACAGGATCTTGACGACATCGGCCGCTTTCATATGCGTCTTCAACGCGTACGAACCCGGGTAAAGCGTCGCGCCGGCGGCCGCGACTGCGGAGGTGAACGCCGATTCGGATTTGACGATGTCCGCCTTGACCAGATTTCGTGCGATTTCGGCTGCGCCTTGTCCGGTTTCCACGGTGAACGTCGTGTCTTTGTCTCCCGAACCGGTGTAATCCTCAATCTGGATTTGCGAGCCGTTGGCGTTCATCTGCCTGAGATGTTTAACCATGCGCACACCGAAAAAGCCGCCGACGACGACAAGAATGACAACGACGGCAGCCGCGATGATTGTGACATAGCGACGACGACGTTGTTGCTCACGTCGTTTACGCATGTCGCGTCGCGATTTCGGCGGTTGCGGCGGCAACGCGGCATCGAATGACGAGCCCGCTGACGTATCATCGACCCACTGCGCGTTATCGGAGAAAAAATCGTTCAGATTATCGGTCAAAGGTCTCTCTCCCCTTACTCTCTGCTTCGGTCGAGCGCCGTCTGCAAAATCACCACCGCAGATTGCTGGTCGACCATCGGACGGTGCTTGCGTCCGCTGATGCGCGCATCGAACAACTGATGATGTGCGGTCACTGTCGTCAGACGCTCATCCACCAATTCAATGGTGGGAACCCGCGTCACCGAATATGATTCATCCTCCACGGCCGCATGCAGTCGTTTTTCAAGATTGACGGACCAGCGTCTCGCTTTTTTGGCGCTTTTCCCCTCTTCGCCGTTCAGCAGCAACGGCAGGCCAATCACCACATGGTCCACCGACTCGTCCCCAATGACGTCGATGACTTCATCCAACGCGCGGAAAGAATCCCCATACACTTGAACATTGCCTATGGGATGTGCGAGGGTGAGCTCGGGATCGGACAACGCAAGTCCGACCCGAGCATCACCCAGATCGATACCAAGCCAAACCATGCTTGGAGAATCAGCCCTTCAGAGCCTGACCGGCCAATGCCTCAAGTGCCTCGTCGATCTTGGTGGCGTCCGCGCCGCCACCCTGTGCGAAGTCCGGCTTGCCGCCGCCACCACCGCCAAGAACCTTGGAAGCGCCACGGACCAGATCACCAGCCTTGATGCCTTGCTTGCGTGCCGCTTCGTTGGTTGCCACGGCGACCATGGGCTTGCCGTCCTCGTTCATGCCGGCAAGAGCCACCACGACCGGAGCATCTTCGCCGAGCTGGCCGCGCACGTCGAGCACGGTCTTGCGCAGCGCGTCGAAGGAGCCGAAATGTCCAACGTTCTTCTTGGCGACCTTGACCGGAGCCGAGGAAGCTTTGGCCTCAGCCACCAGCGTCGGCACAGAGGCCGCAAGCTGGGACTCGTACATTGCGGCAAGACGACGGTCGGATTCCTTGAGCTTGGCAAGCAGCATGTTCACACGCTCGGCGAGTTCGTCGTCGTTCGTCGTCACGCAGCCCGCGTCGCCCAGGGCCCCGAGGTTTTTGCCCGGGTAAAAGCTGAACCCTGCGGCGTCGCCCAGACTGCCCGCGCGGCGGCCCTTGTAGGTCGCGCCGTGGGCCTGGGCGGCATCCTCGATGACCTTGAGGCCGTGGGCTCTGGCAATGGCGTTGATCTCGTCCATCGGGGCGCACTGGCCGTAGAGGTGCACGGCCATGATGGCCCTGGTACGCGGCGTGACGGCGGCCTCGATGCGGGCGGGGTCGATGTTGTAGCTTTCCAGCGTCGGCTCGACCAAAACGGGCGTCGCGCCCGCGTAGCTGACGGCCAGCACCGTGGCAATGAAGGTGTTGGACGGCACAATGACCTCGTCCCCCGTCCCGATGCCGTAGGCTTTCAGAATCAGCACAAGGGCATCCAGGCCGTTGCCGCAGCCGATGCAGTGCTTGACGCCGCAGTATTCGGCAAAGGCTTTTTCAAAAGCGGCATCCTCTCGGCCGCCGATGTACCAGCTGTTGTCCAGCACGCGGGCAAACGCGCCGCGCAGCTCGGCATCCAGCTCCCGCTCCATCGGGCGGAAGGAGACAAACGGCACCGTGATGGGAGTTTCGGACATAAGGAGCACCTCGCTAAAAGATAATAGATAATAAATAGGGTGGATCGCGGTGCTGCGCACCGCTCAAAATAGGCGGTCCTTGCAGGAATCGGCCCCCTACGGCCCACCCATGCGGCGTCCCGCCCCGCAAAAGGGCGGACAAGACCTACTATATCGTCTTATTATACAACAATGGGCCGTATTTCGCAACAAAAAAGCGGATACCACTTTGAAAAAGCGGCATCCGTTTTTGCGCGGGCGGTTATTCAGCTGTGCGCGGGGCGCGGGTGGCGCAGGCCGGTCCGCAGCCGCGCTCGTCAATGCTGACGTGGTCGGCACAGCAACAGCGGCCTTCCAGGTGGCGGCAGCCTTTGTCGTCGCAGTGGATATCCGTCTCGGGCGAGGCCGGCTGGTTGTCGGTGGCGACGTTGCCGTACCCCTCGCTGTTGCGGTAGCTGCCGCAGACGGCATCCCCCGGCCCGGTGTGTCGGACGTTGATACTGTTCAAACAGCAGCACCCGGCCTTGTTATGGCAGCAATCATACTGTGCACAGTCAAGATAGTTCATAGCTAAACACCTCCGTGCTGACAGTATGCGCAGGGGCGGGGGTGTTTATGCAGGGATATTGATTCAAAAGGGCCGCTTACATCAGACTACCGCCCGCGCCGCCTTGCGTGCCCGCTCATACTCCCGGAGGAAGGCGGCAGACCCGGCCCTGCCGGCTGCATCGGGGGTCAGGGCAAAACGCCGGATTTTTTCTCAGGGAGTGCCGGGCTTCTGCGGGCGGGGTGCTGTGGCTTATCTGCACTCCTTCTTCATGGCGGAATAGCCGATCAGCACCGTCCAGACATAAGCGCAGGTCTTGGGGATCATCAGCATACCGATCATCGGGATTGCATCGGCCCACAGCACGACCGGGATATAGAAGCCAAAGCTCAGCACGATGGTCAGCCACATCCAGCGGAACGCCCGGTCGTTATGCTCCCTGGCGCTGCGGAAGAACAGCACGATGATCAGAAGGCCCATCAGGGCAAAGGGGATGTTGCGGTAGATGCCCCAGGAAAGCGGGGATTCGGCGCTGAGCCACTGGTTCTGCGGCATCATGCAAAGGATGACGCGCACGGCAGCCAGCCCGTAGACGGCGGCGGTCAGGCTCTTCCGCCCCTCGACCCTGTAGCGCTGACGCCACACATAGTAGAGCAGCACATAAAAAATTGTCATCGTGACCGAGGTGATCCACTTGCCGAGGCCCAGGGGCACAGTGTAGTTTTCCAGACCCGTGGTGCAGAGCGCCAGGGCGCGGGGAATCAGATGGAAGGAGTCACCGGCGCCCAGCACAACGGCCATCAGGCCGAACAGCCGGAACTGCGGGTTGCCCTTGCTTCCACGGATCATCAGGATACCGATGGTGATGACAGATACCAGATAGACGGCATCAAATACAGTTTCTACGATTGCTTGCATAGACCAGTTTCTCCTTTTTGCGGATAATTTTTGTAGGCATTGTGAACATTGTTCAGTTTGAGGCATTTAAAATTCCCACACGCTGGTGGGAATGAAAAGCCGGTGGTCAATATAAGGTTCTGCGCACGACCTCCAGCACAGCACTGGGGTCATAATCCTGCCGCAGCAGGGCGGACAGCAGCTGTGAAAACAGCACCTCGGCAAATTTTTCTGCCGTGAACTGCTCATCAAAGGCATCCGGCCGTATCCTGGCATCCTGCTTGAGAACTGCGCACAGCCCCATGAGCATATGGTGCCAGGCCTGCTGCATATGGCGCTTGCCGTCAGCCTTTTCGTCCCGCATAAAGCCGAGCGAATGCAGTGTGAAAAAGCCGGGATACTGCTCATAGCCGTAGGCCATGCGCTCATACATCCAGATCACGCAGGCCTGCACATCCTGAAAGACAGCGGCATCGTCCGGGCGGTGGAAGATCTCGCGCCAGACGCTTTCAACGGTAGCGCTGACCAGCTCCGCCTTGGAGTCAAAATAGTTGTAAATAGAACCTACCGATACCCCGCACGCCGCTGCAACAGAGCGGATGCTGACAGCAGACCACCCCTGCTCCTGGATCAGCGCACGGCTGGTTTTCAGGATCTCCTCTTTGGATGTGACGATCGTATTCATGGGCACCTCAACATGAACATTGTTCACTTACAACTTTTATTATAGCTTCGCACTGCCCCCTGTCAATAGGAACGGAAAAGTTTTTTGTGAACTTTTTTCGCACTTTTCACTGTGAAGGCCCGGCCACACAGAGCACGGCGCACAGCATTACCGCAAAAAAATCCACCCATAGAGAACTTTCGTAAGCTGTTTTAGCTACGTTGTTTTCTATGGGTGAATTTTATGGGTGAACAGTTTTTGTTCACACTCTGTCCATTGGGTCGGCGAGGTTCGAACTCACGAATGCGGG
>ERZ825384.2878-NODE-2878-length-16486-cov-3.089891_pt1 | contig 16486 bp, 12 predicted proteins | sample MGYA00519931_ERZ825384 | MGnify/ENA primary metagenome ERZ825384 (study PRJEB31778, sample SAMEA3449200) | human gut metagenome | biome: human gut; feature: human-associated habitat; material: faeces | place: United Kingdom | collected 2010/2012 ...
AACTGCGTCTTCACGGTCGGTGATGATAGGTCTTGCATAATATATCTCGATGACCTTCATTGCGGAAGCCATGAACCTTTGCATATCGTTCACATAGATACCAAGGTTTCTGACAGGGTTTGCGATGCCCCAGATAAGTCCTGAGATAGCAACATACTCGCCCATTGTTATTTCCCCTTTTATAAGGAAAAATCCACCGCCGAGGAGCATTATAACTGACAAGGCGTTTGCGAAAGCTTCCATATAAGGAAAGAATTTGAGCCACAGCAGTGACGCTTTTTTATTGGCGTCAGAATACTCTTTATTTGCTTTTTGAAACTTTTCTATTTCATAGTCCTCACGGGCGAAGGCTTTTACAACTCTGTTGCCTGAGATGTTCTCCTGAGCGTCTGTATTCATTTTAGACAGCTTCTCACGAAGGTCAACGTAGACCGGCTTTGCCTTTTTATCAAGAAGCACCACCACGCCAAATATGAACGGTGTAACAGCCAGCAGAAGAAGTGCCATTTTCCAGCTTACCATAAAGAAATAAACTGATGAGGCTATAAACAGCGAACATGATTCAAGCATACCTTTAAAAACGAATGCCACTGCATGGCGCACCATATCAAGGTCGCCTGTGAGTCTTGTCATAAGGTCGCCTGTGCGGTTGCGGTCATAAAACTCCATATCCTGATTTTCGATACGTCTGAAAAGGTGTGTCCTTATTCTGTATATCATGCCCTGAGATGATAATTCATAGGTCATGTTGCAGGTGTACTGACAGATAGTTCTAAGCAGGGTAAAGCCCACCATGCCTGCAAGCAGCAGCCAGAACAGCTTTCTTTCATGCTCAAGATTAAAAAGTGCGTCCTTGCTTGAAAGAAACTTATCCACAAGCTCTTTGCTGAAATAAGGTGTGGTAAGATACAGGGCGTTGCATACGATAGACAGCACAAGGGCTGTTACATAGAATTTTCGGTAGCCTTTCAGATTGTGCCATATCCATTGAAGCTGGAACATATTCTTTCACTCTCCTTTTATTCTTCTAAACTTCATGCTCTCATAGGCACATATATAAAAATATGAAACCCATACTCTTTTAAGCTATGGGATATTATAAGCCCTTTTGAAAGTAAAGTCAAGGGGGTAAAAGCATTTAGTTTACATAAAGCAAGCTAAAAAATCAACGAAAACACGAAGCTTTTGTTGTGCTTTTTCACAAATTATGAATATGTTGTTATCTAATGATAGTCATATTTAGAATAAAACGTTTTCTTTGACTGTTTTATTATATTAAACTAAGGTTTCGCACAATAAAATAACCGCCCTGAAATAACAGAGCGGTTAGAGGATATTTTTGTATGCAATAATATGCGAGCGAAAAAGTCACCCTTACGGATTTATTTAATCCTGAAAAACGTCGGTGAAGTAGCCTGCGTTGGAGATAGGCTCGTTGCCGCCTGCAAGGTGCTTTGTACAGCCCATGACGTGGCATCTGAAAAAGCCATAGTCGCCCTCACGCTCCTCACAGCCGAGGACCGTCACAGAGGTAGGCTGCATATTGAAGCCGTGCCACATATTCATGGTGGAAATGCCAAGGATATGTCCTATCATCACCATTGATACGGCGAAGTGACAGAAGAACACAAGGGTTTCATCGCTGTGCTTCTCGATGCGGAACATACCGTTCTCGTGGATATAACCATGGTCGGCAAGGAGCTTATCAATGCCCTCATGCACCCATTTAAGCTGTTCTTCAACATTGCCTGTTTGCATATAATCGGACTTGAACCAATTATTTCGGTCATAGTATATCTCTTTATCCGCCCACTCGGTGGGGTACATATCCCATGGGATACGATGTCCTCCGTCAGAGGTGGGTATTATGCCGTTAAATTCTCTCAGCCATGGGAGAGTTTCAGCGGTATCCCCACGAAGTTTCAGGGAATATTCCGCTGTGAGCTGCGCTCTGCCAAGGGGAGAAACATAGAACTTTGAAACGTCCCAATTCTTTACACGCTGTGCAAGAAGCTCTGCTTCACGCTTGCCCTTTTCTGTAAGGGTATCATGAACGTAATCGGGATCGCCGTGTCTGATAAAAATAAGCCGCATAAAAATACCTCCTAGTTAGTCTGCCATTGGTTTTATTTCAGCGTTGTAGGCTCTTCTCAGGAAGAAAAGTGACGCCAATATGGAGAATACCTCGGCTATCGGGAACGCCCACCAGATAGCGTCAAGCTTGCCTGTAAGGGAAAGAAGATACGCCACAGGAAGAAGCACAACAAGCTGTCTTGTAAATGAAACGAGCATAGAGGAAAGTCCCTTGCCAAGAGCCTGCAATGATGAGATTATGATTATATCAAAGCCTGCGAAGAAGAAGTGTGTGCTGATTATACGCAGGGCTGTTACGCCTATGCTCAGCATATTATCGCTTGCGTCAAAGAGTTTCAGAAGCTGTGCAGGGAAAAGCTGCATTATGATAGTTCCGACTATCATGATAGACACAGAATATATCATGGCGTATTTTATTGCACCGGTGATACGCTTTTTCTTTCTTGCGCCATAGTTATAGGCAACGATAGGGATAAGACCGTTATTAAGTCCGAAAACAGGCATGAAAACGAAGCTCTGAAGCTTGAAATACACACCGAAAACTGCGGCGGCGGTGTTTGAGAAGCCGATAAGTATTTTATTCATGCCGTATGTCATGATAGAAGAGATAGACTGCATTATGATGGACGGCAGACCGACAGCGTAGATCTTCTTGATTATTTTTGCCTGCGGTCTATACTTCACAAGGTTTATGGTTATCTCTTTGTTGAACTTCATATTGAAGAAAAGTCCGAAAGCTGCAGCGGTGAACTGACCAATACAGGTAGCCACAGCCGCACCTGTTACGCCCCACTTAGGGAAGAAGCCCACGCCAAAGATAAAGCAAGGGTCGAGGATAATATTTATCACTGCGCCTATTCCCTGAGTATACATTGAATAGATAGTTTTACCTGTTGCCTGCAAAAGCTTTTCCATAGTCATCTGACAGAAAAGACCGATACTTAGCAGGCTGATGACAGTGAGGTACTGGTCGCCATATTCGATGATTATTTTGCTTGAGGTTTGTGAGCGATAGAAGATCTCGGTGAAAAATGCACCGAAAACCACGAAGATAACGAAGTTAACAAGGCAGAGGAAAATGCCGTTATTGGCGGCGCTGTTAGCCTGCTTGAAATTCTTTTCACCAAGTGATTTTGACAGCAGTGCGTTGATACCGACACCAGTGCCTGCACCGAGGGCTATCATAAGATTTTGCACAGGGAAAGCCAGTGACACGGCAGTGAGTGCGTCCTCGCTTATTTTGGCAACGAATATGCTATCGACGATATTATAGAGAGCCTGCACGAGCATGGATATCATGATCGGCAGGGACATTTTGAACAGCAGATCACCTATGGGCTGCGTTCCCATTTTATTTTCTCTTACTTCTTCCATTTTACGATTCCCACCTTAGAGTTACTTTTTCTTAGAATATATACTTTAACCTTTTTATTATAGCATTTTTATACGAAAGTTGTATGAATTATTTGTTAAATCAGCACAAATCGGGTGGTGTCCTCTATGGTTCAGAATTTATGCAAGTTCTGAGCACGGGCGAACGATGTTCGCCCCTACCGATGTTTGTGGGGTTATCAAGGGTTGTGAGATAAACAATAATGCGAAATGTCAAGGGGGGTGGGCTGTCGAGGGCGCCAGCCCCTACATTTGATTGCTATGGTTTGTTATGCCGCAAAATCGCTACGCTCTTTGCGGATTTACATTTGCTCAGGGCGAGGGTGGGCGGTGCAGATTTTGTGCTCCGATATGGGGTTTGTTTGATATATGGCTCTCGTGTGCTTTTTACACTTTAATCTGCACCTTGTCGGCTTACGCCGAATGAGGCTCTGCCTCAAACTCCGCAAGGGACTCTGTCCCTTGACCCTGCAAGCCCTCTAACGCCGGGCTTGAGCCTGCGTTTTACCTCTCGCTTCGCTCGGTGCTAACTTTTACTTTGTGCTTGTGCACAACTCTGGTCAGCTTTGCCAATTCCTCACTCCTCACTCCTCATTCCTCATTTCTACCTCTTTTCTCCACAACACCAACACCCCGATAACATTCGGCACTGCCATAAGTCCATTGAAGATATCCGACACCCCCCACACAAGCTCCATGCTCCACATCGTTCCAATGCACCCACAAGCTATAGCCATAATTCTATATATCATATCGCTTCGTGGGAAAAGATATCTCCAAGCCCTCTCCCCTATGAAAAACCACCCTGCCACTGTCGCTAATGCAAAAAGTATCAGCGAACCTGACATGAAATACTTCCCCGCTCCACCAAGAGCAGCATTGTAAGCCCTCACTGCCATATCCTCCCCCGTGAGGTCAGTGCCGCTTATTATTATCACCACAGCCGTCAAAGTGCATATGACAAAGGTATCTATAAAAACCTCAGCCATTGCCCATGTTCCCTGCAATTCAGGCGACTTTATCCCGCACGAGCTGTGTACTGCCACCGTCGAGCCTAAGCCTGCTTCGTTTGAAAACGCTCCACGCTTTAACCCCTCCACCATGGAAAATATTATCGTCCCTGCCACCGAGCCTGTTATGCAGGCTGTGGGGCAAAAGGCGTTTTTTACTATCATTGCTATGGCTCCTGCGGCTTTTAATGGGTGAAATATTATCACTCCCAAACTGCCGCCTATGAAAAGCACCGCCATTATCGGCACAAGCTTTTCGCAAAGACAAGCTGCTGAGTTTTTTCCCACAGCTACTAAAAATACGAAAATAAGCACCACAAGTGCAAATATATATGAGGGTATCCCAAACCCCTCTCGGGCAGCCGCAGCCGCCGAACCCGTCTGCACCATGTTGCCCATTCCAAGGGACGCACCCACCGTAAAAACTGCAAACAAAACAGCCGTGAGCTTCGTCCTGCCTATCTTTTCGAGATAAGACGCCGCACCGCAAAGCTTTCCGTCAGAGCATCTCACTCCCAGATAGTTTTCGCAGTAAGCAAGCCCCATTCCGAAAAATGCAGATACCCACATCCAGAATACCGAGCCTGCGCCCCCTATCCTGATACATTCCCCCACGCCCACCACCGAGCCTGTTCCTACAGTTGCCGCAAGCGCCGTGGAAAATGTCTGAAACTGCGAGAGAGAATCGCTTTCGGAGCTTTCTTTTTTAAACAGCGTAAAAACCGTTTTCTTCATTATTTTTAAAATGTGTATCTGTGGAAATCCAAGCTTTATGCTCAGATATATTCCGCCCCCAAGCAAAAGTATCAAAAGCGGAACGCCCCACAAAAACGAATTTATCTTGTTTATTATAGCCGTAAGTTCCATAGCTTTCCCCCGAAAACACTTTTTTCGTGCAAATAATTGCCTTATAAATGATATGATATAAAAGGGAGATTAATTCTTGAAAACTGAGATAACCATACATACAAATACGCAAAAAAACAAACAGCGAGGTGAACGTCCTCAAATGCACAGATATAAGCCCTCAAAAATACCGCTTTTTATCTTCTGGGCTATCCTTGCGGTAATATTGTTTCTTATCCGCTATGCGGTCAATCTCATAGAAAAACTTATCCCATTTTCCGTGAATTATATCCTTATGCCAATGTGGATAATCGCCGCACTTTTTTGCCTGCTGGTGCTTCCCTTTTATTTCATCAGATCTTATTTCACCGTCAGTTCAAAAGAAGTCACCGCCTTTACAGGGCTTTTCTTTACCATGCGGCATTTTATGCCCACCTCGGCAATAAAATCCGTCACCACCATAATAACTCCCCTGGGCAGTATAACAGGACTTAACTTCGTTGTCTTAAACGCCTTGGGCGCAAGACTTCTTATACCTTTTATGAGCCGCCGTGATGCCATGGAAATATCCGCCATAGTAAACAGCTCCATACGAAACAGAGAACGCAAAGAAGACTAGATACCATAGACAGGAAAGGTTTAAATGAGCCGCAGAGAAACTATCAAAGAAAAAAGAAGCTGGCTGAAGAATTTCTTCGCCCACCGCCAGCACCCTATAATGATATTATCTTATACAACTAAATATATGTGGCTTCTTGCTATCCCTCTTGCCAAGTATCTCATAGCCGCAAAATTCAACTTTCAAAGCTGGTTTCAGGCACATTGGGTCGATATCCTCACTATCACATTTATCTTCGGCTACGCTTTCCTGCGCTGGATATTTGTTTACTATGAGCTTGAAGAAGATTGCATCATAGCCCACACAGGCTATTTCGGCATAACACGAACAAAGGTCTATTTTGCCGAGATAAGCTCATTGTCACTGTCGCAAGGATATATTTCCAGACTTATACATTCCTGTGCCGTATACATAGACACCGATGCAAAATCACTGCAAAATGCAGATATAATGCTCACCCTTACAAAAAAACGAGCCTTTGAGCTTTATCATTTTGCCACTGCCAAATGCAAAAACAAACCTAAATATGTCTACAACTCAAAGAAAAGCCTGCTCGTTATATTCTCTCTTATCTTTTCATCAACTCTGTCAGGCATGATAATCGTGCTGTCGGTACTTTACGAAGCATATAGGATAGTAGGACGAGAGGCGGAGGAACAAATACTCCGCAGAGTGAATACGGAGATAGCAAAAGTTCCGGTGCTTGCAGAAGTGCCTGAATATATCCTTATCGCAGGCGGTGTGCTGGCAGGAGGCTGGCTCATATCATTTCTGTCGAATCTAATGCGCCACTGGAATTTTTCCTGCACACGCTGTGCCGACCTTTTCATAATCAGAAGCGGGATAGGCACAAGACGCAGACACGTCCTCTATAGAGATAGAGTAAACTATATCGACCTAAGACAATCATTGCTTATGAAGATATGCAAAATAACCTCTGTGTCTGCCCACTGTACAGGATACGGAAAAAGACGGCTTGAAATATCAGCACTTATACCGATAACGACAAACGGACAGGTTGACCGCTCCCTGAAGATGCTCATGCCGAAAATACCGCCGGTGAAAAGCGACATCTCCACAGGAAAAGCCGACCTTGGCAGATTTATAACGATACCGCTCATATGCACGTTTATACCCATCGTATCAGGAAGAGGAGCGCTTTACTTTTTTCCTAACTGGAAAAGAGAAATAACCATACTTGTTATACTAACTACCATACCATTGCTGTGGCTCGTGATAGTCAAGGCGGCGGCAGCGTTCACAACGTCAATAGGCTTTGAAAACGGGTATTGTACATTGTCATATTGTAAATGGTATAGCTTTCATAAATCAATAGCCGCACTTGACAGAGTGTCAATGGTAACGGTCATGCAAAATCCGTTTCAGAAGATAAGCCATACTTGTGCCGTGAGAGTTTATACCAATTCGGAGAGTACAGACTATCATACTGTAAAGGGACTTAATTATGATAAGGTCATAAAATTGTTGAACAGGAATGGGTATGCGGTGTGAAAAATGAGAAATGAGGAATTAGCATAGCAGACCAAAGTTACCCCCTCAGCACCGGGCTAAGCGAGCAAAAGGTCCAGGGACACGTCCCTGGTCAGGGTCAAGGGGTGAAACCCCTTGTGGGTACAGGGCAAAGCCCTGTCGGAGTTTGAGGCAGAGCCTCATTCGGCGCAAGCCGACCAAGCGGTGCAGAGTAAAGCAAAAAAGCATATAGAAGTAGTGCTTTATTATAAATGTATATCGAAGAAACAAAATCTGCACCGCTTTTCTATCCTCCTGCACAAAGTAAAATCCGCAAAGAGCGAAGCGATTTTGCGGCGGTAGAACTTGCGACCATAATGTAGGTGACGGCGCCCCCTATATTATGGTTTGTAAAAATGTACCAAAACGTGCGGATATGCAGGGTTTGACAGACGACCGACACGGGCGACCAGAGGTCGCCCCCACACAGTTTGATAAACAAATATCATCAGGGACGACCACCTCGTCCCCGATTTTTTATTCAAAAAATTTTTTCACTGCAACATTTCAGTGAAAAATATACACTTATATTATGACGGACGACAGGGGGGATCAGATTGGACAAAAAGGAAAGAAAAAAGCTCGCAGAACTTGCGGTGAACGGCGATACGGACGCCTTTTCTAAGCTCTATGGAGAGATATATAAGGAGCTTTATTATTACGCCCTCGCTAACCTGCAAAATGCCGAGGACGCCGCCGATGCAGTGCAGGACGCTGTGCTGGACGGCTATATGAGCATCTCCTCGCTGCGGAAAAGCGAAGCTTTCGATAGCTGGATGTTCAAAATTCTGGTCGCCAAGATCAAACAAAAACAAAAGGAATACGCCCAAAGACGCTCTAACCTCGATTATATTAATGAAAGCGACGCAATAATCAAGGACGAAAACGGATTCGAGCGGTGCGAGATCTTAGAAGAGTTTGCTGATCTCAGTGAAGCGGAAAGACTCTGTATATCACTTCACTGTATAGCAGGCTACAAAGGCAGGGAGATAATGGAGATAACAGGTATTAAAGATACGACAGTCCGTTCCCATATATCCAGAGGTAAAGCAAAAATACGCAGTAAGCTGTTTGGAAAGGAGGTGACATGATGAGAAATTTAAGAAAACGCAGAAAGCTTATCAGACAAATGGAACAGGCAAACAAAATTCCTGATAAGCTCATGCCCCAGGAAATAAAAGATATGCTGGACGTGGCAGGCTTCAGACCCGTTATCGAAAATACTCCAAATAGTGCAGAGATAAAAATAAACAGCGGCAGAAGCAACGCCCTGAGATGTCTGGCTGTGGTGGCGGCTTTCGTCCTTGTGGTAGGCGGATTTGCTGTGCTTAGGTTCAGCAATACCCAGTTCGTCAAAAAATACCCCAATTCCGCTTCTTCACAGTCCGCTGACGCCTCAGGTCTTGACGGCCTCCGTGGAACGACCTATAAGGGTCTTTACAACTATATAAATAGCAATAGCAAAAACATAGAGGACTTTATAGTTGACAATAGCTATATATTCAAAAATATCGACAGTTTGACTGTTGATGACGATGACTATGTGGCTTTGTATAAGCAGGCACTTAGAGATCACCAGCTCACCCCTAACCCCGCTGATATACAGCTCACTCGCTCAGGCGTGGATATCACCCCCACAACAAGCATAGATGAGCTGGAAACAAACATAACCTACGGAAATGCCCATTTCATTAATGACAATGGCGGTATCGACGTTTATATTACCCAAAACGGAAATATCACAAAGTCAGAACAGGATATCTTTGCGGAAACCTTCCTTAAAAAAGGTCTTGTTGACATTGCCGAATACGAACAGTACGGCTGTAAGTTCGCTCCAAGCGTTGTTGCAATGTATTTGGATAATAACGAGCTTTACGCTTTCTTCGACTTTATCTTACCCGTGAAGTCTGGAAAGAAAAACCTCGATATCGAATACTGCGGAATGTGCGTGTTTGACGTGAGCGACCCTGAGAATATCAAGCTCATAAGCGAGTTTGAACAACCCGGCGTGCTGGAGGGCATAAGAAAAGTTGACGGAAAATTTTTCATCGTGTCACGCTACACCCGAGCGGCTTCACTGCTCTTAGATGACCAAAAGCCCGAGGATATCGCACCAGTGCGATACATCAATGGTGAAAAACAGCTTTTTGAAGAAAGTGAAATGTATATCACAGCCAGAGATAATACACCGTCCATGATCCTGCTTTCGTCCTTTGACGGAAAAAATCAAGGCTCATACATGGCTTCAAAGCTTATCGCCTGCGGTGAAAGCAGCATCTTAATGGGAACAGACAACATTTATATTTTAAGAGCATATGGCTTTGAAAAAACAGACGATGATTACAGCTCAGTGCCAACAAGAGCGCTTATTACAAGAATAAACTACGGCGGCGGCGACATGGAGCTTAACAAAACCCAGACCGTCACAGGCGCAGACGCCGAGCATATAAGCCACGCCATATCAGGAGATGAGTATAACGGCAGATTGTCGCTGTTCTCAAACGACTCTGCAAACATTTACGATATCAGCACACACAATATCTATTATAGCGGCATTAATATCTGCACCCTGTGGCTTTTTGACAATGACCTTGGCGGCCCTGTGAAAAAGACCCTCACATACGAGGACACTGATTTCGAGAGTGCAAGATATAACACGTTCTATCATTCTATGCTGTATGTTTACAGAGATTATTCTTCCGCTTACAGCAATGATGACACTTATCAGGCAGCGAACAATATCCAGCTTGATGAAGTATATGATTTCTCAGACCCAAACAAGATAACTCAGGTGACCCCTGATGATAAAATGATAGCAGTGTCAACGGCAAACAACTTCTTCCATTATAGCCTGACAAACTATAATGACGATATCGCAGTGCGCACCGACAGCACGTCATTTGACTCTTTCAGCGTAAAGATACTCGACAAGAGCAAAACAGAAAAGCAAGAAACGCTTTTATACGGCTCAAGCGGCAAGGGCATAGCGAATGCTAACGGCACAGTGGATCAGGTGCAGGTTTATGACACAGAGGTAGTAAAGAAATTCAACTTCTTCAAGACTATACAGGAATACAAATATCACGAGAAAGAAATGGAAACAACAGTTGACGGAAAGGATATGACCCAAAGATCCGCAAGCACTGTTTTTTCAAATTCAATAATAACAGACAACGAAAACGGATATATAGCCATACCATTATATGACGTTACCTCAGTTGGAAAGACCACTAACGGCTACGATCTGGACTGTACCTATTATAATAAAACTATAGAAAAAATGCTGGTAATGAAATATAACATAGAAACCAAAACCTTCAGCGAGTATGGAACTATAAAGCTTGACGAATATACAGATTATTATGACGATTATTTCGATCAGGCTAGTGAAGACGAGATCACGGCTCTGGTCAACGACAATGACCAGAGAGATCGTTACCGCAGTGCATTCGTTCAGGACGGATATATTTATATCTTCTCCGACAGACAGATACGCTCATACAGCTATGACGATCTCTCAAAACCCACTGACAGTGTAGACATAGTTAAATAAAATTACACCAAATTTCCCCTTTAGCACCCGACGGATAAATTTCTGTCGGGTGTTTTTTTGCTAAAACGTTTTCGTTATTGCACACAAATAAAACCACCGCAAATTGTATAGTATGTACAATAAATGTTCACAGTAATATAACCAATTGAAATTCTATTTGTGCTAAAATAATATGGTTTTAGGAATAAATATAAGACATAAATAGGAGAAAGAATTATGAAAGACCTAACGAAAGGAAATATCACAAAGCTTATTTTGATGTTCGCCCTGCCCCTTCTGCTTGGCAACGTTTTTCAGCTTTTTTATAATCTTGCCGACACCCGTATCGTGGGTCAGACCTTAGGCAAAAACGCCATAGCCGCCCTTGGCGCAACTTCATCAGTGAACACTGTCATAATAGGTTTTCTGAACGGTCTTACAAACGGCTTTGCCCTTGTGACAGCACGCTTTTTCGGCGCAAAGGAGTTTGACCGCCTGAAAAAGTCCGTTGCCCATGCCCTTACCCTCGGTATCGCAACGGCAATAGCCCTCACCGCCCTCAGCCTTGCCTTTATCGACCCACTGCTGAAAGCGTTGAACACGCCTGACAACATCTTTAAGCAGGCAAAAACCTACATAGTCATAATCCTTGCAGGAATGATAATATCAATGTTCTATAACATCTGCGCAGGTGTCCTCCGTGCAGTGGGCGACACTGTTTCGCCACTTATCTTCCTTATAATATCAACTATCGCTAATATCGGGCTTGACCTTCTCTTTATCCTGGGCTTTAAAATGGGCGTTGAGGGTGCGGCATATGCCACCCTTATCGCACAGGGTATCTCAGTTGTGCTTTGTATAATATACATCATTAAAAAACACAAATTTCTTATCCCATCAAAAAGCGACTTCCGCTTTAACTTCAAGCTCGCAGGAGATATGTATGCAACAGGAGTTTCAATGGGACTTATGATATCTCTCGTTGGTATCGGCACTGTTATAATGCAGGGCGCAATAAATATCTTCGGCACTGACATAATAGTCGCCCACACCACCGCAAGAAAAATATCTGAGATCTATATGCTCCCTATATCTGTTTTCGGTGCAGCTTCAGCAACCTTTTCAAGCCAGAACTATGGTGCAGGCAGGATAGACCGAGTAAAAGAGGGCGTGAAAAAAGCTACCCTCATAACATGGGGCTGGTCTGTTATCGTAATAGCCGCAACATGGCTTTTCACACCATTTTTCGCACACCTTATCACAGGTATCAGCGACCCTGAGATAGTGGGTACAGTGGAAAAATACATGAAAATAAACACAGCATTTTACTTTATCCTCGGCATAGTAATAGTTTTCAGAAACGCACTTCAGGGCGTAGGAGATAAGATAACACCTATAGCTTCAAGCATAATAGAGCTTTTGGGCAAGTTCGCAGTGGCAATGATACTCGCCCCACGCATGGGATATTTCGGCATCATGATAAGCGAACCCCTTGTGTGGGCAGGCATGGCAGTAATGCTCGGCATAGGCTTTGCCGCAAATAAGACCTTCCGTAAAGAGAATATCCCCAATACGGCAGAACAAATGTAAATAGTTTGTTAATTCACATAAAACAGATAGCTCCCTATGTAGAAAAAAATAAGCCACTATTGATTTTATCAAAGAAACGTGTTATAATTAGTAAAAACATACAATCCACAAGAGTATGGCTAACATACCATAGACGTGAAAGGGGGAAATGCCTGCAAACGGCAGGCATCACAGAAAAAATGCTTTCAAAAATATTGTCAAAAGAGGAATGTGCAAAGTGCAGGATATGCTGCTGCTTTGACAGCTATGATATATGGGAAACACCATATATCTCACAAACGCTTGCAAGCAAGATATTGCAGGAATATGCCCCTAAGCAGGAATTTATAAAGAAGGAAAACCATTTCTTGTTTAAAATGGATAAGGAACAGAATGCAGACCTGTATTATTGTCCAATGCTGGATAACGAGAAGGGCTGTATATTAGGCGACGACAAACCCTTCGATTGCAGGATATGGCCGCTGAGAGTAATGGCACTGAATGAAACTAAAGTAATAACATTGTCGCCGGTCTGTCCTACTATGAATGAAAAGTCCATAAAGGAGCTGACGAAAACGGCTAACGAGCTGGCAGATCAGATATTTGAGTATGCAGACGAAAATCCGGAAGCCGTGAAACCGTATCTTGACGGCTATCCAATATTGGTGGTAGAGGGCAAAAAGTATAAGGATACCCTCGTATAAAAAGTAAAAATTCAAAAACAAAGCGGTGTCGGAGTGAAAAACTCTGCACCGCTTTTTCTATCCCATAGCATAAAGTAAGATCCGCAAAGAACGCCAGCGATTTTGCGACGAAAAAAATCGACACAAATGTGTAGGGGCTGGCGCCCCCGACAGCCCTCACCTGCTTGCTGCTCAACCATGCGGTATATGCACAATGAACTGCACAATATTTTCCAACACGGGACGTCGTATTTTTGCAAAGCAGAAATTGCGCCGCTCCCCTACAGTGAGTTTGTGCGGTTATCATGAATTGCAAGCAGCTTATCTCAAAAACAAATAATAAATAAGCCCGTAAAGCACACTAGCCAAAGTGCCGTAAAGAATAACAGGACCGCTGATAATGAATATCTTCGCCCCGAGCCCAAGAATATATCCCTCAGTCTTGAACTCAAGAGCAGGTGCTGCCACAGAGTTTGCAAAACCTGTTATGGGTACAAGCGTACCTGCACCTGCGTGCTTCGCTATGCGGTCATACCAGCCAAGACCTGTGAGAAGAGCCGATAAAAATATCAAGGTTATTGATACCGACATTGAGGCGTTATCTTTGGATAAACCTAAATATAAATACATATCCATAAGCGATTGCCCAATAACGCATATAAGTCCGCCAAATAAAAACGCCTTTGGTATGGTCACCCACCACTTTGTCCCGTGGGAAGCCTCCTTGTACATCTCGCTGTATTGTGCCTTGCTCAAATTTATATCCATTTTGTTCTCGCTCCTTTTTGTTTCTGACTGCCAGTATTGTGCCACATAAAGCTTAGGTTATTCATATTTTAAGTGCACGATTTTCGCATGATTTGTTCAATATGTTGCTGTAAGGTTAATATTTTTATATAGTTTCAACAAGTTTTGTATAATGTAAACGATTTATCATAAGGAAATTTGTTTAAATAGTATCTTGAAAAAAATGCGAAAATTTTGTATCATATTCATTAGAGATATTCTATCTTAGGGGCAGTGTAACTGCCATTATTTTCAGGAGGTTATTATAATGAAAGCTAAAAAAATTCTTGCTGCTGTCACAGCTCTTTCTCTGACAACAGTAGTATTCGCATCATGCGGCGATTCAGCTGATTCTTCAAGCTCTACTGCTGCCGTAACAACAACTACAGCTGCTGCCGAGTCTGCTGCTGATTCAGCTGCAACAGACAGTTCTGCTGGCTCTACAAAAGGCAGCGACTCTGATTACACACCTGTAAAGACATTCAAGGGCTATGACGCATTCCTTATGTTCGGTGACGGAGAGTGGCTCTGGGGCAACTGGGAAGGTCAGGGCGAACCTGAAGCTACTAAAGCATTCGGCGTTGACGCTGACATAACAGGCGACGGTGAGTACACAGTTTCTATCACAAACGCTTCTATCTCTTATGACGATCCGGACGAGGGTATCAACCCACAGATCGCTCTTGACGGTGACTATGCTGTTGGCGCTCAGGGTTGCGTAGTAATGTGCGTTGATATCATCGGTCTTCTTAACGGCGAAAAACTCAAGGGCACAGGCGATCCTAAGACTGATAAGGAAACTCCAGGTAAGTACAACGCTGACGATCTCAAGGTAGAACTTAAGTCTATCAAGGCTGACGGTCAGGAAGTTGCATTCGATAAAGCTAAGATCAAGTATGGCAACATCGAGGACAACAACAACTGCTACAGAATTGAGATCTACAACGATTACGGCGATACAGCTAAGGATTCTCCTATCGACAAGGACAATCTTGCATTTGAGGACAGCCTTGAGATTACATTCTCTATCGAGGGTCTTTCTGAATAATTTTTCATAAAAACTAAGAGCAGACCGCAATATGGTCTGCTCTTTTGTATTTTTATACATCTTTCCAGTGACAAAAAGTGTGACAGATTTTTTTGAAATAGCTGTCACACTTTTATGTTGACATGAAACTAATGGGAATATATAATAATAGTATTATAGTAATTCTATAATATCATCACATATTTTATTAATCCCCTAAGAAAAAAGCTGTGGTACCCTTTCTTACCACAGCTTTTTTCTTTTTTTATCCACTTTTGTTATCTATTCCGCCTGACTGTCTGCCACCAGACCGCCGTTATCCGCCATAAGCTTGAATTTTATCTCAAACTCTTTCTCATCACCGCTGTCCGTCTTGCGATATACCTTGCAGACGACTTCATCTCCTGCCTGCTTTCCTGAAAACAGCGACGCTATATCCACCTCTCCTGCGGTTGACTTTCCGTCTATCTCAGTGATGATATCGCCCTCCGCAAGATCTGTGTTGGCAACGTCACAATCAGGGTTTATGGACACAATACAAATGCCCGGCTTTATGCCGTATATCTCAGCAGTGGTATCGCTGACAGCATAATAAGTCACACCTATCTTTACTCTGCCTGCCACATAGCCCTTTTCCATAAGCTCTTCGATAACAGGCTTCGCCTCGTCAATGGATACCGCAAATCCTATGCCCTCATAGTCGCTTGAAGCAAGCTTCGATGAGGTTATCCCTATGACCTGTCCCCACATATTGAACAGCGCTCCGCCTGAGTTACCGGGGTTTATGGCTGCGTCTATCTGTATGCAGTTCATTATTATTGACGAGTTTTCAAGTCTTATCCTGCGGTTCACACCTGACACGATACCCTTTGTCACAGTGCCGTAATAGCCAGCCGGCGAGCCAATAGCGACTACCTCTTCCCCTGCATTCACCTGAGTTGAATCACCGAACTCAGCCGCCTGCAAGCCCTGTGCCTGTATCTTTATCACCGCTATATCCGTGGCAGGGTCCTGCCCCAACACCTTGGCTTCATACTCCGAATTGTCGCTTAGAACAACTTTTATGCCCGACTCCGCCGCATTTACAACATGAGCGTTTGTGACGATATATCCGTCGGCAGACATTATAACACCGCTGCCCTGACCTGCCGCAACATATCCACCCGAATTTTTGTAAACCTCTATAGATACCACAGCGGGAGAAAAACCCTTTGCGATACCCTCGGCAGTGTATCTTCCGTCAGCCTGATAAAATTCATCGTCAAGCTTCGGCTTGTCAGCCACAGGAAGCGTAAAGCTTATCTTCTCGTCCCCTGTAACAAGATTTCTCACCCAGCCGCTTCCCCTTATGGAGGTTATTGATATGGCTATTCCGATGCCTACAAAAAGCACCATAAA
>ERZ825384.2896-NODE-2896-length-16385-cov-15.702878_pt1 | contig 16385 bp, 14 predicted proteins | sample MGYA00519931_ERZ825384 | MGnify/ENA primary metagenome ERZ825384 (study PRJEB31778, sample SAMEA3449200) | human gut metagenome | biome: human gut; feature: human-associated habitat; material: faeces | place: United Kingdom | collected 2010/2012 ...
TGCAGAGCATACTTGACGCGATTAACGAATGGATAAAGGAAATCCTTATCGGAGCGATAAACGGTAATCTGTCAACTATGTTCGGGGACGTAAACGAAAAAGTCGGGACTATCGCAAACGAGGTAGGACAGACCCCGCAGGGTTGGAACGCAAATATTTTCAGCATGATACAGACCCTTTCTGAAAATGTAATCGTTCCGATTGCGGGGCTTGTCATTACCTATGTCCTATGCTACGAGCTAATCAGCATGGTAACGGAAAAGAACAATATGCACGACATAGACACATTCATGTTCTTTAAGTGGATATTCAAAGCCTTTGTCGCGGTGTTTATCGTAACCAACACGTTCAACATCACAATGGCGGTCTTTGATATGGCGCAGCATATCGTTTCCGGCGCAGCGGGGGTTATCGGCGGCGATACGAATATCGACGTTGCCGAAGCCCTTGCCGCCATGCAGGAGGGGCTTGAAGATATGGAAATCCCCGAACTGCTCTTACTTGTGCTTGAAACAAGCCTTGTAAGCCTTTGCATGAAAATCATGTCCGTACTGATAACCGTTATCCTCTACGGCAGAATGATAGAAATTTACCTTTACTGTTCGGTATCGCCTATCCCGTTTGCAACTATGACGAACCGGGAATGGGGGCAGATAGGAAACAACTACCTAAAATCCCTGTTCGCTATCGGTTTTCAAGGCTTCCTCATTATGATATGCGTCGGCATTTACGCGGTTCTGGTAAACAACATGATAATAGCGGACAATCTGCACAGCGCGATATTCTCCCTTGCAGCCTATACCGTTATCCTCTGTTTCTCCCTGTTCAAATCCGGCGCACTGGCGAAGTCGATATTCTCCGCGCATTAGCGGCGTGTCAAGGGCAGGGTGGAGATTTTCAGAGCGAAGCGGCGAAAATACGACCCGACCTTGACGCGGATAACCCCCATATAATACGGGCGGGCAAAGGGCATAGATTGACCTTTGCCTTGATTACCCTTATGGAAAATTACAGCAACACCAAACCCAGAGAAAGGAGGTTTTCACTTGGCGTATGTACCCGTACCCAAAGACTTATCCAAAGTCAAGACAAAAGTAGCTTTCAACCTTACCAAACGGCAGATTGTATGTTTTGCGGCGGCTCTCCTGTTCGGCTTGCCGCTTTTCTTTCTGCTCAAAGACAGCACAGGCACAAGCCTTGCGTCTATGGCTATGATTGCCGTCATGCTGCCCTGTTTCCTCTTTGCCATGTATGAGAAGCATGGACAGCCCCTTGAAGTGGTGGTGAAGAACATCATACGGACAAAATTCATAGCCCCCAAAGAACGACCATACAGGACAGACAACTTTTATTCCGTCTTAGAACGGCAGAGAAAACTTGAAAAGGAGGTATCAGCGATTGCAAAAGGAAACACGAAGAAACAGCGCGGCGGGAAGCGCAAAGCCTAACCCGCCCCGCAAGCTCACCCGCGCCGAGAAAAAGCAGATTGCGGAAATCATCAGACAGGCAAAGGGCGACGGGAAAGCCCACACCGCGCAGCAGACAATCCCCTATATCCAGATGTACCCGGACGGTATCTGCAAGGTTACGGGACGGAAATACTCAAAGACCGTCGCCTTTGAAGATATTAACTATCAGCTTGCACAGGCAGACGACAAGACCGCCATTTTTGAAAACTGGTGCGATTTTCTCAACTACTTCGACGCTTCCGTTTCGGTGCAGCTTTCTTTCATCAATCAAGGGACACAGCGGGAACAGGCAGAGAAAGCTATCAATATTCCCGCGCAGGACGACGCTTTCAACTCTATCCGTACCGAGTATTCGGATATGCTGAAAAATCAGCTTAGTAAGGGCAACAACGGGCTTGTCAAGCACAAGTACATCACATTCAGTATCGAAGCAGACAATCCGGCGGCGGCAAAAGCCCGCCTTTCCCGTATTGAAACCGACGTGCTGAACAATTTTAAGGTACTGGGCGCGGCGGCGCGTCCTATGACGGGCTATGAACGGCTGAACGTGCTGCATGGCGTATTCCACCCGGAGGGCGAGCCGTTCCGCTTTGATTTTTCATGGCTTGCCCCGTCCGGGCTTAGTACAAAGGACTTTATCGCCCCGTCCTCTTTTCAGTTTGGCGAGGGACGTTACTTCCGCATGGGTAGAAAAATAGGCGCGGTATCATTCCTTGAAATCCTTGCGCCGGAGCTTAACGACCGTATGCTTGCCGATATTCTGGACTTGGAAACGGGCGTTATCATCAATCTGCATATCCGCAGTATCGACCAGACCGAAGCTATCAAGACTATCAAGCGGAAAATCACTGACCTTGACAAGATGAAGATTGAGGAACAGAAAAAAGCAGTACGCAGCGGCTACGACATGGATATAATTCCGTCCGACCTTGCCACTTTCGGCAACGAAGCGAAAAATCTCTTGCAGGATTTACAGAGCAGGAATGAAAGAATGTTCTTGCTCACGTTCCTTGTTGTCAACATGGCAGACACGAAGCGGAAACTGGAAAATGACATTTTCGCAGCGGCGGGCATTGCACAGAAATATAACTGCGCTTTGACGCGCCTTGACTATCAGCAGGAAGCGGGGCTTATGTCCTCTATCCCTCTTGGGGAAAACCTTATCCCTATTCAAAGAGGGCTGACGACAAGCAGCACCGCTATTTTTATCCCCTTTATCACGCAGGAGCTTTTCCAGACAGGCGCAGCCCTCTATTACGGGCTGAATGCTCTTTCAAACAACATGATACTCTGCGACCGCAAGCAGCTTAAAAATCCGAATGGGCTTATCTTGGGAACGCCGGGAAGCGGGAAATCCTTTGCAGCGAAACGGGAAATGACAAATGCTTTCCTCATTACGGACGACGATATTATCATCTGCGACCCGGAAGCCGAGTATTTCTCCCTTGTGCAGCATCTGAACGGTCAAGTTATCCGTTTGTCGCCTACGGGCAAGGGCATTGACGGGAAGCCCCAGTATGTGAACCCTATGGATATTAACCTCAACTATTCCGAGGACGACAGCCCCCTTGCGCTGAAATCTGATTTTATCCTGTCCTTGTGTGAGCTTGTCATTGGCGGCAAGGAGGGCTTGCAGCCGATTGATAAAACGGTCATTGACCGCGCTGTAAGAAACGTGTACCGCCCGTTTTTAGCAAACCCCGACCCGGCAAATATGCCGATTTTGGGCGACCTCTACGACGAGCTTTTGAAGCAGCCGGAGCCGGAAGCGGCGCGGATCGCGTCGGCGTTGGAGCTTTATGTATCGGGAAGCCTTAACGTATTCAACCATAGGACGAATGTAGAGCTTTCAAACCGCCTTGTCTGCTTTGACATTAAACAGCTTGGAAAGCAGCTTAAAAAGTTAGGTATGCTCATTGTGCAGGACCAGGTATGGAACAGGGTAACGGTCAACCGGGCAGAAAAGAAATCCACACGCTACTATATGGACGAATTTCACTTGCTTTTGAAAGAGGAACAGACCGCCGCTTACTCTGTTGAGATTTGGAAGCGTTTTCGTAAATGGGGCGGCATACCCACAGCCATTACGCAGAACGTCAAAGACTTACTTAGCAGCCGCGAAGTGGAAAATATCTTTGAAAACTCTGATTTTGTCCTCATGCTCAATCAAGCTGCCGGAGATAGGGCTATCCTTGCAAAGCAGCTTAACATTTCCCCGCAGCAGATGAAGTATGTTACTCACACCGAAGCGGGCGAGGGGCTTATCTTCTACGGAAACGTGGTGCTGCCCTTTGTAGACCGCTTCCCGAAAGACACCGAGCTTTACCGGGTAATGACGACGAAGCCGGAGGAAGTGGGCGAAGCATGAACGAACTGAAAACCGACATCATCATCAACCGGGACGCGCTCTTTGCTCTTAGGGAACTGCCCGACGAAAGCGTGCATTGCTGCGTAACAAGCCCGCCCTATTATGCACTTAGGGACTACGGGCTTGACGCACAGATTGGGCGGGAAGACACGCCGGAGGAATATATCGAAAGGCTTGTTGCCGTATTCCATGAGCTAAAGCGCGTCTTACGCTTAGACGGTACCTTTTGGCTGAATATCGCAGACACCTATTGCGGCACCGGGAATAAGGGCTACCATGCCGACCCGAAGAACCCGAAAGGCAGGAACGGACAGCAGACTGCGAAAAATGCCCGCGTTCCCGGCTGCAAGCAAAAGGATTTAATCGGTATTCCGTGGCTTTTAGCCTTTGCCCTACGCGCTGACGGGTGGTACTTACGGAGTGATATTATCTGGCAGAAAGAAAACCCTATGCCGGAAAGCTGCAAAGACCGACCGAGCCGCTGCTATGAACACATCTTCCTGCTTACGAAGTCAAAGAAATATTTTTATGACGCTGCCGCCATTGCGGAGCCTGTCGCTGCCACAACAGCGGCGCGTTACCGCACCGGGCGGGGCGCAGGACACAAGTATGCTGATGAAGTACCCGGACAAGGGAAAGTACAGGGTATCAATCGCACAAGAAGCGGCGGCTACTATGACGAAGCCCTCATACCGACCATGCGGAACAAGCGGGACGTGTGGCTTATCAATACGGTACCGTACAGCGGCGGGCATTTCGCCGCCTATCCCCCGAAGTTAGCAGAAACCTGCATACTGGCGGGCTGTCCGAAAGGCGGCGTTGTCATAGACCCCTTTTTAGGCAGCGGCACAACGGCGGCAGTCGCAAAAAGCCTTGACCGACATTATATCGGTATCGAACTGAATATTGAGTATTGCGCCCTTGCAAGGGCGCGGATTGGAGGTGTAAAGCCATAAGACAGTATAAGCCGCGTGATAAAATCACGCAGAAAATGACCCGCGACGGGCTTATCGAGGTCAACGAAACCAAAGAAACTGCCAAGCGTGTGAGCCGCCGGGAACGGGAAGCGGATTTTTCAAAACCAAAGGAGCAGCCCGCGTCGGATATGCCGCAGACCGCACAGGAAGCGGCGGCACAGAACGCGGCAGAGCTACCCCCTGTTTCTCCCGACGCTTCCCCGCTTCCTCTTGCGCCGGAGCTTCCCCACAGGCAGGACACCGCCACCGCCGAGCGCGTCATGGAACGTATCGACGCAGCCCAGACCCGGAAAGCGAGTAAAAAGGCAGCGCAGAAAGCACAGCGCGACGCTACGGTAAAAGAGAAATCTTCTCGCTTGCAGTTTACCGAGGAAGAACTATCTACCCCGGAACTTGAAACGTACATCAGGAAATCGGATAAAGCCGCCGACCGTCTGGACGCGGCAAAGGCAGCTATCCCCAAAGAAAAGAAACTTGTCAAGGAACGCACCTTTGACGAAGCCACAGGAAAGGCAAAGACCCGCTTACGCTTTACCGAGCAGGAAAAGCCGATAAACGGCGGCAAAGCCCACCCTAACCCGCTATCCCGCCCCGCGCAGGAAGCGGGTATTTTCGTCCACAACAAGATACATTCCGTTGAAAAGGACAATTCCGGCGTGGAGGGAGCGCATAAATCCGAGGAATTAGCGGAGAAAGGCGCAAAGTACGGGACGCGGAAAATCCGGGAGGGCTACCGCAGCCACAAGCTGAAACCCTACCGGGCGGCGGCAAAAGCTGAAAAAGCGGCGGAGAAAGCAAACGTCAATTACCTGTACCACAAGACGCTGCATGAGAACCCGCAGCTTACAAGTAACCCCCTATCCCGTTTCATGCAGAAGCAGCAAATCAAGCGGCAGTATGTTAAGGCAGCAAAGACGGGCGGCGCAGCTACCGCAAAGAAAGCCGCCGAGAATACCCGCAAGGCAGCGAAGAAAACCGCCGAGGAAACAAAGAAAGCGGTTGCTCTTGTGGGGCGGCACCCGGCGGGCGTTGGTATCGCCGTTGCCGCGCTGCTCTTATTCATCATGGTATCAGCGGGACTTTCTTCCTGCGGGGCTATGTTATCCGGCATGATGAACGGTGTTCTTGGAACGTCCTACACGTCGGAGGACAGCGACCTTGTGGCAACGGAAAACAACTACGCCGCAAAGGAAACCGAGCTTCAGCAGCGGATTGACAATATCGAGCGCGACAATCCCGGCTATGATGAATACCGCTACGACCTTGACAATATCGGGCATAACCCGCATGAACTGGCTTCTTACCTTACCGCCCTTTTGCAGAGCTACACGCCCCAGAGCGCACAGGCAGAGCTAAACCGCGTCTTTGATAAGCAGTACACCTTGACGCTGACGGAAGAAATCGAAGTGCGCTATCGCACCGAAACCCGCACCGACACATGGACGGACGAGGACGGGAACAGCCACAGCGATACCTATACTGTTGAAGTACCCTATAACTATTACATTCTCAATGTCAAGCTGACAAACAGACCGATTAACAGCTTTGTATCGGAGCTTTTGACCGCAGAACAGCTTGAAATGTACCGGGTGTACTTAGAAACAAGCGGCAATAAGCCCTTGATTTTCGGCGGCGGTTCTCCCGACGTTTCCGCGTCCGAGGATTTAAGCGGCGTTGAGTTTGTAAACGGAACGCGCCCCGGCAATACCGCGATTGTAGATATAGCGAAGCGGCAAGTCGGCAACGTGGGCGGGCAGCCCTATTGGAGCTGGTACGGCTTTAACAGCCGCGTGGAATGGTGCGCCTGCTTTGTGTCGTGGTGCTACGGGCAAATGGGCTTGTCCGAGCCGCGTTTTGCCGCCTGTCAATCACAGGGTATTCCGTGGTTTACTTCACGCGGGCAATGGGGAGCGCGGGGCTATGAGAATATCGCACCCGGCGACGCTATCTTTTTCGACTGGGACTTAGACGGAAGCGCAGACCATGTAGGGCTTGTTATCGGCACAGACGGAAGCCGCGTCTACACCGTTGAGGGCAATTCCGGCGACGCCTGCAAAATCAAAAGCTATCCCTTAGACTATGCCTGTATCAAAGGGTACGGGCTGATGAACTGGAACTAACCGCAAAAATGAAAGGAGTATTGACATTATGGCAATGAGTAAGATTGAACGTATCGACCGGGAAATCCAGAAAACCCGCGAGAAAATCACAGAGTATCAGAACAAGCTGAAAGGACTGGAAGCGCAGAAAACCGAAGCGGAAAACCTTGAAATCGTACAGCTTGTGCGCTCCATGCGCTTAACCCCCGCAGAGCTTAACGCTATGCTGTCCGGCGGCGGTATTCCCGGCATGGCTGCCGCACCCGCAGAGGAAGCACCCGCAGACTATGACGATTACGAAGAACAGGAGGACACCGAGAATGAATAAGAAAATCCTTAGAACCCTTACCGCACTTTGCGCCGCCCTTATGCTCATGGGCGGCTTTTCCGTTACCGCTTTTGCACAAACGCCGGAGCAGCCCGCCGCTGACGCGACCAACGACAGCGGCGTTATCTATGAAGAACCCGAAGAAACCGCACCCCTTACGCCGGAGGGGAATGCGACCCTTGTTGACGATTTTGGCGGGAATAAGCAGCTTATCACAGTTACGACCAAAGCCGGGAACTTTTTTTATATTCTCATTGACCGGGACGACGAGGGCGAAAACACCGTCCATTTCTTAAATCAAGTGGACGACGCAGACCTTTTCGCGCTTCTGGAGGACGGGGAAACTGCCACAGCACCGACACCCGCAGTCTGCACCTGTACGGAGAAATGCGAAGCCGGAAAAATCAATACTTCCTGCCCGGTATGCTCTACCAACATGACCGCTTGCAGCGGCAAAGAAGCCGAGCCGGAGGAACCGACCGAACAGCCGCAGGAAAAAAGCAATACGGGCGGGCTTGTGCTTTTCCTTGTCGTGGCACTTCTTGGCGGCGGGGGCGCGTTCTATTACTTTAAGTTTATGAAACCGAAGCAGACCGTCAAAGGCGGCACCGACCTTGAGGACTTTGACTTTGAGGACTACGACGAGGACGAGCCGGAGCCGAACGACGCAGACGGGGACGCTTCCGAAGATGAAACGGAGGACGAGGACGCATGACCCTGTTTACCGACAATCCCTTTGAAAAGATGATGATACAACGACCATGCGGGCGGCGCGACAATGCGCCGCCTGTTTTCAAATCCCCGGCTTGCGCTTCCTGCCCGTACAGGGGGCAATCCCCCTGTATCGGCTACTGTCTGAAACAGGTACAGGAGAAACAGGGCGCACAGCTGGAACGCGGAAAGGAGGAACTTTAATTGATTTTAGTTATCGCTGAAAAGCCGAGCGTGGCGCAGACTATCGCCGCCGCGCTTGGGGCAAAGAAGAAACAGGACGGATATATCGAGGAAAACGGTTATCTTATTTCATGGTGCGTCGGGCATTTGGTACAGCTTGCCGACGCTGCCGCCTATGGAGAGCAGTACAAAAAATGGAGCTATGACAGCTTACCGATTTTACCGCAGGAATGGCAGTATGCCGTTTCCAAAGATAAGGGAAAGCAATTCAAAACCCTAAAGGAGCTTATGCACCGCACCGACGTTTCCGAAGTCGTCAACGCCTGCGACGCGGGGCGCGAGGGAGAACTCATTTTCCGTTTTGTCTATGAAGTCGCCGGCTGCAACAAGCCTATGCGCCGCTTGTGGATTTCCTCAATGGAAGAAAGCGCAATCAAGGCGGGCTTTGAGAACTTAAAGGACGGGCGGGAGTATGACGCGCTCTTTGCGTCTGCCCTCTGCCGCGCAAAGGCTGACTGGATTATCGGCATTAACGCCACCCGCCTTTTCTCCTGCCTGTATAACCGCACCTTGAACGTGGGGCGCGTCCAGACACCGACCTTAAAAATGCTTGTAGACCGGGACGCTGCTATCAGCACTTTCAAGAAAGAAAAATATTACCATGTGCGGCTTGATTTATCCGGCGCAGAAGCCGCAAGCGGGAAGATCTGCGCCGCAGAGGAAGCAAAGGAACTGAAAGCGGCCTGCGAAGCGTCGCGGGCTGTCTGCACTTCCCTTGTGAGGGAAAAGAAAAGCGCAGCCCCGCCGAAGCTCTTTGACCTTACCTCTTTGCAGCGGGAAGCAAACCGTATTTTCGGCTATACCGCGAAGCAGACACTTGGCCTGGCGCAAGCCCTGTATGAAAAGAAGCTGCTTACTTATCCGAGGACGGACAGCAGCTATCTGACCGACGACATGGAGGAAACAGCGGCAAAGGTTATCGCCCTGTTATGCGGGACGCTGCCCTTTATGGAGGGCATGAGCTTTTCGCCGGAGATTGCAAGGGTGCTGAACAGCAAAAAGGTATCAGACCACCATGCAATCATTCCTACTATGGAGCTTGCAAAGACCGACCTTGCCGCGCTGCCGGAAAGCGAAAAGAATATCCTTACCCTTGCGGGGGCGCGTCTTTTGTTCGCTACTGCCGCGCCGCACATCTTTGAAACGGTTACGGCGGTTTTCTCCTGCGCCGGAGCCGACTTTACCGCGAGGGGAAAGACGGTGCTTGCGGGCGGTTGGAAAGACCTTGAACGCCGCTACCGGGCAACGCTGAAAAACAAGCCCGAAGCAGACGACGAGGACAGCGCAGACGGAACGCTGCCGGAGCTTGCCGAGGGACAGAGCTTTGATAATCCCGCAGCAAAGGTAACGGAACACGACACAACGCCCCCGAAGCCCCACAATGAAGCGTCTTTGCTTTCGGCTATGGAACGCGCCGGGAATGAGGACACCGACCCGGACGCAGAGCGCAAAGGGCTTGGAACGCCCGCCACCCGCGCCGCTGTCATTGAAAAGTTAGTGAGCAGCGGTTTTGTAGAGCGCAAGGGAAAGCAGCTTATCCCCACAAAAGACGGGAATAACCTTGTGTGCATTTTGCCGGACAATCTTACTTCCCCGAACCTGACCGCAGAATGGGAAAACAATCTGACGCAGATAGCAAAGGGAGCAGCCGACCCCAACGAATTTTTATCCGGCATTGAAGCTATGGCGCGGGAGCTTGTGAAATCCTATCCATTCCTTTCCGACAGCGACAAGGAGCGTTTCAAAACGGAAAAGCCGGAAATCGGCAAATGCCCCCGCTGCGGTTCCCCCGTCCATGAGGGCAAGAAAAACTACTACTGCTCTAACCGGAACTGCGCTTTTGTCATGTGGAAAAATGACCGTTTTTTTGAGGACAGGAAAGTAGCCTTTTCCCCGAAGATTGCCGCCGCACTTCTGAAATCCGGCAAAGTGAAAGTCAAAGGGCTGTACTCTCCCAAAACAGGTAAAACCTACGACGGAACGGTTGTTTTAGCCGATACGGGCGGGAAGTACGTCAACTATAAGATTGAGCTACCGAAGAAGAAATAACTTGAATAGCAAGCATAGGAAGCGGGTACCCACTTCCGTAAATCCCCCGTTTTCGTCTGCCGACGATTGCGGGGGATTTTTTCTTGTTGGGAAGTTTCCCAAACCCTCTGTAATTTTTCAAAATCTTTGGCAGAACAGGCGGCGCGTTGTATTTAGGAGTGTAACCACCAACGCGCAGCGTTTACGCTGCCATTTCAGAAAGGAGCGAATACATGAGCGAACAATTTTCCATTCTTATCGACAGCCGCACCCGCTTTGAAACAGGCGTACCGGGCGGCGTGTGGCTTTCCATGCCGACCACAACGGAGCAGCTTCACGAAGCAATGAAGTGCGTCGGCATTACTGCGGATAACCCGCAGGACTTCTTTATCAATGGCTTTGCAAACACCGAACAGCAGCCCTTTGACGTACCGCTTCCCGTTATCCAGAGCGCGGGGCTTGACGAACTGAACTACTTAGGCAATCTGCTTTCCATGCAGCACGACGAGGACAGGGACAAGTTTACGGCGGCGGTAGCTCTTGGGGAACGCGCCGGAAGTATCAAAGACCTTATCAACCTTGCACAAAACCTTGATTGTTACTGGCTTTATCCGGGCGTACAGAACGAAGAAGATTACGGCTATTACCTTATCGACGAACTGGACGAATTAGAACTGCCCGAAGAAGCAAAAAAATATTTCATGTATGAGGATTACGGGCGGGACGCTGCTATCAATGACGGAGGACGCTTTACCGAACAGGGCTATATCTACAACAACAAGAACACCTTTACGGAGTGGTACAACGGCAAGGAAAGCGACATACCGAGGGAATACCGCGTTATGAGCTTCCCGCAGCCGGACCGCCCCGCCCCGTCAAAGGTAGAAATGGACGCAGCCGCGCCGGGACAGAAAGCAGCGCAGACCGCAGAGCAGCCGCAGGAGCCGCGCCCGGTTATCCCTATCGTGCTGACAAGCGAGAAGCCCGCAGAGAAATTGAAAGAGATTACCGACCGTCTGGAACAGGGCATAACGGAACTGTTTGAAAGCGAGCGTTACCGGGAATATCTGCGCGTCATGTCAAAATTCCATAATTACAGCTTTAACAATACGCTGCTTATCGCCATGCAGAAGCCGGATGCTTCCCTTGTAGCGGGCTTTTCCGCATGGAAAAATAATTTTGGGCGAAACGTGATGAAAGGGCAAAAGGGAATTAAAATCATTGCCCCGTCGCCATTCAAAATCAAACAGGAAGTGGAGAAGATAGACCCACACACGCAGAAGCCCATAATTGGCAAGGACGGGAAGCCTGTTACCGAGGAAAAGGAAATCAAGATACCCGCCTACAAGGTAGTGTCTGTCTTTGACGTGTCGCAGACCGAGGGGAAAGAGCTTCCCGACATTGCCGTTGACGAACTGACGGGCGACGTGGAGCGTTACAGGGATTTTTTCGCTGCCCTTGAAAAGACTTCCCCCGTTCCTATTGGCTTTGAGCAGATACCGGGTAGCTCTCATGGCTACTATCATTTGGAGGACAAGCGCATTGCCATTCAAGAGGGAATGAGCGAGCTTCAAACCTTGAAAACGGCGATACATGAAATCGCACACGCAAAGCTGCATGACATAGACTTAAACGCGCCGGAGAACGAACAGCAGCCCCGCGTGGATAGGCGTACCCGCGAAGTCGAAGCGGAAAGCGTCGCCTATACCGTCTGCCAACATTACGGGCTTGATACGTCGGACTATTCCTTTGGGTACGTCGCCGGGTGGAGCAGCGGCCGCGAGCTTTCCGAACTGAAAAACTCCCTTGAAACAATCCGCAGCGCAGCCGCCGAGATTATCAATTCCATTGACGAAACATTAGCGGAGCTTTCAAAGGCGCAGGATAAGGAGCAGACCGCCGGACAGGAGCAGCCGAAACAGGAAGCACCCGCACAGGATAAAGCAGCCTTTACCCCGGAAACAATTTACCGGGTGCGCCGCAATCCTTACAACGACAGCAAAGAGAACACCTATCTGCTGCAAGCCTATGTAACGCAGGAAAACGGGCGGGCAAAAATGGGCGCGGTACTTTTCACAGGAACGCCCCAGAAATGCCGTGAGCTTATGGGGCAACTCAAAAGCGGCGAACTGACCGAGGGACAGGTCAAGGAGCTTTACGCAAAGGCACAGGGAACAGCAAAGACCGCCGAGAAGGACAAAGACACCTTTTCCATTTATCAGCTAAAGCATGGCGACGAAACGCGGGACTTGCGCTTTGAGCCATACGACCGCCTGCAGGCGACGGGAAATAGCGTTGATAAGGCGAACTATGAGCTTATCTATTCCGCAGAGCTTACGCCGGGGACTTCCCTTGAAGATATTTATACCCGTTTCAATATCGACCACCCCAAAGACTTTAAGGGACACAGCCTTTCCGTTTCCGATGTGGTTGTGCTTCATCAGAACGGGCAGGACACCGCCCACTATGTAGACAGCTTCGGCTATAAGAATGTGCCGGAGTTTTTGCAGGAGCAAAAACAGCTTACCCCCGACGAGTTGGAAACAGGCGAAACAATCAAAACGCCGCGCGGTACTTTCTATGTAACCGATATGAGCCGCGAACAAATGGAAGCTGCCGGATATGGCTTTCATCATCAATCCGATGACGGAAAATATTTAGTCATGGGAAACGGGACGCGGGCGTTTGCCATAGCAGCCGAACAGCGGGAAAATCCCTTGAAAGCAGCCGAGCAGACCACCGAGCAAAACGAAAACATGATTGACGGGATTATCAACAACACGCCGACCGTTGACGAACTGGAAGCAAAGGTTAAGGCGGGAGAAACAATTTCCCTTGTTGACCTGGCTAACGCGGTCAAAGCCGATAAGGAGCGCGGCAAGGGCAAGCCGGAAAAGAAGCCCTCTATCCGGGCGCAGCTTAAAGCGGATAAGGAAAAGGCACAGAAGAAAGCCGCAGCGAAAACAAAAAATCACGATTTGGAGGTATGAGCATGAACAAATTTACCGTTGAGGAAACAAACCTTTTGAGCATTTACCATGAGGGAAGCAAGGCGCAGCTTACGGAGAACATCAACGCCGTGCTGCCCTACATGGACGCGGATATGCGGGAACTGGCGAAGCGCACCCTTTCCAAAGTGGACGCACTGACCGAGGAAGAATTTGCGGAGCTTGCCATTTACGCCGCAGAGGAAGTATGAGCAGCATAAAGCGGCTTTCGCCGCCCCAAAGCCGGAAAGTCAATTCCCTTGTGCGCCGGGAGTGCTGCAACTGCAATAACGGACATTGTATCTTACTTGACGACGGGGACGAGTGCGTATGCCCGCAGCTTATCTCTTATTCGCTGCTTTGCAAATGGTTTCGGATTGCCGTACTTCCTCTTGATAAGCTCCTGTATGCCGAGCTTTTTAAGACCGAGGATAAAAAGCGTTGTACCGTATGCGGCGCGTTCTTTGCGTCAAAGTCAAACAGCGTCAAATACTGCCCGGACTGCCGCAAGCGTATCACGAACAGGCAGGCAGCGGAGCGCATGAGAAAACGACGCGCCCTTGTTACGCGATAAGGGCGAAAATAGCCTTGATTTACAGGGCTTGCAGCGCGTGAAAATCACTTAGGCGATACAGAATACCTTTTCCCTTAAAAACAGCGTTCTACTGCGTAACATACCAAAATCAGCACCCACAAAAAGACAGGGTGCGGAGGTCATTACTGGCTTTCCGCGTCCTGTCTTTTTTTGCGCCTGTTTATCCGCGCTCTGTTTCCTTGCCCCGTTCCGGCTGCTTTCCTATCTGCAAAATGCTGTCTATGTTCTGCTTGATAACGTCATATTCCCGGACTTTCTTTTTCAGCTTGCCATAATCGGCGTAAAGGGCTTCTTTCTGCGCTTGGAGTGCTTCATATTCCTTTTGCAGTGTGGCGGGATTGGGGAGCTTTGTAATGCCCGCCGTTTTGAGTGCCCTTGCCGCAGCTTCATGGAGGATAATATCGCGCTCATGTCCGGCGCGGTATCGTTCTTTGTTCTTTGCCTTGCGGTATGCGTCATAGACAGGCTTTGTCTTTTGGTAGGTGGCGACGTGCTTCATCAGCACCGCCATATCCGCAAGCCGCTTTTCAACGCCCTTTAATGCGTCTGCCGCCTGTTCGCTTTCCGCTGTTACTTCCTCAATCCGGCTGACTAAATCCGCATACTGTTCAATCTTATTTTCCGTCAAGAAATTCATGGTCTTAGCTGCCTGTTTCAGATTGTGGATTTTCGCCCAGTGTTCATAGCCTTTGCTCTGCGCCGCCTTGATACTGTTCTCAATGTCGATAAGCAGACTAACGCCGCCGCGATCTGCGCGGGGAGCTTTCACAGCGCGGGCGCGTTTGCCCTCTATGCGTTCCCTTATGGCTTCCTCTGTATAGTCTGCGCCGAGGGTTTTAAGACGGGTAAAGCGTTCCTGTCCGGGAGCGCGGCAGGACACATATTTTCCCGGCTTTATCTCATAGCCCGCAGCTTGCAGCCGTTGTAACAATTCCTCAAAACTGGACACTTGGGGAATGAGTGCGTCAACGGCGATTTTCAGCTTGCCTTTCCAACTGGTTCCCGTTTTTTCCGCTTGATACTCTGCATAGCTCTTTCCCTTGTTTCCCTTTTTCGGGACAACGACGGATAAGCCGTTTTCCCGGCACAGCCTGTCGCTCATGTTCCGTATGCCGTAATAGCTGCGCTTATTGGAATTATACTTGTGGTGGTCTACAAAATTGACCGCGCAGAAAATAATGTGATTATGGACGTGTCCTTTGTCAATATGCGTCGTCAATACATACTCATGCTGCCCCTTTGTTACCGCGTCGGCAAGCTGCTTTCCGATTTCATGGGCTTTCTGATAATCGACTTCCCCCGGCTCAAAGGACTGTATCAGATGAAAGGCTAAATTGTTCCCCTTTTGGAGAGCTTGCGACAAGGTATATTCAAATTCAATGTCTGCCGTTTCATAGCTGCACCCAAAGGAGGACACAAGCATTTTCCCGTCTGTCTTATCGGGATTTTGGATATAGTCAAGGGCTTTGCTCAACGTGCTTTTAACAGGCTTAATCTTTGTAACCGCCATATCTCATTAAGCACCCCCTTTATTTCCTCTATGTCCTCTTGGTAGACGCTGCTCGTCGCATTGGCACGCTTTGCAATCTGATTGACATTGACACCGATTTTCTGTATCTCCGCTGTCATGGCTTTTATGTCGGTGTGGTCTACTTGGATAATGTACCCGTCGATTGCCATTTTTCGCAAATAGGCTTCCATGTTCCGGGTAGGGACGAGCTTCATTTTTTCAAGAATTAAATCTCGTTCCGCTTCTGTTACTCTGAATTTGATTTGTACCGTTCTTTTGCGTCCGTCCATGCTTTCGCTCCTTTCCGTTCCGAGGGTTTGGGACACTTCCCAACAAGCCATTTTCAATCGACGCGCCGCAGCGCAGGAGGGCGAAAATACGGAAGTGGGTACCCGCTTCCTATGCTTGCTACGAATGTTTTTATCCCTTATGCCTTACTACGGAGCTATGCCCGGTTTTGCCAAACTTCCGCAAAAGAAAAACGCTGCAATCCTCAAAAAAAGATTACAACGCTCTCTAAACCTTATTCAATTCTGACGGACACTTCTTATCTGCCCTCTGTTTCGACTTCCGCTATCTCCTTTGCCGTTGCGCTCACAATCCGTATGCCTGTATCGCTCATACCGTCAAGAAGCGCGTCAAGCTGCCGCCGCTGCGTGTTCTTCTCTGGCGGCGTTTCCAAAAGAAACTGGTCTACGGATATATTGTAGCGGAGCATAAGCTCAAAGAAAATCTGTAAACTTGGGTGCTGCCCCTTGTTCTCAATGTTCGCAAGGTAGCGCGGCGAGATAAACATTTCGTCGCTCACTTTCTTGCGGCTCTCCTTGCGCCCTGTCCGCGCCGCCTTTATCGCTGCCCCAAAAGCCTTGAAATCGTATTTCGGTACTGGTCTTTTTGCCATAGTTATTCACCCTGTTACATTTTACTGTTCCCCTTTCTTCTTGGATATGTCTACACAATTCAATCAGTTAGCCAAAATAATTCATATGTATATGTTGACAATTAGCCGCTTTTTTTGTATAGTATTATTAAAAGGGGGAAATGTTTATGTTACATAGCATGCGTATTCG
>ERZ825384.2902-NODE-2902-length-16343-cov-3.298686_pt1 | contig 16343 bp, 15 predicted proteins | sample MGYA00519931_ERZ825384 | MGnify/ENA primary metagenome ERZ825384 (study PRJEB31778, sample SAMEA3449200) | human gut metagenome | biome: human gut; feature: human-associated habitat; material: faeces | place: United Kingdom | collected 2010/2012 ...
TGCTCGTTTTTCTGTTTAAAAATTTTATCATGCCGTTAAAAAAGTGTGTAGCTTATCAGCGTAAGTCCAGCTTATGAGATAAGTACACACATTTTTTATGTAGAAAAAGGAGGAGTAAGTTCAAATGGCAGAAAGTAACAAAATGAGGGAAATGCCGATAAATAAGCTCATGGTGCAGATGGGAATACCGATGATCTTATCAATGGCATTGCAGGCTGTTTACAATATTGTAGACAGTGCGTTTGTAGGAAACATGAGAAGAGGAAGTGAGGCTGCACTTAATGCACTTACACTTGTGTTCCCTGTTCAGATGCTAATGGTGGCGGTTGGAATTGGAACTGGTGTGGGGACTAATGCACTTCTTGCGAGAACCCTGGGACAGGGAAATGAGAAAAAGGCTGCAAAAGTTGCAGGAAACAGCTTATTTTTAGGAATAATCATTTATGCAATATGCTTGTTATTTGGAATTTTTGGAGTAAAAGCATACATCTCATCACAGACAGTTGATCCGGAGGTTGTTTCAATGGGAACGAGCTATCTGAGAATATGTTGTATCATTTCATTTGGAATTATTTTCTTCTCATTATTTGAAAAACTGCTACAGGCAACCGGACGTTCTTTTTATTCAACAATTGGTCAGGTTGTGGGAGCAGTGATAAATATTATTCTTGATCCAATTATGATCTATGGAATAGGACCGATTCCTGAAATGGGAGTGGAAGGTGCTGCGTATGCAACGGTAATCGGTCAGGTGGTGTCCGCGGTATTGTTGTTTGTATTCCATATAAAGATGAATAAAGAATTTGAGCATAATGTAAAGTATATGAAACCGGATGGTGGAATTATCCGGGAAATCTATGCCATCGGACTTCCGGCAATTATTGCACAGGCACTTATGTCTATTATGGTTTATGCAATGAATCTGATATTGAAGTTCAGTCCATCGGCACAGACAGCCTATGGGTTGTTCTATAAAGTGCAGCAGTTTGTATTATTCCTTGCCTTTGGGCTGAGAGATGCGATTACACCGATTATTGCTTTTGCATATGGAATGCACAGCAAAAAGAGAGTTCAGGATGGAATTAAGTATGGATTGATCTATACGATTGTACTTATGATTGTTGGTGTAGCGATTACAGAAATTTTCCCGGGGGATTTCGCTACTTTATTTAATGCAGGACAGTCCAGAGAATATTTTATCGGAGCCATGAGAATTATCTCTGTCAGCTTTATTTTTGCCGGAATTAATGTAGCATATCAGGGAATTTATCAGGCATTGGATGGTGGTATAGAATCGCTGGTGATTTCATTACTCAGACAGTTAATAGTCATATTACCACTGGCGGGCATTTTCTCCACTTTTGTCAGAAACGGACAGATGGGGATTTCATTGATCTGGTGGGCATTCCCAATTACTGAGCTTATTGCTTGTCTGGTGGGATATGTATTTTTAAAGAAAATCCGAAAGAACAAAGTGGAAAGATTAAGTTAAGGAGGAGACAGTTATGGCAAAGAGAATTATTACAATCAGCAGGGAATTCGGAAGTGGTGGCCGTTTTATTGGTGAAGAAGTGGCAAAAAAGCTTGGTATTGCCTATTATGATAAAGAAATGATCGGACAGATTGCAGAACAGGCAGGGTTATCATCGGCGTATGTTCGGGAAAATGCTGAGTTATCTCCGAAGAAAGGATGGTTTGCGTATGCTTTTTCTGGTCGTGATATTACGGGAAAATCAGTAGAAGATATGGTGTATGAAGCACAAAGAAAAGTAATTATGGAAATCGCTGAAAAAGAAAACTGCGTAATCGTAGGGCGAAATGCAGATTTCATTTTAAAGGACAGAAAAGATGTATTAAATGTTTTTATACATGGAAGCATACCGGAAAAAGTCCGGCGTATCTGCAGTTTATATAATGTTACAGAAGTGGATGCTATAAAAATGATAAATGATATAGATAAAAGACGCAGAACAAACTATAATTTTTATACCGAACAGAAATGGGGAATGGCAGAGAACTATACCATGTCTTTGAACAGTTCTGTGTTAGGGTATGATCTGTGTCAGAAAATTATAATAGATTGTGCAAAATTATAAGAACAGCAGGATACTCTGCTTTCACTTATGAATAATTTTGTGTTATAATGTGTTATCAGATTTTGGGGATCGCCGCTGCCGCTGCGGTCGGTGCAAAGCGGACATCCACCGGATGTCCTGCACCTTTGTATTTCCGATATCAGAGTTCGTAAGGGCTACCGGGAGGAGGAGAAAAGTTTGAAAAAGTGGACATCATTCATTTTAATATTAATTATTGCGTTGAATCTGGCAGGCTGCAGCAATCGGAATGTGAATAGAAATCTGCAAAATAAGCCTGATATTACGGGAACTGTCCTGGAAGTACAGGATAATTCTATTCTGCTTGAAATTAATAAGGAAGGGTATCCTGATGGAACGAGGTGTAAAGTATCGTTAAATGAAAAAAATCGGGACAACTATGCAGAGGTATCTGTCGGTGATGAAGTTGTAGTATATTATGACGGGAAAATTGCAGAAAGTGATCCGTTGCAAATAAATACTGTATATGGTATTACATTAAAAAATTCTGTGGATTAAGTGGATATAAAAATGAAAAAAATTTGTTGACATATTTTTTTATTGTGATATACTTTGAAAGTCAAAGTATTTAAGACTCAAATTATTTTGAAAGAGTTGGAGAAAAAAATGATTGGAAAAATATGTGGAACAGGATCATATCTGCCGGACTATATCATAGATAATTTTAAATTGGCAGAATCTGTAGACACCAGTGATGAATGGATTCAGGAGCGGACAGGAATCAGGCAGCGTCATATAGCAAAGAAAGAGACCACGTCTTATATGGCTTCAATGGCGGCTCTGAAGGCTTTGGAAAATGCCGGGACAGAACCGGAGGAGATTGATATGATCCTTGTGGCAACTTCCTCATCAGAAACGGTTTATCCATGTACGGCATGTGAAGTCCAAAAAATGACCGGTGCAGTCAATGCAGTGGGATATGATGTGAATGCGGCATGTTCTGGATTTGTGATTGCCTTTCATACAGCACAGGCGTATATCCATTCCGGTATATGCAGAACGGTGCTGGTCATTGGGGCAGAACGGATGAGCAGGATGGTTGACTGGTCGGATCGGGGAACGTGTATCTTATTTGGAGATGGAGCGGGGGCAGTTGTGGTAAAAGCAGAAGAGAAGGGGTATTGCCATATGGCAGCACATTCTGACGGGACAAAGGGCGAAGCTCTTGTGGGAAGCACAAAGTCGTTCCTTAAAATGAATGGTCAGGAAGTCTTTAAATTTGCAGTACGCAAAGTGCCGGAATTGATTTTAGAACTTACCGGGGAGGCCGGGATCAGGCCGGAAGAGATAGATCATATTGTGTTGCATCAGGCGAATCAAAGGATTATAGAAGCTGTTGCCAGAAGATTGAACCTGAAAGATTCAAAATTTCCGGTGAATTTGGACAAATATGCAAATACTTCGGCAGCTTCGATCCCTGTTTTGTTGGATGAAATGAACCGGATGAAAATTTTAAAGCAAGGGCAGAGCATGCTTTTGGCAGGATTCGGTGCGGGACTGACCTGGGCAGGGTGCTTATTTGAATGGTAGTCAGGAAAAGGATACTTTTCCTTATTACATAGAAAAAATGAAAAGAAAAGAGAGGAAATAAAAATGTTAGAGCAGATTAAGGAAATTGTAGCAGAGTCATTAAATGTGGAGGCAGATACACTTACAACAGATACTTCATTCAAGGAGGATCTTGGAGCAGATTCACTGGATCTTTTTGAGCTGGTTATGGCGTTTGAAGAAGCATTTGAAATTGAAATACCGAGTGAAGATCTGGAAGAAATCAAAACGGTCGGAGACGTGGTTTCTTATGTAGAAAGTCACAAATAAGAAAGAGGAATTCAAAATGAAGACATCAATAACAAAACTGCTTGGAATTGAATATCCCATTATACAGGGAGGCATGGCATGGGTTGCAGAATATCATTTGGCTGCGGCTGTATCGGAGGCAGGGGGACTTGGTCTGATCGGGGCAGCAAATGCTCCTGCTGAATGGGTACGGGAACAGATACAGAAGGTAAAAGAGCTTACGAAGAAGCCTTTTGGTGTGAATATTATGTTGATGAGTCCTCATGCAGATGAAGTAGCAAAAGTAATTGTTGAAGAAGCTGTGCCGGTGGTGACAACCGGTGCAGGCTCTCCAGAAAAATATATGAAGATGTGGAAAGCAGCCGGGGTGAAAGTGATTCCGGTGGTTGCATCGGTTGCCCTCGCAAAGAGAATGGAACGGTGCGGAGCCGATGCTGTGGTTGCAGAGGGAACAGAGGCAGGAGGCCATATCGGAGAAAATACAACGATGGTACTTGTTCCACAGGTTGCAGATGCGGTTCAGATTCCGGTTATTGCGGCTGGTGGGATTGCAGATGGAAGAGGTGTTGCAGCGGTATTCATGCTGGGAGCGAAGGGAGTTCAGTTGGGAACACGCTTTGTTGCAACAGAAGAAGCACAGGTACATGAAAATTACAAGAACTGTATTCTGAAGGCAAGGGATATTGATTCCAGGGTTACGGGGCGTGCTACCGGACATCCGGTACGGGCCATCCGCAATCAGATGACAAAGACATATTTACAGAAAGAGCAGGAAGGTGCTGCGTTTGAAGAACTGGAGCTACTGACACTTGGTGGACTGAAAAAAGCAGTTGTCGATGGGGATGTTCAGAATGGAAGTGTCATGGCAGGGCAGATCGCAGGGATGATTAAAGAAAAAATGTCCTGCAAAGAGGTGATCGAAAAGCTGGTGCAGGAGACAGATACATTGCTTGGAGGAGCAGAATTTTATGAGTAAAGTTGCATTTATTTTCCCCGGGCAGGGCGTGCAGAAAGTGGGAATGGGAAAAGATTTTTATGACCAGTACAAAACGGCTGCGAAGGTTTTTGACCAGGCAACCGAATTGCTTGGCATCGACATGAAAAAGCTTTGTTTTGAAGAAAATGACAGATTGGATCAGACAGAATATACACAGGCAGCACTCGTGACAGTCTGCATGGCGATGGAGCGTGTCGCTGAGGAAGAAGGACTTGTGGCAGATGTGACAGCAGGACTGAGTCTGGGCGAATATTGTGCAATCGTAACGGCCGGGGAAATGAAGTTGCAGGATGCAATCCGGATCACAAGAAAAAGAGGACTTCTGATGCAGAATGCGATCCCGGATGGACAAGGTGCAATGGCGGCAGTGTTAGGCCTTTCAGGAGAAATCGTCGAAAAGACGGTGGCATCAATGGAAGGTGTGAGTGTTGCCAATTATAACTGTCCAGGACAAATCGTGATTACCGGATGGACCGATGCGGTGGAAAAGGCAGCAGAACGGCTGAAAGCAGCAGGAGCAAAAAGAATTCTTCCGTTGAAAGTCAGTGGGCCATTTCATTCTCCATTATTAAAAGAAGCAGGAAAAGAGCTGGAAGAAGAATTGAAAAATGTGGAACTTTCAGAATTAAAAATCCCCTATGTGACAAATGTGACAGCGGAATATGTCTCAGAAATCGATCAGACAAAAGAACTTCTTGCAAAGCAGGTGGCGGCACCGGTCAGATGGCAGCAGAGTGTAGAAGAAATGCTCAGTCAGGGTGTAGATACTTTTATAGAGATCGGTCCGGGAAGAACACTGACCGGATTTATGAGAAAGATCAGCAGAGAAGTACGGACATACAATATCAGTACAGTCGAAGATCTGAAAAAGGTGGTAAATGAGTTATGCAAAATACATTGACAGGAAAAGTGGCATTAGTGACAGGAGCCTCACGGGGGATTGGAAAAGCGATTGCTTTGAAGCTGGCAGCAGAGGGGGCGGCGGTTGTGATCAATTACCATGGTTCAATGGAGAAAGCAAAGGAAGTGAAAGCAGAAATTGAATCTGACGGAGGAATTGCAGAAATCATGCAGTGTAATGTGGCAGATTATCAGGCCACAGAAGCAATGATCAGAAAAGTAACGGATGACTTTGGAAGACTGGATATTCTGGTCAATAACGCAGGGATCACGAGAGATGGTCTGCTGATGAAAATGTCAGAGGAAGATTATGATACAGTTCTTGATACCAATCTGAAAGGGCCATTCCATTGTATCCGGTTTGCTGCAAGGCAGATGCTCAGACAAAGAGGCGGAAGAATTATCAATCTGTCATCAGTTTCAGGAATCCTTGGAAATGCAGGACAGGCAAATTACTCGGCATCCAAAGCGGGCGTGATAGGACTGACCAAAAGTGCCGCAAGAGAACTCGCATCCAGAGGGATTACTGTCAATGCAGTCGCTCCGGGATTTATTGAGACAGAAATGACAGCCGTTCTTCCGGAAAAAGTCAGGGAATCCGCTGTGGCACAGATCCCGATGGGAGCCTTTGGAACAGCGGAAGATGTTGCAGAAGCAGTCGCATTTCTTGCATCTGATTCTGCCCGGTATATAACAGGACAGACGATCCATGTCGACGGTGGCATGGCAATGTAGAAGGAGGCAGGAAAAGAAATGAAACGCAGAGTAGTTATAACAGGAATGGGTGCAGTGACACCGATCGGGAATACCATAGAGGAATTTTGGGATGGAATCCGGTCAGGAAAATCAGGAATCGCTCCCATCACACATTTTGATGCATCAGAATATAAAGTAAAACTTGCAGCAGAAGTAAAGAATTTTGTCGCAAAAGAACGAATGGACTTTAAAGCGGCAAAAAGAATGGAATCTTTTTCCCAGTATGCAGTGGCGGCAGCAAAAGAAGCATTTGAAGATGCAGGACTGGATATGGCAGAGGAAGATCCCTACCGTATCGGGACAATCATTGGCTCAGGAATTGGTGGACTGGAGTGTCATGAAAAAAATTATAAAAAACTGCAGGAGCGTGGTCCGGGACGCGTGAATCCATTGATGATTCCGTTAATGATCTCCAATATGGCAGCAGGAAATGTATCAATCCAGCTTGGACTGAAAGGAAAATGTACAGATGTAGTGACTGCCTGTGCTTCAGGGGCAAACAGCATCGGAGATGCTATGCGGGCAATCCAGTATGGAGATCTTGATGTCTGTGTGGCGGGAGGAACAGAAGCAAGTATCTGTCCTTCCGGTGTAGCGGGATTTACAGCTTTGACAGCATTGTCCTGTAATCCGGATCCGGCATCAGCATCCCGGCCATTTGATAAAGACAGGGATGGATTTGTGATCGGAGAGGGAGCCGGAATTGTTGTATTGGAGGAACTGGAGCATGCCAAGGCGAGAGGTGCCAGAATCTATGCGGAGATGGCAGGATACGGATCAACCGGTGATGCCTATCATATTACTTCCCCTGCAGAAGACGGATCCGGAGCAGGCATGGCGATGAAGTTTGCCATGAAAGAAGCAGGAATACAGCCAGAGCAGGTTGACTATATTAATGCACACGGAACAAGTACGCATCATAATGATCTGTTTGAGTCAAGAGCGATCCGTTATGCACTGGGAAAGGCGGCAGAAACGGTAGTGATCAATTCTACCAAATCAATGGTCGGCCATATGCTGGGTGCAGCCGGTGCTGTTGAGGTGATTGTATGTGTAAAGAGTATTGAGGATCAGTTTATCCATCAGACCATAGGGACAGAGCATATAGATCCAGAATGTGGACTGAATTATGCAGTTGGTTCTCCGGTGGAAAAGAAAATTGATTATGCAATGTCAAATTCCCTGGGATTTGGCGGTCATAATGTGTCACTGATCGTAAAACGCTATGAGGAGTAGAGCATGAGTATGAAAATGGAAGAACTGCTGCAGTTGATCGATGCAGTATCAGAGTCGGACCTTACAGAGCTTGAATATAAAGATGAAAATGCAGAAATCTCTTTGAAAAAGAAACTACAGCCAATTCAGTCTGGACAGCAGATAGAAGAGGTGTCATGTACGGAAGAAATTGTGCAGCAGAAAGCCGCATTAAATAAAAATGAAGCAGACGGGCCGGAGCAGAAAAAAGGAAAAATTGTGACAGCACCACTGGTAGGAACGTTCTATGCTGCTCCGGCAGAAGATGAAGAGCCGTTTGTGAAAGTCGGGGAGCGAGTGGAAAAAGGTCAGATCGTAGCGATCATTGAGGCGATGAAACTGATGAATGAGATTGAATCAGATTTTGCAGGAACAGTGACAGAAGTTTTTGTAGAGAATGGTCAGTCCGTAGAATATGGACAGCCACTTTTTGCAGTTGGATAACAGGAAAGGTCAGGACAGAACGATGCACAGTTTAAATACAGAACAGATTCAGCAGATTATTCCGCACAGACATCCATTTCTTCTGATCGATCAGATTGAGGATTACGTGCCTGGAGAATATGCCGTGGGATACAAGGGTGTTTCCTATCATGAAGATTTCTTCCGGGGGCATTTCCCACAGAAAGCAGTGATGCCGGGTGTGCTGATTTTAGAGGCACTGGCACAGACCGGTGCAGTTGCGATTCTAAGTCTGCCGGAAAATCGTGGAAAGATTGCATTTTTCGGAGGCGTTCAGAAGTGCCGGTTTAAGGGAATGGTTTTGCCGGGAGACAGGCTGCGTCTGGAAACGAGGATCATCAAAAGAAAAGGTCCGGTCGGGGTCGGTGAAGCGACAGCATCAGTAGATGGAAAGACGGTAGTGACAGCAGAGCTTACCTTTATGGTAGGCGAATAGCTTTTAGCATTAGTAAGTTTCAGATGGGAGAGTAAGATATGATCGAAAAGATACTGATTGCCAACAGAGGTGAAATTGCGGTAAGGATCATCCGGGCGTGCAGAGAGATGGGAATCCGTACCGTTGCAGTATATTCAGAGGCAGACAGGGATGCTCTGCATACACAGCTTGCGGATGAAGCAGTATGTATAGGTCCGGCACCTTCCACAGACAGTTATCTGAATATGCAGAACATCATCAGTGCGACGCTGGTATCCGGTGCGGATGCAATCCATCCGGGATTTGGATTCCTTTCAGAGAACAGCCGGTTTGCCCGGTTGTGCGAGCAGTGTAATATTGTCTATATCGGACCACCATCGGACGTGATCAGCCGGCTCGGAAATAAATCCGAGGCAAGGAATACCATGATAAAAGCAGGAGTCCCGGTCATTCCTGGGAGTAAAGAGGCAGTTTATGATGTGAAGGAAGGGGCAAAGATCGCAAAAAAAATCGGTTATCCGGTTATTATCAAGGCAGCACTCGGTGGTGGCGGAAAGGGAATGCGTGTGGCACAGAACCCGGAAGAATTTGAGCAGAGTTTTCAGACAGCACGGAAAGAAGCCGGGATCGCTTTTGGAGATGAAACGATGTATATTGAACATTTTGTAAAGCATCCGAGGCACATCGAGTTTCAGATTCTTGCAGACAACTATGGGAATGTAATCCATTTAGGAGAACGTGACTGTTCTATCCAGAGAAACCATCAGAAAATGATCGAAGAATCTCCATCGGTTGCACTGAGTGCCGGTCTGCGTAAGAAAATGGGAGAGGCAGCTGTCCGGGCTGCAAAGGCAGCAGGCTACAGGAATGCCGGTACGATCGAATTTCTTCTTGAAAAGAGCGGAGCATTTTATTTTATGGAAATGAATACCAGGATTCAGGTGGAGCATCCGGTCACGGAATGGGTGACGGGGGTGGATCTGATCAAAGAGCAGATCAGGATTGCAGATGGTCAGAAACTTGGCATGAAGCAGAAAGAAGTGCGTATCAGCGGACATGCCATTGAGTGCAGGATCAATGCAGAAAATCCGATGAAGAATTTCAGACCATCACCAGGCACGATCACAGATGTGCATTTCCCGGGAGGGGAAGGAATCCGTGTAGATACTGCGGTTTATACAGGTTATCAGGTACCGCCCTGTTATGATTCTATGCTGGCAAAGCTGATCGTTCATGGAGACAGCAGGGAAGAAGCAATCCATAAAATGAAAAGTGCATTAGGAGAAGTAATCATCAAAGGGATTGAAACGAATATAGATTATCAGTATTCAATCTTAAACCACCCTGATTTTATTTCAGGAAATATTGATGTGGAATTTGTTACAGAGGCAAAAGGACTTTTGGCATAAAGAAGCAGGATTTTCGTGATGCAGGGATGGAAGAAGGGAGTAAAAATGAGACTTCAGAATATGTTTAAAAAGACAGGGGAAAGAGAGAATCCTGTACGAAAGGGGCGTTTAAGAAGAAGACCGGAAGCACCGGAAGGACTTTTGAAAAAATGCAATAAATGTGGTGCGGCAATCCTGTCGGAAGAAGTGATCAATGGAGCATATATTTGCCCGAAATGTCATGGGTATTTCAGAGTTCCTGCATACAAAAGGATTGAGATGATCGCAGATGAAGGAAGTTTTGAAGAGTGGGATATGGATCTGGATGGAATGGACGGTCCGCCTGACCCGCTGCAATTTAAAGGATATTCTGAAAAGATAAAGAAACTCAGGGAACAGACGGGATTAAAAGAAGCTGTTGTGACCGGGCGTGTAAAAATCAACGGAAAGCAGGCAGTGATCGGAGTCTGTGACGGGCGTTTTATGATGGCAAGCATGGGGTATGCAGTCGGCGAGAAGATCACCCGGGCGGTGGAACGTGCCACAAATGAAAACCTTCCTGTGATCTTATTTACCTGTTCCGGTGGAGCGAGAATGCAGGAAGGGATTATTTCGCTGATGCAGATGGAAAAGACTTCAGCGGCATTAAAACGTCATAGCGATGCAGGACTGTTATATGTGACGGTACTGACAGATCCGACGACAGGCGGCGTGACAGCCAGCTTTGCCATGTTGGGAGATATTATAATAGCAGAACCACAGGCATTGATTGGGTTTGCAGGCCCGCGGGTGATCGAGCAGACGATTGGGGAGAAACTGCCGGAAGGATTTCAACGGGCAGAATTTCTTTTGGAACATGGATTTGTAGATCAGATTGTAAAGCGGGAAAATATGAAGCCGGTTTTGGGAAGGATCCTGAAAATGCATGATCATGTCCACCCGGATTGCAGAAAGGGAAAAGAGATCAGAAAATCCGACAGAACAGAACCGGTCCAAAAGGCAGGAATGACAGAAAAAAAAGCAGGAAAGAAAGCAGCAGAACAGGAACCATGGTCTGAAAAATCTCTTACGGCATGGGAGCGGGTCTGCCGATCTCGTTCAAAAGAGCGTCCGGTCGGCAAGGATTATATTGACATTTTGTTTGAAGATTTTGTAGAATTACATGGAGATAGATATTACAGAGATGATCCGGCGATCATTGGAGGAATTGCATATTTTCAGGGAATCTGTGTGACGGTGATCGCACAGGCAAAAGGCAGGACGACAAAAGAAAATCTGGAACGGAATTTTGCCATGCCTTCCCCGGAAGGGTACAGAAAAGCACGGCGGCTGATGAAGCAGGCAGAAAAATTCCATCGTCCGGTCATCAATTTTGTAGATACTCCGGGTGCATTTTGCGGAATGGAGGCGGAAGAACGCGGGCAAGGAGAAGCAATCGCAAGAAATTTATTTGAATTGTCTGGATTGAAAGTGCCGGTACTTTCTGTTGTGATCGGTGAAGGCGGAAGTGGTGGTGCATTGGCACTGGCGGTGGCAGATGAAGTGTGGATGCTGGAGAACAGTGTCTATTCTGTCCTTTCGCCGGAAGGGTTTGCAAGCATTTTATGGAAGGACAGCAGCCGGTCGGCTGAAGCAGCAAAGATGATGAAACTGACAGCAGCCGATCTGAAGAAACTGGGGGTGATCGAGAGAGTATTCCCGGAACCACAAAACTTCAGTGTTTTGACGATGAAACCAACTGCAGAACTGCTGCGGGCAGGTCTGGCAGAGTTTCTGACAAAATACCAGAAGCTGGAAACGAAAGACTTGCTGGAAGGAAGATATGAGCGTTTCAGAAAGCTGTAGCGGACAGGATGGGGCGAGCGTTTCAGAAAGCTGTAGCGGACAGGATGGGGCGAGCGTTTCGGAAAGCTGTAGCGGACAGGATGGGGCGAGCGTTTCGGAAAGCTGTAGCGGACAGATAACGGCAGGCGTTTCAGAAAGCTGTAAATGACGGATAAATGCACCGGGATGATAAGGCGGAGGAGGGAAATCAGGAATGAATACCTATGAGACGATCAATGATATTCTGGTACATTTATTTAATGAAATATGGGAACTGGAAAAAAATGCGATCATAACGGAAGAGTTTAAGGATATTACGAACAATGATATGCATATTATCGAGGCAATCGGTCTGACCGGAAAGACGACGATGTCTGTGGTGGCAAAAAAAATGAAGATCACAGCAGGCTCACTTACGACGGCAATGAATGCACTGGTCAATAAAAAGTACGTTTTGAGGGAACGTGGTGAGAAGGACAGGAGGGTGGTCTATATCTGGCTGACAGAAAAGGGGCAGCGGGCCTACAGGCATCATGCAAAGTTTCATGAACAGATGACGAATGCTGTGATCGAGGAACTGGACGAGACGGAAATTCCGGTACTGTTAAAGACTCTGAGAGGACTGGATACTTTTTTCAGGAGTTATTCTGATAATCAGGATCGGTCATGAGAGGTAGAAAAATAAAGGAAAAATTCTTAAATTTGACGTTTTGGAAAAAATGCGGTACAATCTGATAGAACTGTGAATTTATTCACAAGTACAAAGCAGGAAAAATCCATTGTACTTGGGTGTATAATTTAGGAGGGAAACGAGATTATGGTATCAAAGAAAGCAAATTCAACAGTGAAAGTAACAGCAGCCAAAGCAGAAGAGAAAGCAGCCGTTAAAGAAGCCGTTGGAGCAAAAGCAGTGAAAGCAGAAGAGAAAGCAGCAAAGACTCCGGTTGCAAAGCCGGAAAAAAAGGCCGATAAGAAAGAGACAGAAGCTGCAAAAGCGATTGAGACTAAGAAAGATTCTACAATGAAGCTCGAGACAAAGGCAGCAGTATTAGTGGATACACCGGAAGTTCAGACAGAAGAGACTGCAGCAAAAGAGACAGCGAAGAAAGCCGTAAAGAAAGTTGCAGAGACAGCGGAAAAAGCTGTAAAAGCTACTGCAGAGACAGCGGAAAAAGCTGTAAAAGCTACTGCAAAGGCAGCAGATAAAGCAGTGAAAAAGACTGCAGCAAAGAAGACAGCAGCGAAGAAGTCAACAGCCAAAAAGGCAGAGCTTAAGACGGAGATGTTCCTTCAGTTTGCAGGTAAGGAATATACAGAAAAAGAGATCCTTCAGAAAGTGAAAGAGATCTGGACAAAGAATCTTAAGAGAAAAGTCGGAGAGATGAAGGATGTCAAGATTTATCTGAAACCGGAAGAGTCAGCAGCATATTATGTTGTCAATGGCGATACAACCGGAAGAGTAGATCTGTAAGATACATAAAATTATTTCCAGGAGATGCGGTACATGAAGTATGTACCGCATTTACTGTATGTGGTGAGGAAAGAAAAGATGTATGAAAAGGAAATAGCGGAACTTCAGAAGATTATAGATGAGAGCAGCAGGATCGTATTTTTCGGAGGAGCAGGAGTCTCAACTGAAAGCGGGATTCCGGATTTCAGAAGTGCAGACGGAATCTATCATCAGAAATACAAGTACTCTCCTGAGCAGGTTGTCAGTCATAGTTTCTTTATAAAATATCCGGAAGCATTTTATGAATTTTATAAAGAGAAGATGATGATGTTGGATGCAAAGCCGAACCCGGCACATCTGAAGCTGGCAGAGCTTGAGGCAGCAGGAAAGCTTCAGGCAGTTGTGACGCAGAATATTGATGGTCTTCATCAGGCGGCAGGCAGTAAAAAAGTATATGAACTTCATGGAAGTATCCATAGAAATTATTGTATGAAATGCGGAAAATTTTATGACGCAGAGTATGTAAAAAAATCGGAAGGTGTACCGCACTGTTCCTGTGGCGGCGAGATCAAACCGGATGTGGTACTATATGAAGAAGGACTGGATGCAAAGACAATGGATGGTGCCGTCCGGGCAATCGGTTCAGCAGATACACTGATTATCGGAGGCACATCGCTGGTTGTATATCCGGCAGCAGGGTTTATTGATTATTTTCGGGGAAAGCACCTGGTTGTTATCAATAAATCCAGCACGGAGAAAGCAGTCCGGGCAGAACTGAGCATTGCAGCACCTATTGGGGAGATTCTTGGGTCAATCCAGGTAAGATGAATCAGAAAGCCGGAAAAAAGAGAAGTAAAGAAAAGCAAAGGAAAAGCACCGGAAAGAAAACTCTTGGAAGAGATTCCTTATTCCGATGCTTTTTTCATATGATTTGCAATGTAAAAAGGCAACCAGTATCAGAAAAATCAACGGGATTCCCATCTGCCGGAAGCACCGCAGGGAAGAACCAGTCCTGAATTTGTAACAGGGAGTCCGATCTCCTGAGAATCAACATGACCGTTCCAGGATTTTAATTCGGTGGAGATCATGTAAGTCAGTACTGCAGGTGCAAGACCCGTTGTATAGGAGTTGACCAGGAAAAATAATGCATCTTCGGACAGAATTTTTGCACAGAGCCGGATCAACGGATGGATCATGTCTTCAATCTTCCAGATCTCACCTTTTGGTCCGCGTCCGTAAGAAGGCGGATCCATGATAATGGCATCGTAGGTGTTGCCACGGCGGATCTCACGTTCTACAAACTTCACACAATCATCTACAAGCCAGCGGATCGGAGCATCTTTCAACCCGGAAGATACAGCATTCTCCTTTGCCCAGGTGACCATTCCCTTGGAGGCATCAACATGAGTGACAGTTGCACCTGCAGCCGCGGCTGCGAGGGTAGCTCCTCCGGTATAGGCAAAGAGATTCAGTACTTTGACAGGTCGGCCGGCGTTGCGGATCTTTTCTGAAAACCAGTCCCAGTTGGTTGCCTGTTCAGGAAAAAGACCGGTATGCTTAAAACTGAACGGCTTGAGATTAAAAGTAAGCGAACCGTAATGGATCTGCCACTGCTGAGGAAGCTTAAAAAATTCCCATTCACCACCGCCTTTTTTGCTGCGATGGTAGTGACCGTTCATATTTTTCCAGCCACGGTCGGTCTTCGGGGTGTCCCAGATGACCTGGGGATCAGGACGGACGAGAAGATATTTGCCCCAGCGTTCCAGCTTCTCCCCCTTTGAACAGTCAATAATTTCATAGTCTTTCCAATTATCTGCAATCCACATAGATATAAAAGTCCTTTCTGATCTGTAAGCATTTCACGCAAAATAAAATGCTGCTATATATGACCTTATGATTATAGCACAGGAAAGAGCTGCCACTCAAGAGAAGAATCTTATGTAAATTCTGTACTTTAAGGTGAAAATATGCTATAATTCAACAGTTAAACTGCGGTTTGGCAAGGTAAAGCGGCGTTGATGTAAAATGACAGTTTTTGGGGAAGCTGACTTGGAGAAAGGATGCCGCAGTTTCAGATGAGAAAGGAATGAAAGAATGTTATCTACGATTGAATCAGTAAATAATGTTGTCAACAACTTTATATGGGGTGTGCCGGCAATGATCTGTATCATTGGAGTTGGTCTGCTGCTGAGCTTCAGAACGAGATTTTTACAGATCTGCAAATTCCCGTATGCGATGAAGGTGACGATTGGACGAATGCTCAGGAAGAGGGATGCATCGGACGGAGCGTTGACCCCGTTTCAGGCAGTATGTACGGCACTGGCAGCTACGGTAGGAACGGGAAATATAGCCGGTGTGGCCGGTGCGATCGCTATCGGAGGTCCGGGTGCGGTCTTCTGGATGTGGATCTCTGCAATCCTTGGAATGTGTACAAAGTTTTCCGAAGTAACGCTTGCGGTTCATTTCCGTGAAAAGAATGCAGATGGAGATCTTGTAGGCGGACCAATGTACTACATAAAAAATGGACTGAAGAAGAACTGGCACTGGCTGGCATATCTTTTTGCAGCGTTTGGTGTGCTGACTGTATTCGGAACAGGAAATGCAACTCAGGTCAATACGATCACGACAGCGATCGATTCAGCATTGATCAATTATGGAGTCATTGAAGCAGGAAAGTCAGGAACATTGAACCTGATCATCGGAATTGTTCTTGCCGCTTTGATCGCCCTGATCCTTTTAGGAGGGATTAAGAGGATCGGCCGGGTTACAGAGAAGCTGGTCCCGTTTATGGCAGTCGTTTATATTCTGCTGGCACTGGGCGTGATCCTGTTGAATATCAAGAATGTTCCGGGTGTATTTGCATCAATTTTTGAAGGTGCATTTTCTCCGGCTTCTGTTACAGGCGGTGCAGTGGGAAGTTTCTTTATGAGTATGAAAAAAGGTGTATCAAGAGGAATTTTTTCTAATGAAGCAGGTCTTGGTACAG
>ERZ825384.2903-NODE-2903-length-16339-cov-3.250368_pt1 | contig 16339 bp, 10 predicted proteins | sample MGYA00519931_ERZ825384 | MGnify/ENA primary metagenome ERZ825384 (study PRJEB31778, sample SAMEA3449200) | human gut metagenome | biome: human gut; feature: human-associated habitat; material: faeces | place: United Kingdom | collected 2010/2012 ...
AATCGTTACCGTCTGTTACTGTATATGCAGCCTGTACAGCTGCCATGCCTGCCATAAGTGGGGCAAAATCGGTTCCATAGTCGCGTCCTTCTACAAGACTGGAAGTGTAGTCCGCTATTCTCGTTATTTCATCCGGATTTGCTTTTTCCTCTAAGTAATGCTCCGCTTTTCGGAGCAATGCAATAATTTTATGGCTTTCTCCGGAATATCTTCTCCAAATCGGTAAGACTTTAAGCGCACACAATATACCGATTCTTCCTGCTATACGGGGAGACCGGAATGCCCGTAAAATTTTATATCTTGACGGGCGGGACAGGTGACCTTGGGGCGAGCTGGAAATTTCTTCCAACCCTTCTTTTATCAATTCCTCCGGAAAAACGGGTACTTCAGTTGCCTTTTCCGGCAAGACAAAAGCGATAATTTCCCGTTCGGGATTTTTATATATGGAAAGAATCATATCCAGATACCAGTGCCAATACTCTTTTCGTTTTCCTGTATCACCGTTTCTTTCATTGACAAAAGGATTTCCACCTGAATAGACAATTGATCCTATGAAATCAGCATTCCAGCTTTCAGGATCGAAAGATCCGTCATCTTCTCCGCAATAATCCTCTATGTTCAATATAGACGCTGCATCATAACATACTGTATATCCAAGCATCACGATAGCCCAACCTACGGTTGCATCCGTTTCCTTATGATTATCTTCCACATGAATCCTCAATTTCTCTGTTTCTGATAATATAGCTTCGGCAGAGTTTTCAGCTTTATACAGATAGTTGTTTATGCAGGAGAGTACTTGTGCATGAACGTTGCTTTGCTTTCCGGCAGAAAAATAAATCTTCTTGCAACACTCGCATTGTATTTTCTGTATGACACGTATATTACCGATCCGTTTCATCAAATCAATCCTTAACGGTAAAGGCAAATGTCCCAGACTGCTTTGATCGACCCACTCTTTTAATCTTTCTATTCTATCTGTTATTGTGTCTTCATCAGGATGGAGTTTCGGGAAGGTGTATTCCCGTTTGGATTTGGGGAGTCCTGCGTATAGCCGGCTATAATCAATGTAGGTGTGAGGAGAATAACGGTCGTGAAAAATCGGCAGCCGGAAGTCCGATGCTTTTATATAGGCGTTCCCGTTTCCGTCCAGGCTTATCCCAGGTTCTTGAGATAGCATCGGGGCAATGACCGGATTATCAGCATATGCTATCCGTATATATTGCTCACCATCCTTTTTTTCTTCGTACAGGACGATACTTCCATGCTGTCTATGTACCTTGTCCATATCTCTGGCAGTTAAATTATGCGCCAAAGATAAACAACATATTAAAATTTGAACGATTGTTCAGAAAAAAATATCTTTTAAATATTACTAAAAGGAATCAGGCTTTCAGTAGCGAATATAAACTATCAAATTTGTCCTTCAATTCTTCTACGTCCAGACCGTTCAGGAACGATTGCTCATAGGACATGCCCAAGAACACCTGACGGAACAGTGAGGCGGTTTTTTTCACGTCCGTATCTTGCTTTATTTCACCGTTATTCTTGGCTTTTTGTATTACCTTTCTCCATAACTCATGCTCCTTTTGGAAGGTATTCTCCATTTTTTCACGGACTCCGGGATAGTACATCCTCACTTGAGAAAGAAAATGGAAGTAGTAGAAGTTGGGACAGCAATCATTGTTATCCACACTGCATTCCACCAGTTTGACAATACGGTTCATGGCTGTTCTTACTCCTGCCACATACTGGTCGATAAATTCCGCAAGTGTTTCTGCCGGTTCTGCGAACTTATTGGACGGCGTCTGCATTTGTATGGCATACTTGTCTGCCACCGCCATGAACAGGTCGAGTTTGTGGGGAAAATAATACACCACCCCTGTCTTTACCACTCCGCAGGCTTTCGCCAGCGTGCTGATACTCGCCTTTTCGTAATTCATCTTCAGAAACACCTTAAATGCTTTATCTATCACTTCTTCTCGGTTGGTAATCATATCGGGTTGTATTTTTTTATGTTTTTTTGCGAAGATACGCTTTTTATTTTGAAGTTTTTGTATCGGGATGCTATTCTTTCTTGCCGGTAAGCCACTTCACGCCATCTTCTAGCCACTCGTTCCCTATTCTTTCCTTTCCCTTTGCGCCATAGCCTTTTACCTCTATTTCCGTGCCACAATTAACCTGATTGCATCACAATTCCCCACACGGCTGAAAGAGGAAGATCTTACAGGAGAGTTGCAGGTAGCACTGGCACAGGGTAGGGCGACCTGCATCAAGGGCATGACCGACAACGAGGGGAACTTGTTCAGGGCTTTCGTCCGTGCCGGCTACAAGCGGGTGAAGTTTGATTTCTTCAAATGGGATCCGGACAAGAACAAAAGGCAGGATCAGTCGCAGCAGGCGCCCGTCTGTCAGGAAGGCACAAGGCAGGCAAACACCGTCAGCCGGAATCACCCGGTACAGAAAGCCGATAAAAAAGGAGTATCCATTTGACCATTCACATGAATAATATGATTTCGGCGAACTCTTTCGGTCCCTTATAGCTAAGCCCATACAGTCTGCCTGCCAGTTCAAAGCAATCTCCCGAATAATCCTTATTCCCGAAATCCTTCATTTTAATAATGTTCCCCTAAATGTGTATTTGCCTTATCGCTTCAGAATCGGAAACTTTGTTGTCAATGAAATAAGGATAACGCTATCCTTTGCATTTTTTGCAACATGGAATGCCGCCTTTTTTCCTGCCGGATTATTTCTGTTAGGTTTTTTTATCGGCAGAAAACAACTTTTCATGACGAATGAAAAGAATATAGTTTTTTGGACAAAAGTACTCATCATTTCTGCTATTTCTTTTGCTCCTTTATACACCTTAAAGGAACTGGTCATGGAAAATGACCCAATCGTGCAGCAAACTGTGGGAACGGCATTCGATATGTGGCAGAAGCTGGCTTTTACTTTGGTTTTAGTGGCTTCGTTTATTCTGCTTTATCAACATAAAAATTTCAGCAAAGCAGTTGCCGGTTTGCGTTTTTATGGTAAAATGAGCCTGACCAATTACATCTCTCAATCCATAATAGGTGCTTTCATTTATTTCCCTATAGGTCTGAATCTTGCCCCTTATTGCGGATATACCCTTAGTTTATCGGTCGGCTTTTTGATATTTCTGTTACAACTGAAATTTTGTAAATGGTGGCTGGCCAGGCATAAACAAGGTCCGTTGGAATATATCTGGCATAAATGTACCTGGATAGGAACGGGTAAATAGCCGAAGACTATAAACAATCCTCCGGCATGATTTTCTGCCGGAGGATTGTTGTTTGGGGGTACTTTAATCGAACTGTAAGATGACGTCTGTCTTTTCGCTGCAGAATGAAAGCCTGTTTTTAAGAAATAATCCGTTTTCTCTGGGCCTGAACTGTGAGGAGGATATGACGAAACAGGATCCGGTCCGCATTGTTTCAGGGAAATGAAACAGCTGCGGGTTCCTTTAGCTGTGATGCGATAGTTCCGTCTGAATCAAAAGCGACTGACTTTACCATGTACTTATTTTTTGTTGATCTCACGGATTACCCGGCAAGGATTACCTACTGCCAGACTATCGGCCGGAATATTTTTGGTTACGACACTTCCGGCTCCGATTACACACCCTTTGCCGATAGTCACTCCGGGTAATATGATCACACCGCCACCGATCCAACAACCGTCTTCGATAGTCACAGGAAGTGCATAAGTACGGCAGAAATAGGCAGCTTGATCCGGAGTCCAACCGGGAATGAGCCGTTCGGACAACTCGATAGGATGGGTTGCTGTATAGATTTGTACATTGGAAGCGATTAAAACATGGCTACCTATGGTGATTTTATTACAATCGATAAAAGAACAGTTCATATTGACAGATACATTGTCGCCGATATGAATATTACAACCATAATCACATAGGAACGGAGTACCGACAGATACGTTGTTACCGATACTGCCGAACATTTCTTTCAAGACTTCCTGTTTTGTTTTTTTCTCTTCGTAAGGCAGGGCATTATAGCGTGCCAACAATTGGCGGGTTTTCCCTTTTTGTGTGATAAAAATAGGATCATGACAGTCGTACCACTCACCGGCCATACATTTGTCTAATTCTGTTTTCATGTGAATCGATGATTTATTTCAGATTATAATAGACAAATGTATGGGAAATATCTTGCTTCATTTTTGATATAGATCAAAAAGATAGATGGCCGGCAGAAACGACCGGGTCTCCAATCCCGGATACTGAAGACGGACAAATACAGAAATAATGCTGCTTTTTCAGCGATAAAAGTTCCGATAACTTAAAGATTTTTATTTACAGACGTCGATCCATTGGATAGCCAGGGCGTATCGGAATAATTCGTCACAATGCAATTCGATGGCTGAATTGCTACTGCCGCAGGCCGGAAAAACGGTGTCGAATCTTTGCAGGGAAATATCCAGATAAGTTTGTACGCCTTCAGGATTAGCGAAGGGGCAGACGCCTCCGATGGCATGGCCTGTCGATTCTGCCACTTTCTCAGGACTTAACATTCTGGCTTTCATTTTGAAGAAATGTCTGAATTTACTGTTATCGATTTTTGCGTCTCCGGCAGTGACGATCAGGATACAATGATTTTCGTCTTCGCCTTGGAAAGAGAGGGTTTTAGCTATACGTGCCGGTTCGACGGACAATGCCTGTGCGGCTAATTCGACGGTTGCACTGGACACTGGAAATTCCATGACTTCTTTTTCACGACCCAGGGTGGCAAAATAAGCTTTGACTTTTTCTATTGACATGATTTTATTTTTTTTCGATCGTTATACGTGCTGATCGGTTGTTTTCGGAAAGCAAAATTAAAGAAATAGAAGATGGAATGAAACGAAGAGATTGTTTTTTACTTACCATATTGCTGCTGACAACAGTGAATCTGAAAATTTCTACTTTATGCAATATAGGTCAATTTTACTATCTTTGTGATTTCGATCGTAGGGCGTTATTATGAAGAGATATGGTGCCGATAGAGATAAAGAGATCCAGAGACTACTGCAAGAAATGCCGGAGGAAGGGTTTCGTCTGCTGTTCGATGTGTATCATATGCAATTGTGTGTGTATGTCGTACAGTTGACCGATTCTTTCCAATTGGCCGAGGATATTGTTCAGGATTTCTTTGTCGCTTTCTGGGAAAGAAAATATTATCGCGCCATTACCGGCAATTTTCGTAGTTATCTGTATACTTCCGTACATAATGCAGCATTGGCTGTTTTGAAGAAGAAGAAGCTGGTGCCGATGGAATTACTGACAGGAGTCCCGGTGGAGATTCCACAGGAGGCTGTCCTGGAAAGGGAAGAACTGGAACGGCAGGAAAAAGAATTGATGCTGAAATTGGAGAAATTACCGAAGCAAGAAATAGCTGCCATCAAAGCGGTTATCCTGGAAAATAAAAAATGTGTGGAAGCTGCTTTGGAACTCGGTATGTCGGTAAATACCTTAAAGACACATTTAGCCCGGGCGTTGAAAAAATTGAGAAAAGATTATCATCTCTCCTTTTTATTTTATTCGTTTTAATAAATATTAACATTTTACTTGTCATTCATTCAACTACTTTTTCACTCTACAATATAAAAAGAGTGAATAATGACTAATGAAAAACAACAAAATAGAAAAACTTTCATCGATTGTTACCGGATCGGACGTTCGTTGGAATATATGGATCGTTATGACCAGGAACAGGCGTGGAAAAAATTGAATTCCGCCATACAAAGAAAACGCCTGCATCGCCGGATCTCTTATATGTCCTCTGTCGCGGCTATGGTTGCCATTGCTTTTACTTCATTTTATTTGTGGCGTGGTGAAGATCAGGCTCCGGCAGAGAAGTTGGCCGATGCTCAGGAGACCGTTGGACAGAGTGGGCGTCCCGGTGTTATCCTGTCGCTGTCTGATGGCCGCCGGATCGATCTTTCTGCCCGGGAAGGTAAGATCGGGGCAGGAGAAGAGGTGGTGAATCATCCGGAAAACAAACAATTGTTCTATGCTGCGGATCAGGGCGGGGAGAAGATCAGCCGGATGAACCGGCTGGATGTTCCTCAGGGAGCTGAATATCATTTGGTGCTGTCCGACGGGACACGGGTGTGGATGAATGCCCGCTCGCGTTTGGTTTATCCGGTGGCTTTCGGCGATACCCGGGAGGTAGAACTGGAAGGGGAGGCCTATTTCGAAGTGACCCGGGATGAAAACCGTCCTTTTATTGTACATGCCGGTCAGGTTGCTGTCAAAGTGTTGGGAACAGAGTTTAATGTAAATACCTGCCGGAAGCAAAAGGTACAGACAGTGTTGGTAAAAGGAAGCGTACAGGTGGAGAACGGCGGAAAACGGGAGGTGGTGTTACGACCGGGCGAGCTGGCGGAAACCGTGGGGACACAGATCCGGGTCACTCAGGTGAATGTACGCAAATATACGGCCTGGCGTGAGGGAGTATTTTATTTCGAAGAGGCTGAGTTGGAGGAAATTATGACGGAATTGGCCGACTGGTATTGTGTACAGGCTGTTTTTACCGATCAGACGGTCCGGACGCGTAAATTCAGCGGAGTACTGGAGCGGAGCGAGACCATAGAAAACGTGTTGAAAAAGATAGAACGTACCACCAGTGTACATTTTACTATCCAACAAGGTATTATTCAAGTGAAATAAAAAAAGAAACCGGAAAAGGGCTGCCACCCTCTTCCGGCGGAGATCAAACTATCATAGCAAATAATAGTATTAACCAATTCACAAATTTATGAAAAAAAAAGAAATTGTACGATTTCCCAGGTCCGGGAAATTAAGGCAAATCGGAAGGATGATGAAATTAATGGTTTTATTTATGATTTTGGGGTGTGTGAGTGTATCGGCCAGGTCGGTTGCACAAAACCAACGGGTGTCCCTGAACTTGCGGAATTGTACGGTGATGCAGTTGTTTGAAGAAATTCAGCAACAGACCCGTTTGTTTTTCTTTTACGATCAGAAGCATTTTCAGGGACAAAATGTTTTGACGGTTCGGGCCGACGATGAAGAGGTCGGTGGATTGCTGAAACGTTTGTTTGCCGATAAGAATGTAGAATTTGTTTTTGAAGACCAGACCGTTATCGTGCGTCCGGCAGTTAGCCGGAAGCAAGTGAATGGAAAAGTGGTAAAGGGGGTCGTCAGAGATGCTGCCGGCCATGTACTTCCCGGAGTAACGGTAGTATTGAAAGGGACGACGCTGGGAACTTCTACGGACATCGACGGTAAATATACCCTGACGTTACCCGAAGGTGAACACGTTCTGGTTTTCTCGATGATCGGTATGAAAATGCAGGAGTTTCCTTTGGGCACACGTACCGAACTGGACGTTACCCTGCAGGAAGAGGTGGCAGAGATGGAGGAAGTAGTGGTGACCGGTATTTTCAAGAAAGCGAAAGAGAGTTATACCGGAGCTGTTTCATCGATCGATAAGGAGCAATTGAAAATCTATAAAGGCCAGAATCTGCTTCAGACACTGAAAAATATAGATGTGTCCATTAATCTGGCTGTGGATAATATTAACGGTAGCAATCCCAACCGGATGCCGCAAGTGAATATCCGGGGTAATTCTTCTCTGCCTATGAGTGTACAGGAGTATAACGAAAGCCTGAGCAATGAGGTGAATACCCCGTTGATCATCCTGGATGGCTTTGAAATAGCATTGGAGCGTTTGATGGACTATAACGACGAGGAAATCGAATCGATCAATATCCTGAAAGATGCTGCTGCTACGGCGATATACGGTTCGCGGGGTTCTAACGGAGTGATTGTGGTGACGACAAAGCAACCGGAAGCCGGTAAATTGCGCGTTAATGCAGAAATAGGGATCGATATCGAAGCTCCTGACCTGACCTCTTACGATTTGTTGAATGCGGCTGAAAAATTGCAGTTGGAGTGGGATCTCGGATTGTATAAGAATGAAAGCCTGCCGAGTAATGATGTATGGTATAAAGAGGCTTATGCCAAACGGAAAAGGGCAATTGCCTCCGGCACAGATACCGATTGGTTGAGTAAACCGTTGCACACAGGGGTCGGTTCGCATTATAATTTACGTATGGAGGGTGGAAGCGACGAATTCCGCTGGAGTGCCAGTGTGGGCTATAAAAATACACAGGGAGCCATGCGGGATTCCGAGCGTAAAAGTCTGAACACCTCTCTGACCTTAATGTATAAAGTGAAAAATTTCACCTTTAAAAATCAGGCTTCTTACGGGACAACCAAAAGTAAAGAGAGTAAATACGGTACGTTCAGTGATTATGTAAAACAACAACCCTATAATGCTCCGTATGATGAGAATGGAAAACTGGTGCGGATGTTCGACGGTTTTCATGCTCATTACCAAGGATATCAAAATCCGTTGTACGATGCCACCCTGAACAGTTTCGATAAGAGTAGTTACCGTACGCTGACGGATAATTTCGCCATAGAATGGAATCCGTTCGAAGGCTTGACCTTACGCGGACAAGTCGGGATTACGGCTACGGACAATACGTCTGATCGGTTTTTGCCCGCAGAACATTCCACTTTCACCGACGATTCGCAATATGAAACCGACGAGGGATTCCTGCGCCGGGGAACTTATGATTATACCACCGGACGTACGAATGAATATACCGGGAATATAACGCTTTCGTATACCAGGACTTTTGCCGATAAACATCAGGTGTATGTCGGTTTGGATTATTCGCTGAATGAATCCGAGGGGTATAATTATGCCATCGCTGCCGAAGGTTTTACGAATGAGGATATCCATTTTCTGGCCAGTGCCCGGCAATATGCCAAAGACGAAGGTCCCGGCGGATCCAAATCCAAAAGCCGTCGGTTGGGATTGACAGCCAATGTCAATTATATCTATGATAACCGTTATTTCGTGGATTTTTCGTATCGGGTGGATGGGAAATCCGATTTCGGTTCGAAAAAGAGATATGCTCCTTTCTGGAGTACCGGTATCGGCTGGAACCTGCACAATGAAAAATTCCTGAAGGGTAGTTTTGCAAATATTCTGCGGTTGAAAGCTTCTTACGGACAGACCGGTACACAGCAGGGATCCGACGGTGCCAATACGTTGTATAAATATATTACGGACAACCGGTATATGTATTGGACCGGAGCGGAATTGCAGGGATTGGGTAATCCTTATCTGACCTGGCAGAAAACCGATGAATTCAACTTCGGGGTGGAATTCGGATTGTGGAAAGGACGTATGAAGGGGGAATTCAACGTTTATACCAAGAAAACCTCTAATTTGCTTTCCAATATGGATCTGCCGCATTCCAACGGTTTTGCTTCCTACGTCGACAATGTCGGAGAAGTGAAAAACAACGGTTGGGAAGCCTCTGCCAGTGTTTATGTTATCCGGAATGCTGAGCGGGATATCAACTGGATTATCGGTGGTCAGCTGACTTACAATAAGAATTATGTTTCGAAGCTGTCGGAAGCCATTAAAGCCCAGAACGAGGCTTATCTGAAAGAGGATGTAGATGTCGCCAATCTGTTTTATGAAGGACGTCCGCAAAACGGTATTTATGTCGTTCGTTCTCTGGGAATCGATCCGGCCAACGGACAGGAGATTTTTTTGGATAAAGACGGTAACCGGACGGATATCTGGAAGGCTTCCGATAAGGTTTATGTCGGTCAGGCAGATCCCAGGTACCGGGGTATTGCCAATACGATGTTTATGTGGAAAGGATTGACGGTAAATGTATCGGCTTCCTTCTATTGGGGTGGGAAGAGGTACAATTCGACGATTATCGACCGGGTAGAAGTCGGGCGTACCACCTTGATGGCACAGAATGTGGATGCCCGGGCTCTGTACGACCGCTGGCAGAAACCGGGGGATATCGTTCCATTCAGGAAATACGACGATAGTTCGACCCGTGCCACTTCCCGCTTTGTCATGGACGATAAGGTGTTCGAGATTCAGTCTGTCGGGCTTCAGTATAAATGGGATTCTGCGTGGGTAAAGAAATACATGCGGGCGACATCGGTGACCTTCGGTGTGAATATGTCCGATTTGTGGCATTTCTCGACAATCAAGATGGAACGGGGTACCAGTTATCCTTTTGCCCGGAATATTCAGGGAAGTATAAAATTTTTATTTTAACGACAGGATAAATAACGATAGATATGAAAATATATAAATTTATAGGATTTATAGCCCTGTTGGGGTGGTCGGCCGTTTCTTGCAACGACTGGCTGGATGTGCGTCCCGATACGGAACAGAAAGAAGAAGATCAGTTTTCGACCTACAAAGGTTTTCGGGATGCTCTCACCGGATGCTATATGGCTTTGGCTAACGAAGATGTGTATGGTTGCCGTTTGACGATGAGTTGTACGGAAGCTTTGGCCGGATTGTGGCATATGCCGGATGAACCCTCGTCTACCAGCGATCGGTATCAGGATTATCACCTGATGTTGCACGAATACGACAATGACGGAGCACGGCAGGCTGTCCAGGCTATTTATTCCAAGCTTTATAATATCATTGTTCAGGCCAATCTGGTTATCAAACATGCAGAAGATAATGCAGCCGCTTTCCCCGACGAAGCAACCCGTTCGGTAATCCTCGGTGAAGCCTATGCTATCCGTGCCTATTGTCAGTTGGATGTTTTACGTTTGTTCGGTGAAGTCCCCGGGGGACAAGGAACAAAAGTAAGCTTGCCTTATTCCGAAGTGACGGCCTTCGACGAGAGAGCCACCCGCTATGATTTCACCGGATATAGCGAAAAATTGATCGCCGACCTTGATAAAGCTGAAAAGCTGCTCAAAGACAATGATCCGATTTTCGGATATACTTTTGAAGAATTGAATGCACCTTCGTCGGTGGAGATTGAAGATACCTATATGTGTTACCGGCAGTCCCGTCTGAACTATTGGGCTGTAAAGGCTTTGCAGTCCCGGATGTATCTTTATCTGGGGAAAGCCGATCCGAAATATCTGGCAATGGCTTACGATGCAGCGAAGGCGGTCATCGATGCCAAAGACCGGGATGGAAATCCGGTGATGACACTGAGCGGTAGCAGTGATCGTGAAACCAACGGTTATAAGGCCTGCCCGAACGAGTGTCTTTTTTATCTGAGTAAATATAATGTGAAAGATGTTGCTTCGATTCTGATCGGCGGGGCTGATGTACAAACCGGAGTAAACTATCTCTATATTACGCCCGAACGTCTGACCCGGCTTTTTGAGGGAGTTCCGACGGATTCGGACAACCGTTATGCATTCATGTGGAACAAAAATGCCAAATCTTCAACTTCGAAGAAGAATGTAACTATTCTGAAATATTATTTTGCCGATGATGTGGAGAATAAAGCGTTGTATTATCAGATTATACCCATGCTCCGGATGTCCGAGATGTATTTGATTGCGGTGGAGACAACACCTTCGCTCAGTGAGGCCAATGCTTTGTATAAAGATTATATGTTGGAATGTGGTGTCGCTTTGGATAAAGATGTATTTGACGGTTTAAACGATCGTTCCGGTGAGCTGATGGCTGAATACCGGCGGGAGTTTTTTGCCGAAGGACAGTTGTTTTATACCTACAAGCGAAATCAGGTCAAGGATATACTGTGGTTGGAGACTCAGGAAATGACGGAGGATGATTATATCTTGTGGAATTGTGTAAATACGGAATTTAATCCTTAATTTTTTTAAACGAATAGCGATGAAACGATTGAATATATGGTTATGCAGCATGTTGTTGTTGTGTATTACTGCCTGTGAAAAAGATTTACCGGTGTTTGAAGATCCGGATTGTTTGTTGAATTTTAATTATGGTAGCCAGCTCAGTACGGAAGAGGTCACTGAGATGATGCGAAACGGGAGCCATTCTTTCAAACTGAAAACACCGGAAGGACAATTGAGCGATACGGTATGGTTAGATGTGGATATTATGGGAAAACTTTCAGCGGAAGACCGTCCGCTGGCCTTGCAGCAAGTGATGGTGGAAGGAACGAAGAATGCCGTTGCAGGTACGCATTATATAGCATTTGACGATCCGGTACTGGCGGAGTTCTATGTTGTTCCTGCCCATTCGGCAACCGCTCATATTCCGGTGATCCTGAAACGTGATCCTTCTTTGGCAGAAGGGAATGTCGTTTTGCGAATCACTTTTAGAGAAAATGCAAATTTCAAAACAGGCTATCCGGAATTTTCTACTTATACGCTGACGGTTTCCGACCGTCTGTCTAAACCGAATGCCTGGGATTTGGCGTCTTTGGATTATTATTTCGGAGAATATGGGGAGAAAAAGCATGAATTGATGATGAAATGGACGGAAGAAAGTTGGGATGACGAATATATCAACAGTCTTTTCGCAGATATATACGGATTCGGAACTTTATCACCGAAAGATCCCAACTACATTGAGTGGCTGGCCGGGTGGTTTGCCGAACAGTTGGAGCAGGAGAATGTAGAACGCCTGCAGAATAAGCTCGACGTCTGGAAGGAAAGTGATACCGGGAAGCCGGTCGATTTTACACCGAAAGAATGGGGAAGGTAATATGAATGATTTAAACAGTAAGAAGATGAAAAAAATATATATTGGCCTGTTTTGGGCTTGCATACTTGGGATTACCGGTTGTTATGAAGACGACAGTACGATGGCAACCCCGGAAAGTATGGTGAATGAAATAACCATAGAGGAGTTTGCCGATACGTCAGCCGTCGCTTATTCGACAGTATTGGAATTGACACCGAAAGTGACAGGGTATTCCGATACGGAACTGGAATACCGGTGGTATATATACGGCGGGGAGTTCAGCGACCGTACGGAAGACGGTTATCGTACCGTGCAAATCGGTGCGGAAAAAAAGCTTTCCTATCCTGTGGAGTTGAAAATCGGAACTTATACGGTTGTTTGCGAAGTGACGAATAAAGAAACCGGTTATTTCAACCTGACAGAATTTTCTTTGAAAGTGACTTCGGCCTTTTCGGAAGGATTTTATATTTTAAAAGAAACGACGGACGGAAACACGGATATGGATTTTTACAATGACCGTCAAAAGACGGTCATACCGGACGTGATTGCTTCAGTACAGGGAGAAGCACAAAGCGGGAAACCTTGCAATATGTGCCCGGTATATAACAAAATTTATATCGATCCCGCAACGGCAAAATCGACCTATGCTACGGGTGTTTTTGTCACTAGCGGACAGAATGAGTTTTCGATTTATTCTACGATAGATATGTCGACACTTTTCGACCGGTCTTCGTTGCTTTTTTCTGAGATGGACGGGGAAGAAGTGCCTTATGCTATGGTTTCTGCAATGAGAGGGAATATGCTGTTCTCGAATAAGGGAGTAAGACTGGATGATCTTGGCGGTGGAAGGTTCGCTAGTGAATACAGCACCGGAAAATTAGGTTATCCTGCCGGAAAAGGGACCAGTTCATTCATTCAGGCTTACGACGGGCAGAATCTTTCTTTTTGGAGCGGAGAAACCCGGCGGTTGATGTATACCTCCGGTTCGGATATGGAAGAAATTAAGTACAAGGATGGTTATGAGGGAGTTAAAGTGGATTGGGAACAGGCGGCTCCTGTGGCATCGGGCTGGAATCACCGGGCCGGTAAAAATACGATCTGGTATTTGTTCGACGTTGCCGGGGAAGGACGTTATGTGGTTGTGTTACAACCGGGAGGAGGTATCGATCAGGTCATCCGGTTAGATGCTTCCCTTCATTTAGCCAAGGCAGATGTAATTGCCGGAAATGCACTGACTTCTACCTCTATTTATGGAGTAGACGACAACCGTTTGTATCGTTATAGCCTTACGGAAGGTACCGAAACTTCTGCCATACCGGTGGAAGGGTTACCGGCGGGAACGATTACTTATATGGCCGATTTGTTTTACGGTTCATCTTTTGATTATATCGTTATCGGTATACAAAATGGCGATGAATATACGTTGTCGATGTATAAGATTGCCGGTGGACAACCTTCGGGCAAACCGGTGCATACGGTAACCGGAACCGGAATCCTGAAGAAGGTATGCTATGCCTGTCCTTTACAGGACTATGCGAGCCCGAATTATTATGCCTTTACTAAGTATGCGGAATTATATGGAATGGGACCTGATTTCCCGTATTGATGAGATAATGGTTTTATTCCTGATACAGTGCCGGACTGATAGTCGGGTATGTCGGTCCGGCGTATTAAACGATTAAATTTGCAATAGAATGAAAAAGATAGTATTAGCTGTATTTATGGCTGCAATGGCTTTATCTCTTTCGGCACAGATCAACTTCCGCGAGGGCGGCTTTGCCGAAGCTTTGGAGGCTGCCAAGTCCGAAAACAAATTGGTGTTTATGGATTGTTACACCAGTTGGTGCGGTCCTTGCAAATTGATGGCGTCTAAAGAATTTGTCCAGGAGAAAGCGGGTGAGTATTTCAATCCCCGTTTCGTGTCGGTAAAAATAGACATGGAGAAAGGCGAGGGCGTGGAATTGCGGAAGAGATATGATGTCAATGCTTATCCCACCCTGTTGGTGTTGAATGTGAAGGGCGAGTTACTATGCCGTCATGCCGGCTATCTGAGTGTAGACGAATTGATAGACTTTGCGGAGAATGGTGTGAAGGGAGGCGGATTAGCGGGTATGCACAAACGCTATGCCGCTGGTGAACGTTCATCGGAATTTATCGGAGAATACCTGGCTTTACTCGACGATGCCGCCATGTCGGGGACTATTCGTTCCGTAGCTGATGATTTCCTGAAAGACAAGACGGACGCTGTGTTTACGGATACAAATGTATATCGGATATTCTGTGGTTATGTTACTCCGGATTATGCTGTCTTCCGGTCGGTATATGCCCGCAAGGCAGAATTGGTGAAGCGTTACGGTGAAAAGGCCGGTCTGCATCTGGAGGGGGTGTGGGAAGCCGGTGCAAGGAAATACCTCAGGCGGGAGGCGAAGAAAATCGTTGGGTATGATGTTGCCGGACTGGAAGCCTATTATGCCCTCATGAAAGAATACCGGGTGCCGGAAGCGGAGGGTATTCGTGCTGCCGCTTTGGTGGATGGAACTATCGGCACGGCGGAGTGGGCAGCCCTGTTGGAAGCGATGACCGAGTATAATCGTTTTAGCCGCATGGTGGAAGATCAGATGTTTTATGCCTGTAACGCGTTGTTTTACGGACAGGGCGCGGAAGGATGGAAAAATGCCGGAGAACGCAAGAAGTTCGCCGCTCTGCTGGAAGAGCGTGTCAAAGCATTGAAAGGCAAAGAAGACACTTCCGGCCGGACCATGACGGTAGGGGGAAAAAGAATGCCTGTCATGGAGTATTACTGCCAGTCGTATGAGGAGATGTTGGAGAAAGTGAAGTAAGTAGACATTCATATTTATAGTGGTATGGGATTCCGTCCCGGAATCCCATACGGTATTGCTAAATAAATATAATTATTCTAACTTTGAGCTGAATTATTCGAAGTATGTCAACGAACTGAAACCGTAGCTTTTTCAATGCTTTTCAGGACCAATGACATGAAAAGCGATAGTAAAAATTCGTATCCGGCTTTGCCGATATAGCGGACTGGATGTTTTAGAGTCATTTCCGCCCGATTTTGTTTATTGGTTGTTGGGCTATCAAGGATATTTCGAATTATGAAGTCAAGCCGGCTTTTATAAATTTTAAGGGCTTTGTTTGTAGAGACAGTAACACATAAATAACTACACATGAAAAAACAATTTTTGATGGCTTTAGCGGCGCTATCGCTGCTTGGCGGAAGAACGACGGCTCAGGAGCCGGCTTGTAAACCTCCTTTAATGGGATGGAGTTCGTGGAATGCCTACCGCGTAAATATCAGCGAAGATATTATCAAGCATCAGGCCGATTTGATGGTGGAGAAGGGCTTAAAAGATGCAGGATACCGGTTTATAAATATCGATGACGGATTTTTCGGTTATCGGGATGAAACCGGAAAGATGCATGAACATGCACAGCGGTTTCCGAACGGTATGAAAGTCGTCGTGGATCATATCCACAATCTGGGGTTGAAGGCCGGTATTTATACAGATGCCGGGAATAATACCTGTGGTTCTATGTCGGATCAGGATAAAGCGGGGATCGGGGCCGGAATTTACGGGCACGAAGCACAGGATGCCCAGCTGTATTTCGGGGACTGGGGTTTTGATTTTATTAAAATCGATTATTGCGGGGGCAGTTATCTGGGGTTGAACGAAAGAGACCGGTATACCGATATCCGTCAGCATATCGATATCGTAAACCGGCAGGTCGCCCTTAACATTTGCCGTTGGGCTTATCCGGGTACCTGGGCGAAAGAAGTGGCCGGTTCCTGGCGGATTAGC
>ERZ825384.2912-NODE-2912-length-16278-cov-4.568637_pt1 | contig 16278 bp, 16 predicted proteins | sample MGYA00519931_ERZ825384 | MGnify/ENA primary metagenome ERZ825384 (study PRJEB31778, sample SAMEA3449200) | human gut metagenome | biome: human gut; feature: human-associated habitat; material: faeces | place: United Kingdom | collected 2010/2012 ...
CGCTGGTCATCATCCCCAACGAGCGGCTGAAGTACGCCACCGACCAGAAGATCACGTTCGCCAACGCGTTTGCGATCGCCGACGACGTGCTGCGCCAGGCGGTGCAGTCCATCTCCGATCTGATCCGCGACACCGGCTTCATCAACCTGGACTTCGCCGATGTGACGGCCATCATGAAGGATGCGGGTCTGGCCCACATGGGCGTGGGCCGTGCGGCCGGCAAGGGCAAGGCCGAGGAGGCCGCGCGTATGGCGATCTCCTCCCCCCTGCTGGAGACCTCCATCAACGGCGCCAAGGGTGTGCTCATCAATGTCACCGGTTCCATGGATATCGGTCTGGAGGAGGTGGAGCAGGCGGCCACGCTGGTGCAGCAGGCCGTGCATCCCGACGCGCTCACCATCTTCGGTGCCACGTTTGACGAAACGCTGGACGACGAGATCCGTGTCACCGTCATCGCCACCGGCTTCGACGAGGAGCAGCAGGAGGCGCGCATCACCTCCAATGGCGGGACTGCGCAGGCACAGGCGGAGAAGAAGCCTGTGCTGCAGCCGCTGGATGAGGTGAAGGGCGAGCAGGCCCAGGACGAGATGGATAAGTCCTTCGACGAGATCCTGCGCATCTTCAACAAGGACAAGTTTTGAGATCATGTGAACTGCGATACCCCTCCGGCAGAGCCGGAGGGGTATCGTTTTGTGCGGAGGCGCGGGGCGGGGACATTTCGCTCTCCGGAGCGACCCGCTTTTGCCAACAGCGGCAAAAGTGGGCAAGAACGCCGCCAAAAACCGATGGTTTTTGGATTTTCTTCAGGCCGATTTCGGTGCGGATGGAAAAGGTCCCGCAGGAAATCGGCCACGGGTCTACCCTCGCTGCCGCTGACGTGGTGGGCGGGGGACTTGCGGGTCTACCGTTTAGGACGATTATCAAATCGCGCACTTGCCGCCTTCTGCGGCAAGTGTAGGTGCGACCCTTCGGGCCGCAGAATATAAAAGTATGTAGGATGTAAAGCACTTCCCCTGTACGGCGCGAGAGAAGAAAGTTTTCGCGCGGTACGCAGGAGCGGCAGCGGGGATAGGAGTGCAGGCGATCCGGTGCGGAACCTTTTTGCACCGCAGTTACAATTGGACGAAAGGGAAATCCAAAAACCGTCGGTTTTTGGCGGCGTTCTTTTCCATATTTCTTTCGCTGTTGAAAGAAATATGGCCACCGGAGGCATACATGCAGGACGCGGGTGCAGCCCGCAATCGGAGAACGGAAAACGGGCCGTCGGGGATGCCGGCTCCTACGGAGGGATAGACGAAAGTGCGCCGGTATTCGAAGGTGCGCCGATGCGGGCCGTCGGGGACGCCGGCCCCTATGGGGTGCGCGACCGGAGACATGGCGAGATACGTGTGGGCGGGGTGTGCCCATTGGGGGCGGTCAAACACGGGACGCGGGAGCGGGTAGCGTTTTCCGGCGGGCTGTGATAGAATGGAGACGCAAACCACAAAATCAACACAGGAGGGCTCTCAGATGAACATCAGATATGCGGATATGTCCGACCTGGCCGCTGTGACCGCGGTGGAGGCGGCGTGTTTCCCGCCGGCAGAGGCGGCCACCGAACAGGACTTCGCCCAGAGGCTTCGGTATTACAGCGGCCACTTCTGGCTCATGTTCGACGGCGGCACGCTCATTGCCTTTGTGGACGGCTTTGTCACGGACGAGCCGGATCTGACCGATGACATGTACGAAAATGCGGCGCTGCACAACGAAAACGGCGCGTGGCAGATGATCTTCGGCGTCAACACGCTGCCCGAGTACCGGCAGCACGGCTACGCCGGAGAGCTGCTCCGCCGCGCCATCGACGACGCACGGAAGCAGGGGCGCAAGGGGCTGGTGCTGACGTGCAAGGAACGGCTCATCCACTACTACGCCAGGTTCGGCTTCGTGGACGAGGGCGTGTCCGAGAAGTCCACCCACGGGAACGTGGTGTGGCACCAGATGCGGCTGACGTTCTGACGGGCCGCACGGATACGAATTTACGAAGGTAGGACGATGGACGTCAGGCCGTTGGACAGGGAGACGTATGCGGGCAGGCGGTTCACCGCCTGCTGCCGGACCCGTGGGCGCTGCGGCATCCGCAGCTGCGCGGGCGGGGCCCGGATGGACTATGTGCCGTTCGGGACGCCGGTGGAGCAATCCTTCGACGATACGTTCTTCGGCAAGCGGCTGGCGCGGCAGGAGGGGAGAGGCTTTGCCTCTCCCCTCCTGCCTTTTTCGGATGCCCTGTTGACTTTTTCGGAAAATATGGTATAGTAAGCTGAATTGAGGGAGTAGTCGGCGCCGTTGGGCGCGGTATGTCAACATGCTGGTGCTGCGCACCTGGCATATCTTAATTGATGAGACTCATGTACGAGCTTGGCATTGTGCATGCAGTTTTTTTGTGCATGGACAGCGCGCCATGCGCTTTTTTTGTGCCCGCGGCAAGTGAATGCAGGAGGAAAAATATGGAAAGTATTCTGATATATGTACTGTTCGCGGTGGGCATCGTGCTCATCGTGAAGGGCGGCGACTGGTTCGTGGACGGCGCCGTGTGGGCCGCGGAGATCACCCGCATCCCCAAATTTATCATCGGCGCTACCATCATCAGCGTGGCCACCACCCTGCCGGAGATCTTCGTGTCCACCATCGCCGCTGTGGAGGGACACGGCATTCTGGTGTCTCAGGTGGGTGACTACATTGCGGCGTCACAGGACAAGGTGGGCATGGCCATCGGCAACGGCATCGGCTCCGTCATCTGCAACACCGCCATGATCCTGGCCATCAGCATCATCTTCATGCCCATCGCCGTGGACAAAAGGAGCTTCGCGCCCAAGGGCATCCTGCTCATCGCGGCGGTGTGCGCGCTGTTCCTGCTCTCCCGCAGCGGCAGCTTCTCCATCACAGGGGCGGCGGTGCTGCTGCTTATCTTCCTGCTGTATATCACGGAGAACATCCGCTCCGCCAAGCGGGACGCCGGTGCGGAGGAGACTGAGGAGGCCCCTGCCAGCGACAGGAAATCCATTGTGCTGAACATTCTGCGCATCGTGGGCGGCGCGGCCTGCATCGTAGTGGGCTCTCAGCTGCTGGTGAGCAACGGCAGTCTCATCGCCGCGTCCTGGGGCGTGTCCGAGGCCATCATCGGCGTCACCATCGTGGCCATCGGCACCTCCCTACCGGAGCTGGTGACGGCTGTCACGTCGCTCATCAAGAAGCAGTCGTCCATGTCCGTGGGCAACGTCATCGGCGCCAACGTCATCGACACCACCCTCATTCTGGCGGTCTGTTCCTTCGTGTACGGCGGCAAGCTGCCGGTATCCGCCCAGAGCATCTATCTGGACTTCCCCGTGGCCATCGTGGTAACGCTGATCGCCATCATCCCCACCATCGTCTGCCGGAGGTTCCAGCGGTGGCAGGGCGTGCTGATGCTGGCGGTGTACGTCGCTTATCTGGTGGTCGTGACCACGGGGCTGGACTGGTATCTGGCTCTGGTGGCGTAAGCACATGCGCAAAAAGCGGTGTGGCATTTGGCCACACCGCTTTTTTATTCTACCAGGCCGTATTTCGTTTTGATGCGGTCCAGCTTTTCCAGCATGGGCTCCGCCAGCACCCAGAGAAAGAACACGGTGGCGGCGGCGTGGACGCAGTCCACAGGGAAGCCGGTGAGGTAATAGCTCACCAGCACCTGCCAGTTCAGCTCCCTGCCGTAGATCAGGGCGGAGGTGGGGTTCATCAGGCCGCCGTAGATGAGGATAGCGGCCAGTGCGCCGTAGACGCACAGGGCGGCGCGGCTGCGGCGGAGCCAGCCCTTGCGGAACAGGACGCCGGCCAGAAAGCCGATGATGCCGGCGGCAAACATCTGGAACGGGGTCCAGGGGCCCTGGGAGAACAGGAAGTTGCTGGCCAGCATGGTCATGGCGCCCACCAGAAAGCCGGTCTCGCCGCCGAAGGCCACGCCGGAGATGATGGTCAGGGCCAGTACCGGTTTGAACTGGGGCAGCATGAAGAAGGCGGCGCGTCCCGCCACGCCCAGAGCGCAGAGGACGGCGATGATCACCAGCTCGCGGGCCTGGGGCTTGCGGCCCTCAAACACCATGAAGAAGGGCAGCATGCAGGCCAGCAGCACCAGCAGGGCCATGAGGTAGTAGTTTTTCAGGTCAAAGTAGCAGCTGCCCACGAACAGGACGGCGGGGACGCCCACCAATATCAGGGCGGCGGATACCCTGGTGCGGCGGGACAGCTTCCGCTTCTGTACCGGCGTCTGGAGCTGCACCGGCGGGGGCGAGCGGCGGCCGATGGCCGCGGCGGTGACGAACAGAGCCGCGATGAACAGGGCGTACTCCCCCACCGCGGACCAGCCGGCGGCGGACACCGTGCCGCCGCCCACCAGCGCCGTCAGGTCCGTGTATTTGGCGGCGTGCCAGAAGATGGCCAGCGCCGCAAGGCCCGACACGGCGGCCAGCGCCTTTCGCCACCAGGGCAGTCTGGGCGGCTGCCACGCGGCGGACTCCTCCGCCACCGGCGGCAGCGGGGCGTAGATCCGCTGGGACTCCGGCTCCGGCGGCACATCGCCGCCGATGACGGCCATGACATCCTCCGCCGTCACCGCGCCGGCGCACAGGCCGCGGGCCATGCGGTCAGCGGAGGTGGTATAGAAGCTGTTGCCGGAGAAGAAGGGGCGGGGCGCGCCCTCCGTCACCACGCTGCCGTCGAAGAACAGGGCGCAGCGATGGGCGCAGCGGGCGCAGAACTCCACGTCGTGGCTGACCATGACCACCGTGACGCCGCCCGCTGTCAGGGAGCGGAGGATGGCGGCCAGCTCCTGCTTGAACTGGGCGTCAAGGCCCTTGGTAGGCTCGTCCAGCAGCAATATCCCGGGGTCAAGGAGCAGGACCTTACACAATGCGGCGCGCTGCTGCTCTCCGCCGGAGAGGTCGTAGGGGTGGCGGTCCAGCAGGGGCGACAGGCGGCAGAGGGCCACCGCCTGCTCCAGCCGCTTTTCCCGCAGGGCGGGGTCCAGCTTCTGGCCGTCAAACGCCTCGTACAGGTCCTCGCGGACGGTCTTTTTCACGAACAGGGCCTGAGGGTCCTGAGGCAGGACGCCGATACGGCCGGTGCGCTGCACCGTGCCGCGGTAGGGCGTCAGCGCTCCGCTGAGCAGGTGGAGCGTGGTGCTCTTGCCGGCGCCGTTGCCGCCCAGCAAGGCAAGCAGTTCTCCCTGATACACGGTGAGATCCAGGCCCTTCACCACGTCCGGCAGATCCGGCTGGTAGCGGAACCAGAGGCCCTCCGCCGTCAGGACGGGGCCGCCGTGGGGGTGTGCCTCCGCTTCGGGCAGGGGCAGCAGCGGGTGCTGCGACGCCCAGCGGTGCAGGAAGTCCCTGCCCTCCCGCACGGTGACGGGGGCGGGATCGGCGCTGTGGACGGAGGCCCAGATCCGCATGGCGGCGGGCATGGCCAGAAACATGCCGTGTCCCCTGCCCCGCAGCCGGCGGCCTACCTCGGCGGGAGAGCCGGTACACAGCAGGCGGCCGCCGTCCAGCACGGCGGCGTGGGTAGCCAGAGGCAGCGCCTCCTCCAGCCGGTGCTCCGTCAGGAGGACGGTGGTGCCCAGCTCGCGGTTGATGCGGCCCAGCGTCTGCAAAAAATCGGCGGCGGCGATGGGGTCCAGTTGGCTGGTGGGCTCGTCCAAAATCAGCACCTTGGGCTGCATGACCATGACGGAGGCCAGACTCAGCAGCTGCTTCTGGCCGCCGGACAGCTCATCCACCGACTTGTGGAACCAGTCCTGAATGCCGAAGAAGGACGCCATCTCCGCCACACGGCGGCGGATGGACGGGGTATCGCAGCCCAGGCTCTCCAGTCCGAAGGCCAGCTCGTGCCAGACCTTGTCCGTCACCACCTGATGCTCCGGCGACTGGAGGACGAAGCCGATGTCCGCCGCCTGCTGGCGCAGGGGGACATCCCGCAGGGGCACGCCCTGAAACCAAACCTCCCCCTCGGTGACGCCGTGGGGTGCGAGAACGGTCTTGAGCTGACGCAGCAGCGTGGATTTGCCGCAGCCGGAGGGGCCGCACAGCACCCAGAATTCGCCGGAGCGGATGGTGAGGTCTACGCCGGTCAGGGCGGGGCGGCGCTGCTGGGGGTAGGTAAAGCCGAAGCCGGAAAGGCGGAACAGCTCGTTCATTTGTCAGGCACCTCCCTTCTCAAGACGGCGGAAACGGCGCTGTGAGGCCCACGACAGCAGTGCGGGCGTCAGGCACAGCAGCAGGTATACCGCGTAAAAGCTGACGGTGATGGGGCGCAGGGGCGCGCCCCCCAGCATGGGGTAATACTGGAAGAACAGGCCGCGGCTCAGGGCGGCCGCCAGCAGGTATGTGCCGCAGAAGCCCAGCCACAAAAGGAGGCTCCGGTCGCGGCTGTCCAGACGGTAGATGGAGAAGGCGGTGCGGCCGGGCTGGCCGTAGCCGCGGCTGCGCATGCTGTCCGCCGTGTCGATGGCGCTCTCCAGGCTCCAGGTGACCATGATGGAAAAGACCTTCATGGCGTTTTTGCACCGCTGAAGCAGGCTGCCGTTTTCCGTGTCGCGGCCCATAAAGCGCTGGGCCTGGGCTACGGTATGGAACTGGCGGCGGAAGCGGGGCACGAAGCGCAGCGTCATGCTCAGCACCAGCGACAGGGCGGGGATGACGCGGCCGAAGAGGTAGATGAATTTATCGGAGGTCATGACGGTGCTGAAGCAGCGGAACCACAGCACCACCGAGGCCAGCAGCAGCGCCGCGGCCAGTCCGTAGAGGATGCTCTCCAGCGTCAGGGGGTTGCCGGAGGGCAGGTAGGTCAGGATGGTGACGCCCTGATGGACGAAGGCGGGGTTCACCAGTGCCGCCAGCAGCGCCATGGGCACCAGCCAGCGGGCGCTGTGCCCCAGCTCCCGCAGGCCATGGAGCCGCGCCAGATAGCAGCAGGCGCCGGTCAGGGAGATCAGCAGACAGACGGGGTGCATCAATGTCATGGAGAAGGCCAGTACCAGAGCGAAATAGGCAAAATTGACCGCCGGATGGCAGTCGGAAAACGTATCGCGCACGGGTGGCACCTCCCTCCCCCTGTTTTGCGCACAGACAGTTTGATTATACCGGCTCCGGCGAGGTCCGTCAATCCCTGTCGGGGCAGGGATGTTTTGGGGGTTTGTATTTGCAGGCAAGTATGCTATAATCGTTTTGAAATATCTGTAAGGAGGAGCTGCTTTGGAACGGAAGGAGCTGCGGGGCAGGCTGCATCTGTCCGGCATCGACGGGCAGGCGGCGGCGCTGGCCGGAAAATGGGGGCTGGGCTTCGAGATCGCGGAGTTCTGCTGGGCCCCGCGGCTGGAGCAGCCGGACGCCATGGAGCTGGTACGGCAGCAGATCACGGGGGTGGAGCGTCTGTGGCTCCACGCGCCCTTTGCGGAGCTGGCCCCCTGCGCCATCGACCCGCTGGTGCGGGAGGCGGCGCTGCGGCGGTTCCGGCAGACCATCCGGACGGCGCGGATGCTGGGCGTGAAGCGGATAGTGGTCCACGGCGGGTATATCCCGCTGGTGTACTTCCCCGAGTGGTACGTGGAGCAGTCGGCGGTGTTCTGGAAGGAGCTGCTGGCGGACGTGCCGCCGGACATGGTGCTGGCGGTGGAGAACGTGATGGAGCCGGGGCCGGACATGCTGGTGCAGATCGCCGAGCAGGTGAACGATCCCCGGCTGGGGCTGTGTCTGGACGTGGGCCACGCCAACACCTCCGTCAGCAGGACGCCGCCCATGGAGTGGATCGGTCCCATGGCCCCGTGGCTGAAGCACGTACACCTGCACAACAACAGGGGGGACTGGGATCTCCACGACCCGCTGGGACAGGGGGACATCCCCATGGCACAGGTGCTGGACACGCTGCTGGACGTCTGTCCGGCGGCGACATATACCATTGAGAATCAGGACTGCGCGCCGTCGCTGACGTGGCTGGCGGAGCAGGGCTATCTGGAGGAGCGAGCATGACAGAGCAAGAGCTTTCGGCGTACATACAGGCCATACGGCCCGCAGATGAGGCGGCCATGGAGGCGGCGCGGCGGCGGCAGGCACAGCTGGCCAAGCCCCCGGGCAGTCTGGGGCAGCTGGAGGAGATATCCATCCGGCTGGCAGGCGTGACGGGGCAGGTGTGCCCTGCCATGGGCAAGTGCCGCGTGGCGGTGTTCGCCGCCGACAACGGTGTGGTGGCCGAGGGCGTATCCTGTACGCCGCCGGCGGTGACGATGCAGCAGGCGGTGAACATGACCTTCCGCAAGACCGGTATGTCCGCCATGGCAGCGGCCTTCGGCGACGATGTAAGCGTGGTGGACGTGGGCATCGACGGCGACGTGCCGCCGGTAGGTGTGCTGGACCGCAAGGTGCGGCGGGGCACCGGCGACATCGCCCGTGAGGACGCCATGACGCGGCAGCAGGTGCTGGACGCCATGGCCGCAGGCATGGAGCAGGCGGCGCGGGCCAGAGCCGACGGTGTGACGGCGCTGGGCATCGGCGAGATGGGCATCGGCAATACCACCACATCGGCGGCGGTGCTGGCGGCGCTGACCGGCGCGGACATCGAGGCCGTGACGGGCCGCGGCGGCGGGCTGACGGATGAGGGCTTCCTGCGGAAGAAGGAGGTGCTGCGGCAGGCGCTGGCGCTGCACCGGCCCGACGGAAACGATGTCATCGGCGTGCTGGCCGGTGTGGGCGGGCTGGATCTGGCCGCCATGACCGGCGCATTTTTAGGCTGCGCCCATGAGCGGGTGCCGGCGGCGGTGGACGGGTTCATCTCCATCGCGGCGGCGCTGTGCGCCGTGCGGCTGTGCCCCGCAGTGCGGGATGTGCTGTTTCTGTCCCACGACTCCTACGAGGTAGGCTACCGCATCGCGGCGGAGGCGCTGGGGCTCCAGCCCTGCCTGCGTCTGGGGATGCGGCTGGGCGAGGGCAGCGGGTGTCCCCTGCTGTTCCGCGTGCTGGAGGGCGCCTGCGGCGTCATGCGGGGCATGGCCACGTTCGGCGAGGCTTCCATTGAGGACAGCTATCTGGACAAGATACGGGCGGTGGACGCCTTTACGGTGGAGGGCGCATGAGACTTCTGTTTATCGGCGGCTGCAAAAGCGGCAAGAGCAGCACGGCCCAACGCATGGCGCGGGCGCTGGCCTGCGGCAAGCCCATGTACTACTGGGCCACCATGGAGCCACACGACGGCGAGGATCTGGCCCGCATCCGGCGGCACATCGCCGACCGCGATGGCTGGGGCTTTACCACCATCGAGCGGGCGCGTGACCTGACGGCGGGGCTGGAGGCTGTCCGACCCGAAGGCACGGTACTGTTCGACAGCGTGACGGCGTGTCTGGCGGCGCAGATGTTCGACGGCGGCGATATGGACATGGGTGCGCCCCGGCGGGCGGCGGAGCAGATCGCGGCCATCAGCCGCGTGCCCGCCCACTTCGTATGCGTGTGCGACGGCATCTGGCAGGGCGGCGAGGACTACGACCCCTGGACGGCGGCATACACCGCCGGTCTGGCCGGTATCTGCCGGACGCTGGCGGCGGAGTTCGACGTGGTGTGCGAGATGACCATGGGGCTGCCCCATGTGTGGAAGGGGGAAATGCCCCGTGCGTGACTGGATCTACGGGTTCTTCATGGCGTGGGGGATGTTTCTGGCCATCCCCTGCCCGAGGAAAATATGGAGTGAGACGGCGCGGCGGAAAATGCTGGCCTGTCTGCCCTTTGTGGGCATCGTCGTGGGTGCTGTGTGGGCGCTGTGCGCGTGGCTGGCGTGGTATCTGCCCCACCCGCTGGGCGCGGCACTGTGCGCGGCGGCGCCGTGGCTGGTGACGGGCTTTCTGCATCTGGACGGGTTCATGGATGTGTGCGACGGCATCCTGTCCCGCCGGGATCTGGAGACGCGGCGGCGCATCCTGAAGGACTCCCACTGCGGGGCCTTCGCGGTGATCTGCATGGTGCTGCTGGCCATGGCCCAGTGGAGCGCGTTTCTGTCGCTGGAGGACATCCCCCTGCTGCCGCTGGCGCTGGTCCCTGTGGCCAGCCGTGCCGCGGCGGCAGTGGCGGTGCTGACGCTGCGGCCCATGAGCACCAGCCAGTACAGCGCCATGGCGCGCGGCGGCGCGCCGCTGTACGTGGCGGCGGCGGTGCTGGCGGCGGCGTGCGCCGTACCGGCGGTGCTGTGGGGCAGCTTTGCCCCGCTGGCGGCGGCAGTGGGCTACGGGCTGGCCGTGTGGCACGGGTTCCGGCAGTTCGACGGCATGTCCGGCGACATCTCCGGCTTCGGGCTGGTGCTGGGCGAGCTGTGCGGCGCGGTGGTTTTGGCGATAGGAGGGTAATGCGATATGGAATTGGTGATCGGCGGCGCGTTTCAGGGGAAGCTGACCTGGGCGCTGGCGCACTACGGTCTGACCATGGGCGAGGTGTGCGATCTGGCGGTGTCGGAGCCGCGGGCGGGTGCGAAATGCTACTGCCACCTGGAATCGCTGAGCCGCCGGGAGGCAGACATGGAACGGTATCTGCCGCTGTTTGAAAACGCGGTGGTGGTCTGCCGCGAGGTCAGCGGCGGCATTGTGCCCATGGACGGTGAGGAGCGGGCGTGGCGGGAGCGCCACGGTACGTTTATGCAGGAGCTGGCCCGCAGGGCTGACCATGTGACCCGCGTGTTCTGCGGGCTGACGGAGGGATTGAAATGAAGCTGACATTACTGCGGCACGGCGACACCGCCGGAAGTCGGGACGATCTGTACTACGGGGCGGCGGATATCCCTGTCCTGCCGGATTCTCTGGAGATGCTGGCACAGCGCGCCAAGACCGGCGTGTACCCCACGGCGGCGCGGTACTACACCAGCGGGCTTGTCCGGACGGAGCAGACGCTGCGGGCACTGTACGGCGATGTGGCCCACACGCAGCTGCCCGGTCTGCGGGAGATGGACTTCGGCGATTTTGAGATGAAAAGCTATGCGGAGCTGAAGGACGATCCCGCGTTTCAGGCGTGGTGCGAGGACGCGGAGCACAATGCCTGCCCCCATGGGGAAAGCGCGCCCCAGGTGCTGGCGCGGAATCTGGCGGCCATCCAGCCGGTGCTGGACGCGGGAGAGGACGCGGTATGCGTCATTCACGGCGGCGTCACCGCTGGGCTGCTGATGCACTGGTTCGGCGGCATCCGGTACGACTATCCGGTGGCCCCGGGCACCGGCTATCAGGTGACGTTCGAGGACGGTAAGCCGGTGTCCTACCGGCCGGTGCCGTAAGTCACAACGCAAAAAAGGGAGCGGCGGGATGACCCGCCGCTCCCTTTTTGCTACCGCACCAGCTTGCGGCTCTCGGAATAGGCCGCGTTCAGGTCCGCCAGCTCCACCTCGCCGTCGATATACGGCTGATAGATGGCGTCCACGCGGCCGCCGCCGGAATTGCCGCAGCCATTGCAGCCCTCGCAGCTGCCGCCGCAGGCCGCCAGCGCCCGGCGCACGATCTCCTCACGCTGTGCCCGGGTGGTGTCCTTAATGAGCAGGGACTGCATGCCTCCACCTCCCTTTTACCCCGCCATGGCCAGCATATTCTCCATGAGAATGCCGTAGCCCTGGGTGGGGTCGTTCAGCAGGACATGGGTGACGGCGCCCACGATCCGTCCGTCCTGGAGGATGGGACTGCCGCTCATGCCCTGCACGATGCCGCCGGTGGCGTCCAGCAGGCGCTGGTCCGTCACCTTCAGCAGCAGGTTGCGGGTGGACTGGCTGCCGGAAAAGACGCGGACGATCTGTACCGTGTATTCCGCCGTGTCATCATTGGAGATGGTGGTCAGAATCGTGGCAGGTCCGGTCTTGACCTGGCGGGCCGTGGCCACAGGGACGGGCGTGCCCGCCCGGAGAAAATCAGGGTCCGCCACCGTGCCGAAAATGCCGCCATCGCTGTTGACAGAGACGGTGCCCACGTCACGCTGGACGGAGAAGTCGCCCTTCAGCTCGCCGGGGTCGCCCTTGGCGCCCTTTTTCACCGCCTTCACCGTGGTCTCCATGATGGAGCCGCAGGCCAGCGGCATCAGCTGCGCCGTGTCCACGTCGGTGATGCCGTGGCCCAGTGCGCCGTAACTGCCGGTGGCGGGATCGTAATACGTCAGCGTGCCGATACCGGCCATGCTGTCGCGGATCCACGCCCCCAGCTGCCACGCGCCATCGGCACCCTGTGTGGGAACAGCGGTGACGCGGAGATCTCTGCTGCCGCGGCGGATGGTAAGTGCCAGAGGTTCACAGCCGTTGTCCTGCAGGACTTGGCGAACCTGCTCCGTGGAGGTGATCTTGGCGTCACCCATGGTGAGGATCAGGTCCCCTTCCTTCAGGCCGCAGTCCCGGGCGGGACAAGGGCCGTCCTCCGACAGGCCCACCACCAGCGCGCCGTCGGCGAAGAGCTTGATGCCCACCGCCTTGCCCAGCGGGATCACCGTCCGCGCCTCCGGTGCGGCCCAGACCTGCTGGAAACAGAGGGATAGGGTAAATACCAGAGCAAGCAGCCTTGCGGTGCTCTTGCGGAGACTGCCTGCGGGATGCGTTTCTCGCAGTTCATACAAGCGTCTCACCCCTTTGTGGAATTGTCGCCGGCGACAGCGTTACTTTGTGCCGGAACGGGGCGAGGCATACGGTGTAAATTCAGGGCGAATTGGCAGGGCGGCGCCGGAAATTTTTTCCGTCAGCTGTTGTCCCTGCTGATGGGTACGCGGTGCAGAAGGCGCTTGAGCTTTTTTCCGTCGAAAGGGATGAGGGGGTAGAGGTAGCCCTTGCCCACCAGAGGCTTGGTGGTGGCCATCAGCGTCAGTGTGCCCACGATACCGGCGAGGAAGCCCCAGAGGTCGAAAAGCCAGATCAAAATCAGCAGCAGCATGCGGCAGAGCTTGGTGGCGTAGCCCATCTCGTAGCTGTGCTGGGCGTAGTTGGCGATGGCCACGAAGGCCATGTAGACCAGCACCTCCGGCACCAGCCAGCGGGCCTGCACGGCAAAATCGCCCAATATCAGGGCGCCGATCATGCTGAAGGAGTTGCTCAGCACGTCCGGCGTGTTCAGGGACGCCAGCTTCAGCACGTCGATAATGAGCTCCACCAGCAGGAGCTGGATGATAAGGGGGACGTAATACGCGTCCTGCACCAGCAGGAAGTGCAGGTTCTCGTGGAGTGTATCGGGGTTCTTTACCAGCAGATACCACACCGGCGTGACGAACACCGTCAGGAGCAGCACCACCATGCGGACAATTTGAAGATAGGAGCCGATGAGAGGCGGAAAGTAGTAGTCGTTGATCTCCTCGGTGAAGCGCAGCAGCGTGGTGGGCAGCAGCAGGGCCGACGGGGAGTTGTCCACCATCACCACCACGTCGCCTTCCATGATGCAGGCTGTGGCCACGTCGGGGCGCTCCGTATAGCGGACTTTCGGAAACGGATTCCAGAACTGGCGGGGCGACAGCGCCTCGGCCACCGATTCCTGGCTCATGGCGATGGAGCCCACCTGCATATTTTTCAGTTTTTTCCGCAGCTCCGCCAGCAGGTCGGGGTCGGCCTCGCCCTCCATATAACACAGCGCCACATCGGTGTGGGAGCGGTTGTCCAGCTGCACCCGCTCCAGCGTCAGGCGGGGGTCGCGGATGCGGCGGCGCAGCAGGGCCGCGTTCTGCATCAGGTTCTCCACGAAGCCGTCGTGGCTGCCGCGCAGGACGCGGCTGGTGTCCGGCTCCTCGATGGAGCGGGTGGGGAACTGCTTGACATCCATGAGGATGCCGCCGCAGAAGCCGTCCACCACCAGAAGGGTCCTGCCGGAGAACACGCCCAGCACCGCCTCCTCCCTGCTGCGGCAGACGGCGGCGTCGCAGGCGGTGACGCAGCGGCTGAGAAACGCGTCCAACGTGGGGATGGCCGTCAGCTCCGGCAGGGACAGCCACTGGGCGATCATGCGCTCTAAAATGTTCTCCTGGGCGTAGCCGTTCACCACCCAGAGGCGGGCGCGGCGGCCTCCGATGGTGAGATCCCGGGCCGTCATGTCGAAGCAGCGGCCTACGCCCAGCCGGTCATCCAACGCCGCCGTTCTGGCAGAAAATTCCTGTTTCATTCCGCGGTTCCTCCCCGCACATTTTTGGATAGTATGGGAAAGAAGCCGGAAAAATATGCGAAAACGGCGCGTCCCGGACGCGCCGTTTCTGGTATCAGCTTTCGTTTTCGCAGAGGATGTCCCGCGCCACGGGGCGGTAGAACAGGCGCTCCGCCTCATCGAAGTCCCGTGTCTGGCCCAAGATCCACATGAGCTTGGCCACTGCCGACTCCGTGGTCATGTCGTAGGCCTCCAGCAGGCGCAGGGTGCTTTTCAGCCGTCCGCCCACATGGTAGACCGTCAGGTCACTGCCCTCGTTGGGCACCTGGGTGGTCATGACCACGATCTTGCCCCGCTCCACGCCGCGGCGCACCGCATCGTAGAACTCGCTGCCATGATACTCCGGCAGGCCGCCCACGCCGAAGGACTCGATGATGAGGCCGTCGCTGCGGTCCAGCATGAAGTCGATCAGCTGGCTGGATGTGCCGGGGATCAGCTTCAGCAGGCTGACGCGGTCGTCCAGCGTATTGTAGAACACCGGTCGGGGATAGCAGGTGCAGCGCATGTATTGCAGCAGGCGGCCGTCCTGCACCACCGCCAGATCAGGGTAGTTGACGCTGGAGAAGGCGTGGTAGCTCTTGGAGCAGGTCTTGCGGGCGCGGGTGCCCAGAATGACCTTGCCGTTGAACACGATCTGGACGCCGCCGCAGCCGCGGCAGGCGTAGAGGAACGCATCGGTGAGGTTGCGCTTGGAGTCGGTGCCGTCGAACCAGATGGGCTTCTGGGCGCCGGTGAGCACGATGGGCTTGGGACTGCCCTGCACCAGATAGCTGAGGGCGGCGGCGGTATACGCCATGGTGTCGGTGCCGTGGGCGATAACGAAGCCGTCATAGTCATCGTAGCGGTCGCGGATGGCGGCGGCCAGACCCAGCCAGTGGCGGGGACAGATATTGGTGCTGTCCAGAGAGTAGAGCTGCAGGCAGTCCACATGGCAGAGGTCCGCGATGCCGGGGATAAAGGACAGCAGCTGCTCCGTGTTCAGCTCCGGCGTCAGGCCGGAGGGGGTCTTTTCCGAGGCAATGGTGCCGCCGGTACCGATCATCAGAATGTGTTTCACGGTCATACCTCCCGATCATCGATGGCGGCCAGGCCGAAGGCCGCGGCCTGCTCCATCAGGCGCTGGGACTGGGGATCCGCGCCGCAGGTGCTGCGCAGCTGCTGGAGAAACAGGCCCCGTAGGGTATCCTCGCCGCACTTGTCCCACAGCTCCTGCCGGGCGGTGGTCTTGTCCCGCACCTGCAGGGCGCAGCACCGGCCGGACAGAGCCGCCTGCACCCGCTCCGGTGATACCGGTGCGGCGGGGCTGCCGGTGAGGACCACACGGTAGATATCCTCCTCCGCACCGGCGGGCAGGGCGGCGGACACCAGCGCCGCCGGGTCGCCATCGGTGACGTCCACCTCCATGATGCGGTAGCGGCGGCGGGCGAAGGGCACGAATTGCAGCTCTGCGCCCTCCGGCGACACCTGACCGGCGAGGAAGCCCTTGTCCCCCAGCTCGTCAAAGCCCCGTCCCTCGGGGCAGCCGCAGTAGGCGTAGGGAACGCTCCCCATCCGCAGGACGCCGGTGCAGCCGTGGACATGGCCAAGGGCCAGATAGTGCAGGCCGGAGGCGGCCACGGCGGCGGTGGTCAGGGGACGGTAGCGGCTGTCAGAGCCGGTCAGCTCCCCGTGGAGCAGGCCGATGTGTACCAGCCCGTCGTCGGGGGCGGTGAAGCCGGACAGCACGCGGTCAGTCGTCTCCTCCGGCGCGGTAAAGGCGGCGCCGTGGACGGCACAGCCGTACTGGGGGAACGGGATGGTCTGCATCCGGTCCTCCGTGAAGATATGCACGTTGTCGGGCCACAGCGTGCGGGCATAGGCACTGCGGGCCGTGTAGGGGTCGTGGTTGCCGGGGGCGATGACCACCTGCCCCTGAAAGCCGCCCAGAGCGCGGGCCAGCAGCTTGGCGGTGTCGCCGCTGAGGTCGTCGCCATCGAACAGGTCGCCTGCCAGCAGCAGGAGCTGCACGCCGGGGTCATTGGCCCAGTCCACCATGCGCTCCGGCATGCGGCGGCTCTCGGCACGGCGCTGGCGGGCCTGCTCCGGCGTCAGGGCGCCGA